>Ga0155612_144_pt3 | contig 40021 bp, 49 predicted proteins | sample RifCSPhighO2_12_FD_107269 | JGI IMG/M metagenome (GOLD analysis project Ga0155612, IMG submission 107269) | Coxiella sp. RIFCSPHIGHO2_12_FULL_44_14 | reverse complement strand
TCAGTACCGATACGTTTACTACCGATCGTATTCGTGGCATTACCTTGGAGGAATTTTTATTGGTGAAATGATGGGGTTGACCTTACGAGTCGTTTTCTTTATCAGGAGGAGGGTTGGATAGATTGATCTTGCTGAGGGATTAGGTAATGATAGCCTTGTACCAGGTTGAGGAAAGAGCAGGCAGGGTGGCGCGAAGTCGCCATCCCGAACCCCCCGAGAATGACGAGGGGGGAGGGATCTCCATGAGTTTGGTGAGGTCCTTCCCCCTCGTGCGGTGCACTTCGCGGGCTCAGGATGCCAAGGAAGGCATGGTGGAATGTAAGGCTGGCGTAGCTCAGTAGGTAGAGCAACTGATTTGTAATCAGTGGGTCGTAGGTTCGATTCCTATCGCCAGCTCCAATGGGTATTGTTTTACCAAATTAGCCTGTGCAGCAGATATATGTTTTTTCCAAAAAAAATGAGTAAGATTGGTCTTTCGTGATTTTTGGAGACAATATTTATTGTCATGGACAGTGGAATCATAAAAAAATACGGTAAAAAGCTGTATCATTCATCCTTATCGGATATTGTTACTCACTAGATGAAGCGATTGCCGTGGTCTTTTTGGCTGTGATACAGTCTCTCTTATGTAGAACTCTACCAGGATCCCCGACATGCAACAACAATCAGTAGACTATTTCGATAGCCAAGAAAGATTGGTCGCACAGTTATTGTATGATGAAACTGTGAAGGGTCAGCAGCCTGCCGTAATTGTTTTTCCTGCCTTTGAGGGGTGTGGAGAGTTTGTTATCGATTATGGACGCCGGTTGGTCAAAGCAGGGTTTGTTGCTTTTGTGGCGGATATGTATGGGAATGGTAAAGTGGCAGATACGTTAGCGAGTTGTTTTCAGTTAGTTTCTCCTTTTGTTCAAGATCGTCGTTTAACGCGTCGGCGTGCATGTCTGGCTTTAGATACGGTGGCCAAATTGACCTCTGTAGATACTCATCGTATAGGATCAGTAGGATTTTGTTTTGGTGGCATGTGCGTGTTAGAAGTAGCTCGTTCAGGAGCTGCTCTGAAAGTGGGGATAGGAGCCCATGCGATGTTAGCAAAATCCGATTTGCCTACCGAACGCATTCAAGCGCATCTCATGTTATTGCAGGGCTACCAGGACCCTATGGTACCTGCAGTGGATTCATTGCGTGAGTTTGCTGAAGAGATGGAAAGCGCTCAGGCCAAAGATTGGGTATTTACTTTATTTAGTGACGCAAAACATTCTTTTACGGATCCTCGTACAGGAACCTATGATCCTGATAAGGAAGCAGATATGGGGCGAGCCTATCACCCGGTAGCGGCTGCACGCACGTTTCGGTACGCAGTGGATTTTTTAAAAGAAATTTTATAATTCAAACATTTTATTAACGAAGTGAAGACCTCAGTTTACCCGGGGTTGTTTATGGTAATTTTCCTACCCTTATCCTTAACGGATCATTAATTTTCCTATACAAGATTACTTTAAATATCTTTAGGTATAGTGATTTCATCATCATTGCCATTAAGGTAAAAGTATGCGTGGTAGTGCAATTGAAGCCTGTTTAAAAGAGATAGCACAAAGAGATGGCGTACCAGGGATAAATCCTCCTATTTTCATTTTAAATCCTGAAAGTTCCATGTTATTGCCGGCTGGGGTGAACTTGGCAATGCAGATCTATAAAAACATGAAAGATATTTATGTTAAGCAGATGCAGCAGCAAGGTGGTGTCGACGGAGTGTTGGGAGAAATAAAAAAGTACATTAAAGAAAGATTTCCAGGTCAGATCTTTGACACTTACCCACAGCCTAAGCCGAATTTAACTAACGAATTGGATCTTTTTCAAACGGCGTATTGTGCGCTCACCTTGCCGACGTATTCGCCTCCCAGTTATTCCAATCCATTTCACCCAGATACTCCAGACACTGAAAAAAATATGCAAGGAGTGCCTTTAACGGAGTTAGCGGCACTGATTTGGCTGGCCATTACTGATCGAGAGAGAGGGGTCAGTCTTTTTATTAAGGATCAGTATACCAAAGGCTCTGATGCATTCATTACGCTTTCTCAAGATAATTTTATCCACGTCCTCGCTGAAACCAGACGAGCACATAATCATGAAGGAGCGGCAGATTCTATAGAAGATCTCTGCTCTTGTGTCCCAGGTACTTTTGGTCGCTTGATGCTTTCAGGGTTGCAATACAGCGATCTCAGTTTATTGGATTCTCGACACGGTAAGTATCAAAAAATAGTATTAATATTGGCGGATATTTTGGTAGAAAAACTCAATCGTAGTGATCAATATACCAAAAACGCATTTTATCAGTATGCAGAAGCGCAGCTTGAACTCGTGGAAACTCCAGAAGAAATTGATAGCACGTTCGTACAACAATTGATTAAAAATTTAAAGCAGGATATGCAATCACTGGCCTCGGATATTGTCAAAAAATTTAGTTTGGAATCTGCCTGTGAGACACCTGTGAAAAATCTCATTGATTTTTGTGTGCAAGGATTAGAATTGAAACCGGGTGATTGCAATGTATTGATCACTGTTCCATTGTATAGACGATTGATAGCGACATGTTCAGCAGCTTTATCTAAAGTCGATTTAGAAAAAAAGATGATGGCGTGGCAGTTTCGTGAGGATGTATTTTTGATCGCAATCACATTAACAGTGATAGAGCAATTTGCACGTAATGCGTTGATGGTGCCTCCAGTCAATCCAGTAGCCTATTGGAAAGGGTTATTGGAAGAAATTTCCAAGATAGCTCAAACGTTATATGACGAAGGGCGGGCATTTTTAATGGCACATGGCGAGTCTGTTTCAATAACGTGGGACAGTAAAAATTCCACGAAGCTGCTCGGTGAGCTTTTGCAGCAAATTACAGCGCTTGATCAAAAGACATCGGAGAGCACCTTACAACGCGTTAAGAGCATCGTTCAACGGATAGATCGATTAACCATTGTGGGCACTCAAAACTATGAAAAAATAGAAGCGGTGCCGCTATTTATTAAATTAAAAACACAAAAAATAGATCAAATAGAAGGGATAAATTATACAGCATGGAAGGAAGCTTATTATAATTTGATGTTTGAGGATCCACGCTTGCCTGATAAGGTTGAGAGAAAGGCAATTTTATCCCAACCCTATTCCATGCAATTAGGTATTCATTTGGTTCGTCTCATACATGCTTTGCAGCAGGGGAATGAAGTTTCGATCGGGGAGCATGAGGAATTGATAGCCTATATTCAATACTTAAAAGGAAAACCGAATGATGTGCAGGAGGAAGTCAAGGTTCATTTACACATCGTTTTATTAGCGCGATCTTATTACAAAATTTCTGATCAGGTGTATGCGTTAGTGCTTGATACGTTCAAATCCCAAAGGTATTCGCTGGAGGTAGAGTACACGATCTCCTTGTGTCAGGAACAATTGACGGGAAAAGTGAATGAGGATGATTTAGCAGTAGCGCGAAAAATCAGTTTAGTCAGGAGCATTCGATGGGATGAATCCACCTATTTAGATTGGCATATAAGTTTTGCAACATTGGCGGGTGAAATTGCTGACATAGAAATACAAGGTTACTGGGCGAAATCATTCATTGAACCTCAAGATCTTCGGGAGCGATGTGAGCGATGGGAGATCCAATTAAAAAAAATGTATGCAACCCGAGCAGGTATGGTAAGTTTGCGTCAACAAATCAAAGAACATGATTCATGTAATACGGTACTGTATGCGCAATGGAAACAGCAATTAGAGACATTACAAGATAGTTTGAAGATGTTGGCGGAAGAGGCAGATGAATTAGAAAAAGGTTTGAAGGAACTAGAAAAAAATTCAAAATTCCAGTCAGATAACTCCATCCATCAGAAATGGAGAATAGCATTCAATCAACTGTATAAACACTTAAAGCGATTAAACGAACCAGAGAATGAAACCAAACGGCTAAAAAAATCAAATGAAGAAATTACTCAATTTGACGAACAAGCTTATCAGCAATGGAAACAAGTATTGCAGAAGTTGTATCAATGTGTGTTGAATAGAGTGCAGGAGGGTAAACCATCGGAAGCCTTGGGAGCATACCAAACACTCAAAACATGGGTGTTGTACAGCGTTTTCCATAACCTGGGTATTGTTCAATTACCTTTCTCTGATGTGCTGACATTAGGAAAATATTGTGATCATTATTTAGATCGAGGTACGTTATTGCCTGATATGCCGTTTGGGGAGCCAGATGTCGATCCGAAAAAGCGTGTGGCTCAATTGGCAGGGCATTTTTCGTGTCTATTGACGACGATATCTCCGATATCCTCGCTCATTAATGCGGGTGCACTGCGCATGATGACGACCGATGAGACTAAGTTCATGATGATTAAACCAATAGGCGTCTATTTTTTGCGCATTTCGAACCGTGACCCAGGAAGAATTGTATTCACGTGTACAGGAGGCAATACCCATGAAAAATGGACATATCATCACTTGTTATCGACAGTAAATAAACAAGTAATAAGAAACGAAGAAATCAGTTTTGAAGGTGAAAAGCGGACTATATATTTTTATACGCTAAGTTTATTGCAAAAAATGTTGAGCCAGTTTAAAAAATGGAATAACAAGGGAGAAATAATGTTTGATATTTTGGAAGGGACATTTTTATTTTCAGATCGACCATTGTCGGAGATATTGTCAAACGAGTATCAAGAGGCAGTGAAGACAGCATATGACGAGTTCAATGCACCAGTTCAAATTGAAAAAAATTATGTCAGTACGAGGGTGTTATCTCACAAGGCCGCTACCCAAAAAGCTTTGGAAGGACAATTGAGCAAGTTAAGACGTGGTGAGCGAGAAGAATTTCAAGCCAAAGATGCCAACGAGAACTCTATAGATGAAAATAACAATAATGAAAATAGTAGGGATACAAATCTATCCATGTCTTTTGGTAATCGCAGGTAATTTTTTCTAGGAGCGCATTTTTGACAGCATTTCTAACAATCTTACACAAAAAGACGCCTACTGTTGCCAGTAGGCGTGGTAAATTGTTAAGTAGAAATCAATCGCTGTCTAGTTCAAGAAATTGATGTCTACAGTACCATAAGCTGGAATCATGCCCCATTCATTGACAGTTAAACCGTCATTAGCCCAAGAAACATTGTTCGTTGTGTCTGGGCAAATAAATGTAGTCCCTGCATTAGCATGATAAGTGACGCTATTACAAGTGAGATTGATACCTGCATTGCTTCCAACAGGACCAGAACTCGCTACCGAGATAGTCACCGCGATAGATTTGTGCGCTTCATTATCAATCAAGTAGATATGTTGCGGATTTTCCGAGAACCACGAGTTGGCGATGCTAGAATGAGCGTTACCGGAGACTACAGGGATCTTAGTCGTAGCGGCTACGGCCCCGGTAGTAGCAAGTGCAAGTGAAAGAGCAAGAATAGTCTTTTTCATTGAGAAACCTCCTGTAAATGATCCTAAAATTCGGATTGTGCCTGTTTTTGAAAAAATTGTAAAGTAAAAAATGAATAAGAAAATAAAATTTTTCAACTGTGTTAGGGTCTGTGGACAATTGCCACTCACATTTAAAACAAAAAACCCATCCACTGACAGGACCCGTGCAGGCGACAGGTAAGCGAATTCCAAATAAGTTATGATTCGCAAAAGTCTTTCGGGTGCTCTCGATGGCAACTGGTTCGGGAACGGGCTCCTGCCCTTGACGCTTTTACCATCCATGGCCGCGACATCCCTCACACCAGCCACCATCTCCGGCACCCACGACTTTTGCGAATACCGCCAATTGTCAGTAGACCCTAAAATTTCTTCTGAAAATAAATGAGAATATCGTGTATTATCTTATCGGTAGCATTGACTTCTTGATCGCTATAGCATCGAGATTTTATCTGACATGATACGTCGACAAACGATGGCATGATTGATTATGCCAGAAGATCCTTGGCAAATTTCGCTACACACACCGACGTTGTCTCGTGGTGAAGTACATATTTGGCGTATTTTTTTAGATCAGCCGCTTGTTGAGGCTCAAAATCAGTGGTTATCTCCAGAAGAGCAGGCACGAGCAGATCGCTTCATACAAGCGGAGCATCGCCGTCGTTTTATTGTTGCGCACGTAGGATTACGTGTTATTTTATCGCGTTATTTACAGGAATTACCACAACACGTGCGTTTGGAGCAAGGTTCTCATGGCAAGCCTTATGTGACGATCGCATCTCAGGCGTCATTCCTGCAATTCAATTTATCTCACACCCATGAACTTGCCCTGTGTGCTGTAGCATGGGATCAATCGGTGGGAGTTGATGTAGAATGGATTCATCTTCTCCCTCACGAGGAGGTGATTGCTGAGCGATTTTTCTCGCGAGAGGAAACAGAAGCGCTTTGTGCCTTGCCTTCTACAGAGCGTCTTCGAGGGTTTTATCGCTACTGGACGTGTAAAGAGGCGTATATTAAAGCGTTAGGTTTGGGATTGTCGTTGAATTTTAATCGCTTTACCGTGCGATTGGTTCCGGAGGGTAGCTTAGGGGGGCTCGTTTGGGTAGATCCCTCCTTGCGAGAAGACACCAAACAGTGGTCGTTAGGCAATATTGCGGCTGCGGAAGGGTACGTTGCAGCACTAGCTGTAGCAGGCAACGTCACGATACTTCATTTTTTCACTTTTTGATTGACAGGGCGGCTTTAGTTGAGCACAATACTCAGCTTGATTTTTTTCAGGTTGGGGGAAAAACTTGCCTCGGATAGGATTGCGCGTGCTGTGGTTGAGCAAGTTTTGGGTGAGATGGGGTGCTGAGTGCGCTAGGGAAAGCATGAAAAGTGGTTGATCGGAGGGGTTCCCGAGCGGTTAAAGGGATCAGACTGTAAATCTGACGGCTCTGCCTTCGTAGGTTCGAATCCTACCCCCTCCATTCCGGAAACTGGAATGCGGGTGTAGTTCAATGGTAGAACCTCAGCCTTCCAAGCTGATGGCGTGGGTCCGATTCCCATCACCCGCTCCATATAAAAATGGGCTGGTCAATGCCCATATAGCTCAGGTGGTAGAGCACTTCCTTGGTAAGGAAGAGGTCACCGGTTCAAATCCGGTTATGGGCTTCCTTCAAGGGAGAATAATAGTGTGGACCTCTCTCAACAGAGGCCAGTAGCTCAATTGGCAGAGCGGCGGTCTCCAAAACCGCAGGTTGGGGGTTCGATTCCCTCCTGGCCTGCCAATGGTGGAATGTAACAGTAGGATGACCATGTTGATGAACCTTAAGCATCATTCGGCGGGGCAACCGCCGCAGCCGAAGTGGAATGCGCTTAAGTGGTGGTTAGTCGCATTGCTTTTGATAGGGGGCATCGTTGCCAACGACTATTTTGGACATGTCGCATGGGCTATCCGCATGGCTGTGGGTATTGTCTTAGCCATCGGTTTATTGCTCATCGCTTTACAGACGATTCAAGGCCGACAGGCGTGGGGGTTTATTAAAGGTGCAAGAACTGAACTCCGTAAGGTAGTATGGCCTACTCGCCAGGAGACGGTTCAGACAACACTCGTAGTGGCGGCTATGGTAGTAGTGGTAGCGTTAGTCCTGTGGGGTGTAGATAGCCTATTTTTATGGATGATCAGTGAGTTGGCAGGGCAGAGAGGATAATTGATGTCAGAGCAGAAAAAACGGTGGTACGTCATTCATGTATATTCGGGATACGAAAACTACGTCATCCAAGCGTTACAAAAACGAATTCGTTTGAAAAATTTAGAACATAAATTTGGTGAAATTATCGTGCCCACAGAAGAAGTCGTTGAAATGCGTGCGGGGCAGAAACGAAAAAGTGAGCGCAAGTTTTTCCCAGGTTACGTATTAGTTCAGATGGAAATGGATGATGAAACTTGGCACCTCGTAAAATCGGTTCGGAGAGTATGGGGGTTTATTGGTGGTACGGCGGAAAAACCGGCTCCGATCAGCGACAAAGAAGCCGCTGCTATTTTACAACGAGTGGAAGAAGGTGAGAGCCGGCCTAAACCGAAAGTATTGTTTGAACCGGGTGAAGTTGTCCGAGTCACCGATGGACCTTTTGCTGATTTTAATGGGGTCGTGGAAGACGTCAATTATGAAAAAAACCGCTTGCGAGTTTCCGTGCTCATTTTTGGGCGTTCTACACCGGTGGAATTGGAATTTGGGCAAGTAGAGAAAGGTTGAGGAGTGTAAAGCCATCATGGCCAAAAAAAAAGTATCCGCATATGTGAAATTGCAAGTGAAAGCCGGTGAAGCGACTCCCAGTCCGCCAGTGGGTCCTTCTTTGGGCCAACACGGGGTGAACATCATGGAATTTTGCAAAGCGTTTAATGTGGCGACTCAATCCATTGAAAAAGGATTGCCTGTGCCAGTTATTATTACGGTATACGTCGATCGCAGTTTTACTTTTATTGTGAAAACACCGCCCGCTTCAGTATTACTGAAGAAAATCGTATTGAAGGGTAAAAGTGGTAGTGCAACACCCAATAAAGCAAAGGTGGGTAAAGCCACGCGCGCCCAATTAGAGGAAATTGCTAAAATCAAAGAGCCCGATCTCACAGCCGCTGATTTAGAAGCAGCAGTTCGAACGATTGCGGGGACAGCGCGTAGTATGGGTATTGAAGTCGAGGGGGTCAAACAATGACGACGCTGTCAAAGAGAAACAAAGCGATTCGTGAAAAAGTGGCTGTAGGAAAAACATATCCTCTAGAAACGGCCATTCGCCTTGTCAAAGAATGTGCGACAGCGAAATTTAATGAATGTGTTGATGTCGCGGTGAATTTAGGGATTAACCTACAAAAATCGGAAGCCGTACGTGGTGCTACTCTGTTACCACACGGTACGGGTCGTCAAGTACGAGTCGCTGTGTTTGCGACGGAAGCTTATGTCGAAATAGCACAACAAGCGGGTGCTGATCGAGTCGGGCTAGACGATTTGGCCGAAGATATTAAAAAAGGCGTGATGGATTTTGACGTCGTGATTGCTATGCCGGACACTATGCGTGTGGTGGGACAGCTAGGTCAAATTTTAGGTCCGCGCGGATTGATGCCCAACCCTAAGATAGGGACGGTTGCGCAAGATGTCGCGCAAGCCGTTAAAAATGCGAAGCAAGGACAGGTGCGATATCGGACGGATAAAGGGGGCGTTATTCATTGCACCATTGGGAAGGCCGATTTTGCTGAGCAGGCATTGCGTGAAAATTTAGAGGTGTTATTGCTGGATTTGAGAAAAAACAAACCCAGTACCTCGAAAGGAACATATTTAAAAAAGTTAACGCTATCGAGCACGATGGGTCCTGGTGTAGTGGTGGATCGGTCGACGATAGCGGTGTAAAAATTCGCGGTAAGCGTGGCTAGCGCAGAACCGTCGAAGACCGACCGTGGGTGTTTTTACTGAAATCGAAGCGAAAAATCGATTTTGGTTATCACTTAATGTTGGGGTGAGATAGAGAAGAGGGGTAAATCGTGCCTTTAAATTTGCAACAAAAAAAAGTAATCGTTGCGGAGTTAGCGACTGTGGCAGGGCAAGCAACTTCCGTGGTGGCTGCGGATTATCGCGGCTTAACGGTTTCGGAAATGACAGAGTTGCGAACGACGGCTCGTCGGGCAGGTATATCGATGCGAGTGTATCGCAATACCCTGGCCTGTTTGGCTGTCAAAGGGACATCGTTTGCCTGTCTTCATGAAGTACTGAATGGGCCCACTGTGTTGTTCTTTTCTCATCAAGATCCGGGAGCCGCTGCTCGACTGGTACAGGATTTTATGAAGGAACATGAGTTGCTGGTGGTGAAAGCACTGGCATTAGGTGGCAGTGGGCTGTTAGGTCCAGATAAATTAAAAGCGGTTGCGAGCTTACCTTCGCGAGAAGTGGTGCTAACGCAGTTGGTGTTTGTCATGAAAGCGCCTATTCGACAATGGGTTTGTACAGTGAATGAACCTGTAGCGCGAATGGTGCGTGTGATGGCGGCCGTGCGTGATCAAAAGCAAGCAGCCTCGTCTTGAACTGATGATAACCGCCGGGAGTGAATAACAATGGCTGAAGTGACTAAAAATGATATTTTGGAAGCGGTCGCACACATGAGCGTGATGGACATCGTCGATTTAGTGAAAGCGATGGAAGAAAAATTTGGTGTTTCTGCGCAAGCCGCAGTAGCCGTAGCAGGGCCAGTGGCTTCTGCAGCGGGAGAAGCAGCAGCTGCAGAAGAAAAAACGGAATTTAACGTGGTAATGACAAACTTTGGTGCCAATAAAATTGGTGTTATTAAAGTGGTTCGAATCATTACCAGTTTGGGTTTGAAAGAGGCCAAGGACATGGTGGAAGCAACGCCCGCTACGGTAAAAGAGGGGGTCAAAAAAGAGGAGGCAGAGAGCATTAAGAAGCAGCTCGAAGAAGCGGGTGCTACTGTTGAGGTGAAATAATCTTAATGGTTTTTGGGATTGCAGCTGTGTATGAAGATGCATACACGGTAGTTGGTGTTATTGTTTAGGCTCTATAGTGAGGTGCATTCATGGCTACTGCCCATCATAAAACCCCGCAAAATACGGCGAGCATTTCTTATCCTGAGAAAAGACGAGCTCGTGTCCATCTGGGGAAAAAAGAAGCCGAAGTTTTAAAAACACCCTATCTTTTAGCCACCCAATTGGAGTCTTATCATAGCTTTTTGCAAGCCAACGTTCCACTGGCGCAACGTAAAAACGCAGGGTTGCACGCGGCGTTTCAATCGGTGTTTCCTATTGTCAGTTATTCAGGACACGCAGAATTGCGTTACGAAGATTACACGTTAAGTGAATCGTTATTTGATGTGAATGAGTGCAAATTGCGTGGATTGTCTTATGCTGCACCTTTAAAAGTGAAAATGCACCTGGTTATTTATAACAAAGAATCTTTGGCGAGTCGCGTCGTAGAAAGTATCAAAGAACAAGAAGTGTATATGGGTGAAATTCCCTTAATGACCGAAACCGGAAGCTTCGTTATCAATGGGACTGAGCGAGTCGTGGTATCGCAATTGCATCGTTCGCCAGGAGCTTTCTTCGAACACGATCGTGGTAAAACACATTCTTCTGGTAAATTGTTGTATTCGGCGCGAATCATTCCTTATCGTGGTTCTTGGTTGGATTTTGAATTTGATCCCAGAGATTGCCTTTTTGTACGTATTGATCGACGGCGCAAACTACCTGCCACTGTCATACTGCGTGCGTTGGGTTATGATACCGAGAAGATTTTGGATGTATTTTATGAAAATAATCATTTTCATTTAAATGAGAATTCGGCGATGTGGTTAGAATGGGTGCCTCAGCGGTTGCGGGGCGAACTCGCAATGACTGATATCAAAGATAAAAAGGGAAAAGTTATTGTAGAAACTAATCGTCGCATTTCTACTCGCCATATCCGCCAAATTGAGAAAATAGAAATTACGCAATTGGAAGTTCCTGATACGTATTTGTATGGCAAAGTAATAGCGAAAACTATTGCGGATAAGGAAACGGGGGAAGTATTGGCTCACGCGAATGAAGAAATTACACCTCACTTATTGGCTACACTGAGAGAAAAAGGCGTGACTTCATTGCGTACTTTATATATTAACGAAATTGAACGCGGATCTTACATTTCAGATACCTTGCGATTGGATGTTACCAACAATCCTTTGGAGGCATTGGTAGAAATTTATCGCATTATGCGACCCGGCGAGCCGCCTACTAAAGAAGCCGCTGAAAGTTTATTTGCCAATTTATTTTTTACGTCGGAACGATACGATTTATCTGCGGTGGGTCGTATGAAATTTAATCGTCGTGTGGGACGTCCGGATATCTATGGGCCTGGGGTGTTGTCTGAAAGTGATATTGTGGATGTATTGCGTGTATTGATCGATATTCGTGATGGAAGGGGGGATGTCGATGATATTGATCATTTGGGAAATCGACGTATTCGCAGTGTAGGAGAAATGGCTGAAAATCAATTTCGAGTGGGCTTAGTCCGTGTAGAGCGTGCCGTTAAAGATCGATTGAGTTTGGCTGATCTTGATAATTTAATGCCACAAGATTTAGTCAATGCGAAGCCGGTGTCTGCAGCGATCAAAGAATTTTTTGGCTCGAGCCAGCTATCACAATTTATGGATCAAAATAATCCATTGTCGGAAGTGACGCATAAGCGACGTATTTCTGCGCTAGGTCCGGGGGGATTAACACGGGAGCGTGCTGGCTTTGAAGTGCGTGACGTACACCCTACCCATTACGGTCGTGTGTGCCCGATTGAAACACCGGAAGGTCCTAATATTGGACTCATTAATTCGTTAGCGGTCTTTGCGCGTGCTAACGAATATGGATTTTTAGAAAGTCCTTATCGAAAAGTGGTCGATCGTGTTGTGTTAAACGACTACGAATATCTTTCGGCCATTGAAGAAGGGGAATACTATATTGCGCAAGCCAATACAACTGTGGATGAGAAGGGTCGTTTGATCGATGCACTTGTTTCTTGTCGTCACAAAGGGGAATTTACTTTAACAACTCCCGATAAAGTTAATTACATGGATATTTCGCCACGACAAATTGTTTCGGTAGCAGCTTCTCTCATTCCCTTCTTGGAACACGACGATGCCAATCGTGCTTTGATGGGATCTAACATGCAACGACAAGCGGTGCCAACCATTCGACCTGAAACACCTTTGGTGGGTACGGGTATTGAGCGAACAGTGGCGGTTGATTCGGGCGTGACGGTGAGTGCACGCCGAGGTGGTGTGGTTGATTCTGTGGATGCATCGCGCATAGTAGTTCGTGTTCATCCACAAGAAACAGAGCGTGATGATATCGGTGTCGATATTTATAATTTAATTAAATTCACTCGTTCTAACCACAATACATGTATCAATCAACGTCCTATTGTAGAAGTAGGGGACATCGTTCAGAAAGGAGATGTGTTGGCTGATGGTCCTTCTACTGATTTAGGAGAGTTAGCGCTGGGGCAGAATTTATTAGTTGCTTTCATGCCGTGGAATGGTTACAACTTTGAAGATTCCATTCTTATTTCCGAAAAATTAGTGGAAGAAGATCGATTTACTACCATTCATATTCAAGAACTCACCTGCGTCGCGCGCGATACGAAGTTGGGGCCGGAAGAAATTACAGCCGATATTCCTAATATTGGTGAAAGTGCGCTATCCAAGTTGGATGAGTCGGGTATTGTGCATATTGGTGCTGAAGTGAATTCAGGCGACATTTTAGTAGGGAAAGTGACTCCCAAAGGAGAATCTCAACTCACTCCTGAAGAAAAATTATTACGTGCTATTTTCGGAGAAAAAGCCTCAGATGTGAAAGACACATCGTTGCGGGTGACTCCGGGTATGAACGGAACGGTGATTGACGTACAAATTTTTACGCGTGAAGGTGTGAAAAAAGATCAACGTGCATTAGAAATTGAAAAAGCCAAATTGGCGAAGGCAGAAAAAGATTTAAATGATGAATTGCGTATTCGTGAAGAGGCCCTTTTTGAGAATTTGAAAACGTGGTTAGTGGGGTGTCAGGTGGATGGCGGGCCGGAAAAACTCAAAAAAGGGACTTTACTCACGGAGGCTTATTTATTCTCTTTGGATCGCAATCAGTGGTTTGATATTCGTTTGCATGACGAATCATTGGTTCGGCGATTGGAAGTTGCTAAGGAACATGGTGAAACGTTGCGTAAAGAGCGTGATGCTAAACTAAAAGCAACACGGCAAAAGCTGACTCAAGGCGATGATTTAGCTCCTGGCGTCATTAAAATTGTCAAAGTCTATTTGGCAGTCAAACGCCGTGTGCAGCCGGGAGATAAAATGGCGGGACGTCATGGAAACAAAGGAGTGATATCGACCATCGTTCCGGTGGAGGATATGCCTTACATGCAAGATGGAACACCCGTAGACATTGTATTAAATCCTTTGGGCGTGCCTTCGCGTATGAACATCGGACAAGTATTGGAAACTCACCTGGGCTGGGCAGCGAAAGGGTTGGGAAAACAATTGGGTGACCTCTTAACGCAACAAGTCAGCGTCGATGTTGTACGCAAGCATTTGGTGTCCATTTATGCACTCAGCACGGGGCAGCAATTTGATGTGTCTGCCTTGAGCGATGTCGAAGTAGAAACACTGGCGAAAAATTTGTGTGATGGTGTTCCTATGTCATCACCCGTATTTGATGGTGCAACGGAAACGGAAATCAAAACCTTATTACAAAAAGCAGGGTTACCGTCGTCGGGTCAAACCACCCTCTACGATGGCCGCACGGGCAAGCCTTTTGAAAGGCCCATCACGGTGGGGTACATGTACATGTTGAAATTGAACCACTTGGTGGATGATAAAATGCATGCTCGATCCACGGGCTCTTATAGTTTAGTGACTCAGCAACCGCTGGGAGGAAAAGCTCAATTTGGGGGTCAACGATTTGGAGAAATGGAAGTATGGGCACTAGAAGCCTACGGTGCAGCTTATACTTTGCAGGAGATGTTGACCGTGAAATCAGACGATGTCAATGGACGTACACGTATGTATAAAAACATCGTCGATGGAGATCATCGTATGGATGCCGGTATGCCAGAGTCGTTTAACGTACTGGTAAAAGAAATTCGTTCGTTGGGAATTGATATTAGTTCGGAAAATGATTAGAAGCGGCTTTTCAATGTCTATTGTTGAGACTGTTTTTAGCAATTATTGATTCTGGGAGAACAACATTGAGAGATCTGTTAAAACAAATAAAAAGATGGGATAGAAATACAGCGCGATTTGATGCACTACGTATTCGATTGGCTTCTCCGGAAAAAATTCTTTCTTGGTCTGATGGCGCAGTAAAAAAGCCTGAGACAATCAATTACCGCACGTATAAACCTGAACGAGAAGGATTGTTTTGCGCCAAAATCTTTGGTCCTATTAAAGATTATGAGTGTTTGTGTGGCAAATACAAACGATTAAAACATCGTGGTGTTGTTTGCGAAAAATGTGGAGTGGAAGTGACTTTGGCTAAAGTCCGTCGTGAACGTATGGGACACATTGAGCTGGCATGTCCCGTGGCGCACATTTGGTACTTAAAATCGTTACCTTCGCGCATTGGCTTGTTATTAGACATGACACTGCGAGATATTGAGCGCATTTTATATTTTGAAGCGTATGTGGTTGTTGATCCTGGTATGACACCCCTGGAACGTGGGCAACTGTTATCCGAAGAAGCGTATCTCGACGCTTTTGAAGAATATGGTGACGATTTTGTGGCGCTCATGGGGGCTGAAGCCATTCAGCGGTTATTACAGCACATTGATTTAACTGCTGAAGTAGAAAAATTGCGTGCAGAACTTCTTAAAACGACTTCTGAAACTAAAATTAAAAAATTAACGAAGCGTTTGAAAGTAGCAAGCGCTTTTTTGGAATCGGGGAACAAACCCGAGTGGATGATTTTGAGTGTATTACCCGTATTACCACCCGATTTACGACCATTGGTACCGTTGGATGGTGGACGATTTGCGACTTCCGATTTGAACGATTTGTATCGTCGCGTCATCAATCGTAACAATCGACTGAAACGGCTACTCGATTTAAAAGCCCCTGATATTATCGTACGCAATGAAAAACGCATGTTGCAAGAAGCGGTGGATGCGTTATTGGACAATGGTCGCCGTGGTCGCGCTATCTTGGGATCCAACCGTCGTCCACTCAAATCCTTAGCGGACATGATCAAAGGAAAATCGGGACGGTTTCGTCAAAATTTATTGGGTAAGCGCGTCGATTATTCTGGTCGTTCTGTGATTGTGGTAGGTCCCACGTTGAGATTGCATCAGTGCGGTCTTCCCAAAAAAATGGCGCTCGAGCTCTTTAAACCATTTATTTTTAGTAAATTACAGCGGCGTGGATTAGCGACCACTATTAAAGCAGCGAAAAAAATGGTGGAAAATGAAGCACCGGAAGTGTGGGATATTTTGGAAGAAGTGATTCGAGAACATCCTGTTTTACTGAACCGGGCACCGACGTTACATCGCTTGGGTATTCAAGCGTTTGAGCCCGTTTTAATCGAAGGTAAAGCCATTCAATTACATCCGTTGGTTTGCACGGCGTACAATGCCGATTTTGATGGCGACCAAATGGCCGTGCACGTACCTTTAACTTTAGAGGCACAACTAGAAGCCCGTTCTTTGATGATGTCGACTAACAACGTGTTACATCCTGCTAATGGGGAGCCTATCATCGTGCCTACACAGGATGTGGTATTGGGCTTGTATTACATGACGCGCGAACGCATCAATGCAAAAGGTGAAGGTCTTAAATTTTCGGATCCGGATGAGGTTGTGCGGGCGTATGAAAATGAACAGGCGGATTTGCATGCACGAATTTCAGTGCGTATTTGCGAGAAATTATACAATGACGTGGGTGAATTAGAAGAGGTGACGCGCTTAGTGAACACCACCGTGGGACGAGCGCTATTATGGGAAGTAGTGCCTGACGGACTTTCATTTGAATTGATTAATATTCCCATGACCAAAAAAGCGGTTTCTAAATTGTTAGACATCAGTTATCGCAATTTGGGTTTGAAAGAGACCGTTATTTTCGCGGATCAATTGATGTATACCGGTTTTCGTTATGCTACCTATTCTGGAGTGTCGATTGGTATTGATGATTTAGTAGTGCCAGATGAAAAAGGAACTATTATTGCAGCAGCGGAAGAAGAAGTACGTGAAATTGAGAAACAATATGCCTCGGGATTGGTAACGCAGGGTGAGCGCTATAACAAAGTAGTGGATATTTGGTCGCGTACCAACGATCAAGTGGCCAAGGCAATGATGGAAAAAATTGCTGTCGAACAAATCAAGGACGTCGATGGCAAAATCATTTTACAAGATTCTTTTAATTCTATTTATATGATGTCCGATTCGGGTGCGCGTGGTTCGGCGGCACAAATTCGTCAGCTCGCAGGCATGCGAGGTTTGATGGCGAAACCCGATGGTACGATTATCGAAACACCTATCACGGCAAATTTTCGTGAAGGGTTGAACGTTCTACAATATTTTATTTCGACCCATGGTGCGCGTAAAGGATTAGCTGACACCGCCTTAAAAACAGCGAATTCAGGATATTTAACGCGTCGTTTAGTGGATGTGGCCCAAGATTTGGTAGTGACAGAACATGATTGTGGTACGACGTGTGGATTAGAGATCACGCCACACATTGAAGGAGGGGACGTCGTTGAACCGTTACGTGAGCGCGTGTTGGGCCGTGTATTATTAGAGTCGGTGACGGAGGCGCAGACAGGAAAAGTGCTTATTCCAGCCGATACGTTGTTAGATGAAAAATGGGTCAACGTGCTGGATGAACACAGTATCGATCGGGTGCAAGTGCGTTCTGCCATTACCTGCAAAATTCGTTATGGGATTTGTTCGCAGTGCTATGGGCGTGATTTAGCGCGTGGTCATGTGGTGAATGTGGGCGAGGCGGTTGGTGTGGTGGCTGCCCAGTCGATTGGGGAGCCAGGTACGCAATTAACAATGCGGACTTTCCACATCGGTGGTGCGGCATCACGAGCCACGGCAGCGAATAATGTCGAAGTAAAATCCAACGGTAAAATCAAGTTACACAACCTCAAAACAGTCGAACAAATCAATGGAAATCTGGTGGCTGTTTCGCGCTCAGGCGAGCTCATCGTATTAGATTTGCAAGGAGGTGAGCGTGAGCGATACAAAGTGCCTTATGGGGCAACCATTGTAGTGCGAGATGGGAGTATGGTGAAAGCAGGACAAGTGATAGCTCACTGGGATCCACATACCCATCCCATCATTACAGAAGTAGCGGGTAGGATGCGTTTCGTGGATTTAGTAGAAGGAGCCACGATGAATCGGCAGACTGACGAACTGACAGGGTTGACTCGAATGGTCATCACCACGACTAAGCAGCGCAGTGCTACCGGTAAAGAATTACGTCCCATGGTGAAATTAGTGGATGCGAAAGGTAAGGATCTCAACTTACCCACAGGGAATATTGCCGCACATTATTTCTTACCGGAAGGGACGCTGGTGACGAAAGAAGATGGCAGTCAAGTCGAAGTAGGGGATGTATTAGCGCGTATTCCGCAGGAAACTTCCAAAACCCGTGATATCACGGGAGGATTACCGAGAGTAGCTGATCTCTTCGAGGCGCGTCGTCCCAAAGATGCCGCCATTTTGGCGGAAATTTCTGGCATTGTGAGCTTTGGGAGAGATACTAAAGATAAAGGCCGGCTCATCATCACGGCACCGGATGGCTCTGTTCATGAAGAACTCATACCTAAATGGCGCCACGTGAGCGTATTTGAAGGTGAAATGGTAGAGCGAGGTGAGGTGATTGCTGAAGGTTCCAGCGATCCTCATGATATTTTGCGCTTACTGGGAGTAAGTGCATTGGCTAATTATATCGTGAATGAAGTGCAAGAAGTGTATCGGTTGCAAGGCGTGAAAATCAATGACAAGCATATTGAAGTTATCGTACGACAAATGTTGCGTAAAGTCGTCATCACGAGTCCGGGAGACAGTCATTTCTTGCAAGGGGAGCAAGTGGAATATTGCCGACTACAAGAAGAAAATGAACGGGCAACCAAAGCGGGTGAAGTGGTGGCCTCCTTTGAACCCATTTTGTTAGGCATCACCAAAGCTTCGTTGGCGACAGAATCTTTTATTTCAGCGGCCTCTTTCCAAGAGACAACGCGGGTGTTAACGGGTGCTTCCGTTTCGGGTAAACGTGATGACTTGCGCGGACTCAAAGAAAACGTCATTGTGGGACGCTTGATTCCGGCAGGAACGGGATTTAGTTACCACAAAAAACGCCATCAGGAAGAAGAGGTGCAAGCTGAAGCCGAGAAGAAAGTGGAAGAGAAAGGGGGACTCAGTGCTATAGAAGTAGAACAAGCGCTCAGTGAAGCGCTGAAGTCTTCTGCCAATAACGATATTGACAGTCGGTCATGATCGTGCGTAATAAACTTGACAGGGATAGTGGCCATTATTTAGAATCCCCCCTCCTTGTGAGCGCTTCTGCCACACAAAATAAAGATGCCGATGGAGAATGCTATGGCGCGAATTAACCAATTGGTCAGAAAGCCGCGGAGAGCGAAGCGTAAAAAGAGCGACGTTCCGGCACTGAATGGTTGCCCCCAGAAGCGTGGCGTATGTACTCGCGTGTATACGACGACGCCGAAAAAACCTAATTCGGCACTGCGTAAGGTAGCTCGCGTGCGGATTACCAATGGTATGGAGGTGACCGCCTACATTGGTGGTGAAGGGCATAACTTGCAGGAGCACTCCGTGGTGTTGATTCGTGGAGGGCGTGTGAAAGACTTACCCGGTGTGCGTTACCACATTGTACGAGGGAGCTTAGATACGGCAGGTGTATCGGGACGTAAAAGAGGTCGCTCTAAATATGGTGAGAAAAGACCTAAAGAGTAAGAGAGAAAATTCATGTCGAGAAGAAAAGCTGCGCCTAAACGAACGATATTGCCAGATCCGCTGTATCGTAGTGAATTATTGACAAAATTTATTAACACCGTCATGCGTAATGGCAAGAAATCTGTGGCGGAAAAAATCGTCTATGGCGCTTTAGAAACGGTGGCTAAGCAGGCACACGGAAAGGCAAAGCAAACCAAAGAATCTGAGGGAGACAGCGGTGAGAGTGGCAGTGGGAGTGGAAGTCCGATCGCCAGAAAATCTGGTGACGACTCTTTGCGTACTGTGGCTTTGAATGCATTTAAACAAGCGTTGGAAAACGCCACACCCAGTGTGGAAGTGAAATCTCGCCGTGTCGGGGGGTCTACTTATCAGGTGCCGAGCGAGATTCGTGTTGATCGGCGCAGAGCATTGGCTATGCGTTGGTTGGTGGAATTTGCCAATCAGCGTAGCGAAAAGACGATGAAATTGCGCTTAGCAGCTGAAATTTTAGAGGCCATGGAAGGGCGTGGTGGCGCTATTAAGAAGCGTGAAGACATGCATCGCATGGCCAAGGCCAATCAGGCGTTTGCGCATTATCGGTGGTAACAAGCAATGGCTCGAGAAATTCCTTTAGAACAAACGCGCAATATTGGCATTATGGCGCACATCGACGCGGGTAAAACCACGACGACCGAGCGTATTCTGTATTACACTGGCGTTTCTCACAAGATGGGGGAAGTGCACGAAGGTAGCACGGTCATGGATTGGATGGAGCAAGAGCAAGAGCGTGGGATTACCATCACGTCTGCAGCGACAACGTGTTATTGGTTGGGGATGAACCAACAGTATCCCAAACATCGCATTAATATTATCGATACGCCCGGACACGTGGATTTTACCATTGAGGTAGAGCGTTCACTGCGAGTGTTAGATGGTGCGGTAGCAGTATTTTGTTCTGTCGGTGGAGTGGAGCCGCAGAGTGAAACCGTGTGGCGACAAGCTAATAAATATCATGTTCCTCGTATGGGATTTGTGAATAAAATGGATCGTGCCGGAGCTAATTTTTTGCGTGTTGTAAAACAAGTGAAAGAACGTTTAAATAGCAAACCGGTTCCTGTGCAATTACCGATTGGGGCAGAAGAACATTTTGCGGGAGTAGTGGATCTTGTCTTGATGAGAGCCATTTATTGGAATGAAGCAGACAAAGGCATGACTTACGAAGCGCGTGAAATTCCGAGCGACATGCAGTCAGAGTGTCAATTGTGGCATGAAAAATTGATCGAAGCAGCAGCGGAAGCGACGGATGATCTCATGGAAAAATATTTAGAAACGGGCACCTTATCGGCAGAAGACATTCATCGAGGAATACGATTGCGCACATTAGCGAATGATATTGTTCCTATCTTGTGTGGTAGCGCATTTAAAAATAAAGGGGTTCAGGCTTTATTAGACGCTGTCATCGATTATTTGCCGGCGCCGACGGATATTAAAGCCATTCGAGGAGAAGAAGAGAAAGGGACAGAAGGCGTTCGGGTGGCCTCAGACGAAACACCGTTTGCCGCTTTGGCTTTTAAAATTGCGACGGATCCGTTTGTAGGTTCTTTAACTTTTTTCCGTGTTTATTCAGGCGTGTTGAAATCGGGGGATTCTATTTACAACCCCATCAAACGTAAAAAAGAACGTATCGGGCGTCTGTTGCAAATGCATGCCAATACGCGTAAAGAAATTAAAGAAGTGCACGCGGGCGACATCGCAGCTGCTGTTGGTTTGAAATATGCTACTACGGGCGATACGTTGTGTGATCAAGACAATGTCATCATGCTAGAAAAAATGGAATTTCCAGAGCCTGTGATTTCTGTGGCCATTGAACCTAAAACTAAAGCGGATCAGGAAAAAATGGGTATTGCTTTGGGTAAGTTGGCGCAAGAAGACCCTTCTTTTCGGGTACATACGGATGAGGAATCCGGGCAAACCATTATTGAAGGTATGGGAGAACTACACCTGGAAATCATTGTGGATCGTATGTTGCGGGAATTTAAAGTGGAAGCGAATGTGGGTAAACCACGCGTAGCCTATCGTGAAACCATTCGAAAAACAGTGGAGCAGGAAGGAAAATATATTCGGCAAACGGGTGGTCGTGGTCAATACGGTCATGTATGGGTGCGTTTAGAACCGCTGGTTGCGGGTACGGGTTTTGAATTTGTCAACGAAATTGTGGGAGGGGCGATACCCAGAGAATATATTCCAGCCGTGGAGAAAGGAATACGCGAGCAAATGCAAAATGGGGTAATTGCTGGTTATCCTGTGGTGGACGTCAAAGTCGCTTTGTTTGACGGTTCTTATCATGAAGTGGATTCGAGTGAAATCGCTTTTAAAATTGCGGGATCTATTGCGTTTAAAGAAGCAGCAGTCAAAGCAAGCCCTGTGCTATTGGAACCGATTATGAAAGTAGAAGTCATCACACCAGAAGATTATATGGGGGATGTGGTGGGTGATTTGAATCGTCGTCGTGGCGTGATTCAAGGTATGGATGAAAATCCGATGGGTAAAGTAGTGGATGTAGAAGTCCCTTTGGCAGAAATGTTCGGTTATGCGACGGATTTACGTTCACTGAGTCAAGGACGCGCTACTTACACCATGGAATTTTTGAAATACGCAGAAGCGCCGGCCAACATTGCAGAGGCGGTCATTAAAAAACAATGAATCCATTAACTTAAAGAGGGTTGAGCTATGGCTACTAAGGAGAAATTTATCAGAGTAAAACCACATCTCAATGTGGGTACGATAGGTCACGTGGATCACGGTAAAACGACGTTAACAGCCGCGATCAGCCAACAGTCGGCGAAAAAATTTGGCAGCGAAGCGCGATCGGTTGATCAAATCGATAATTCGCCCGAAGAAAAATTGCGAGGCATTACGATTGCAGCATCTCACGTGGAATATGAGAGTGACAAAAGACATTATGCGCATGTTGATTGTCCTGGACATGCCGACTACGTCAAAAACATGATCACAGGCGCGGCACAGATGGATGGTGCTATTTTGGTCGTAAGCGCCGCCGATGGCCCGATGCCACAAACACGAGAACACATCGTGTTAGCAAAACAAGTGGGAGTTCCTCATATTGTGGTTTATTTGAATAAAGCAGATATGGTGGATGACAAAGAATTGCTGGACTTGGTAGAAATGGAAGTGAGGGATTTGTTGACGAGTTATGATTTCCCAGGGGATAAAACGCCGATCATCGTGGGTTCAGCGCTCAAAGCCTTGGAAGGGGATAAGAGTGAGTTGGGCGAAGGGTCCATACTGAAATTGTTAGAAATAATGGATAGCTATTTTCCTGAGCCGAAACGCTCAGTGGATCGACCTTTTTTGATGCCGATTGAAGATGTATTTTCGATATCGGGACGCGGTACAGTGGTGACGGGGAGAATAGAGCAAGGCATTGTGAAGGTCGGTGATGAATTAGAAATCATTGGTCTTCGGCCGACACAGAAGACGACGTGTACGGGCGTGGAAATGTTTCGTAAATTGTTAGATGAGGGACAAGCGGGAGATAACGTGGGTGTGCTGCTGCGCGGAACGAAACGAGAAGAAGTGGAGCGCGGTCAGGTGTTAGCAAAACCGGGATCCATTACGCCACACACAAAATTTGAAGCAGAAATTTATGTGTTATCCAAAGAAGAAGGAGGTCGACACACGGCATTTTTCAGCGGTTATCGACCACAATTTTATTTCCGTACGACAGACGTAACGGGAGAAGTGACATTGCCGAGCGGTGTAGAAATGGTGATGCCGGGTGATAACGTCAAAGTAGCAGTGCAATTAATTGCACCTGTGGCGATGGATGAAGGGGTACGTTTTGCAATACGAGAAGGAAGTCGTACGGTGGGTGCTGGTGTGGTCACTAAAATTATTGAATAATGGGTGGGACATTCGATGGCTGTAGTTAAAAATAATCAACGGATCCGAATCAAACTGAAAGCGTTTGATCACAAATTGATTGACACTTCGATGCGAGAAATCGTGGACCGAGCACGACGCACGGGCGCCATTATTAAAGGTCCGATTCCGCTGCCTACTAAGATAGAGCGCTATACAGTGTTGATTTCGCCGCATGCAGACAAAGATGCGCGGGATCAGTATGAGATTCGCACGCATAAACGTTTAGTTGATATTTTACAGCCGACGGACAAAACGGTTGATGCGCTCATGAAATTGGATTTGGCAGCGGGTGTGGACGTAAAAATTAGTGTGGAATAATGGGAATCATGGTTAAGAGAGAAAAACAATGTCCATGGGATTAGTGGGTAAAAAATGCGGCATGACTCAGCTGTTTGATGAAGCAGGAGTTTCTGTCCCTGTCACGGTCGTGGTGGTAGTGCCTAATCGAGTGGTACAAGTGAAAACATTAGAACACGACGGTTATCGTGCTTTACAAGTTGCGGGAGGCCGACGATCGGCGGCTCGCGTTAACAAACCGATGGCCGGTCATTTTACTAAAGCTGACGTAGAATTAGGGGATTCATTGCGCGAATTTCGGTTGGCTGAAGGCGAATTACCTGAAGCTAAAGTAGGCGACCAATTTAGCGTTGCATTATTTACTGTGGGACAAAAAGTCAATGTCCGTGGATTGACGCGAGGTAAAGGTTTTGCAGGAGTGATTAAGCGGCATCATTTTAAAATGGGGGATGCTTCTCACGGTAACTCATTGTCTCATCGTGCGCCAGGATCTATTGGGCAGCGTCAAACACCGGGACGAGTTTTTAAAGGTAAAAAAATGGCTGGTCACATGGGGAATGTGTACCGGACGGCACAGAATCAAGAGATTATTCAAGTGAACGTTGAACATCATCGATTACTGATCAAGGGGGCGATCCCTGGTGCGCCGGGCAGTTCGGTCGTCATCACGTGTTCGAACAGGAACGAGAGGGGGCACTGATGGAATTGTCAGTAGAAAACCAAGGTAAACTTGCCGTATCTGAGCGAGTCTTTGGTTGTCCCTTTAAAGAAGGTTTGGTTCACCAAGTAGTCACAGCCTATATTGCGGCAGGACACACAGGCACCAAAGCACAGAAAACGCGCGCGCAAGTAAGAGGGGGAGGGGCTAAACCTTGGCGACAAAAAGGTACGGGTCGAGCGAGAGCAGGTACCATTCGCAGTCCTTTGTGGCGTGGGGGTGGTGTGACATTTGCAGCAAAGCCGCATTACCATGCACCCAAAATCAATAAAAAAATGTATCACGGTGCGCTAACCGCTATTTTATCGGAATTGGTGCGACAAAATCGGTTGACTGTCGTAGAGACCATGACTTTGAAAGAACCTAAAACGCGAGAATTGTTACACAGGTTGTCAGCATTTCCGACCGAAAAAATAGTCATTGTGTTGGATGAAAATGATCACCATGTATTTTTAGCGGCACGCAATTTAGCGCGGGTGACAGTGGAAACGGTGGGAGGAGTGAGTCTCACGAGCTTGATCGCTGCAGATAGGATGTTGATAACGATAGCGGCTATTAAAAAGCTGGAGGAACGTCTCGCGTGAATGAAGAACAGTTATTAAAAATTTTAGAGTCCCCCTACGTTTCTGAAAAAGCGGAAGGTCTTAAGCAGCATCGGCAATATACATTTCGTGTATTACCTGGCGCGACTAAACCGACGATTAAAAAAGCGATAGAGTACACGTTTCACGTACGCGTAGAAGCAGTACGTCTGTGTAACATAAAAAGACACGGATTACGTCGGTGGAAAAAAGCCTATGTGACACTGGCCGCAGGGCAGGAAATCGATATGGGTGCGGAGAGGGGAGAATAAATAATTTATGGCACTGATACAAGAAAAGCCTACTTCGCCGGGGCGTCGTTTCGTCATTAAAGTGGTTCACCCAGAGTTGCACAAAGGGGATCCTCATGAACCTCTGCTTCGCAAGAAAAAGCGCATTAGTGCTCGCAATGTGTATGGACGCATGACAGTGCGTTGGCGTGGTGGTGGTCACAAACGACATTATCGCGTCGTCGATTTTAAGCGCGATAAAGATGGTATTCAGGGTAAAGTAGAGCGTTTGGAATATGATCCCAATCGCAGCGCTCACCTGGCGTTAGTGCTGTATGCAGACGGTGAACGTCGTTACATTATTGCTCCCAAGGGATTACGAGTGGGTTCTACGGTAATGTCAGGTAAAGAGGCGCCGATTAAACCTGGCAGTTGTTTGTTATTAAAAGACATGCCGTTAGGCGCTACAGTGCATTGTATTGAATTGAAGCCGGGAAAAGGAGCACAGTTAGCGCGCAGTGCTGGGGGATTTGCGCAATTGCTAGCACGAGAAGGCATTTATGCGATTGTCCGTTTACGTTCGGGGGAAACACGAAAAGTTTTGATGGATTGTCGTGCTGCTATTGGTGAGGTGTCGAATTCAGAGCATAATTTGCGTTCCTTGGGTAAAGCAGGAGCGGTACGTTGGCGTGGTCGTCGTCCACATGTACGTGGTGTAGCGATGAATCCCGTCGATCATCCCCACGGAGGAGGCGAAGGTAAAACATCGGGAGGACGCCATCCCGTATCGCCATTCGGGGTGCCGACCAAAGGATTTAAAACACGCCGGAATAAACGCACCAATAGCATGATCGTTCGCGATCGTAGGGTGAAATAAAAAAGAGGTTGAAACGTGCCAAGATCAACGTATAAAGGACCCTTTGTAGACCACCACTTACAGAAAAAAGTGGATCAGGCGAACAAAGAAAACAGTAAACGACCGATAAAAACATGGTCGCGTCGGTCGATGATTACACCGGATATGGTCAGTTTAACCATCGCCGTACATAATGGTCGCCAACATGTGCCCATTTATATTTCTGAAAATATGGTAGGTCATAAATTAGGTGAATTTGCGGCAACACGCACTTTTCGTGCACATTCGGGTGATAGAAAAGTGAAGAAAGAGGAAGAAGTGAAATGAACGTCGTTGCTTCTTTGAAATACGCACGTATTTCCGCGCAAAAAGCACGATTGGTGGCGGATCAAGTACGGGGATTACCTGTAGAGCGAGCCATCGATTTATTGCGGTTTAGTCCAAAGAAAGCGGCTGTGTTCGTTAAAAAAGTGGTGGATTCGGCCATTGCCAACGCAGAACATAATGCCGGTATGGATATCGATGAGCTGAAAATTGAGAAAATCAGGGTGGATGTGGGACCGATGGCTAAACGATTTAGTGCGCGTGCCCGAGGGCGTGCCAACCGTATTTTGAAACGATCTTGTCACATTACCGTTGAATTGGTGGGAGAATAAGCGTATGGGACAAAAAGTCAATCCCATTGGAATGCGACTGGGCATTACTGAAACTTGGACGTCGAATTGGTATGCCGAAGGGAGAGCGTTTGCCGATCAATTGAATAGCGATTTAAAAATTCGTCAGTTGTTAGCGAAGAAGCTTAAAGGAGCTGCAGTCAGCCGTATTCAGATCGAACGTCCTGCGCGGAATGCAAAAATCGTCATTTATTCAGCACGCCCGGGAGTCATTATTGGTAAAAAGGGTGGAGAAATAGAAATATTGCGCGATGAAATTGCGAAATTAATTCGTGTACCGGTGCACATCAGCATTGAAGAAGTGAGAAAACCGGAGCTTGATGCTAAATTGGTGGCTGAGAGCATCGCGCAACAGTTAGAGCGTCGAGTCATGTTTCGACGTGCCATGAAGCGTGCGGTACAGAGCACGTTACGGCAAGGAGCACAAGGGATTAAGATTAATTTAAGCGGCCGTTTGGCAGGCGCTGAAATTGCACGTACGGAATGGTATCGCGAAGGACGAGTTCCTTTGCATACGTTTCGCGCCAATATCAGTTATGGTACAGCGGTTGCTGAGACCACTTACGGCAGTATTGGTGTGAAAGTGTGGATTTATAAAGGTGAAAAAAGCGTGGCGAAAGAAGAAACTGCTGAAGCAGCTCATCAAACCACGATGGATGATAACGATTAGTATCGTGTGAGGATGATGATTCAATGCTTCAACCTAAGACTAGAAAATTTCGCAAAGATTTTAAAGGACGCAATCGGGGTATTGCGAGAAGAGGCAATCGGCTTCATTTTGGAGAGTTTGGTTTGCGCGCGGAGACTCGGGGCCGCATCACAGCGCGTCAACTAGAAGCTGCGCGTCGTGCGGTGACTCGGCATATTCAACGGGGTGGGCGAATTATTATTCGCATTTTCCCTGATAAACCGATAACGAAAAAACCGTTGGAAGTTCGTCAAGGAAAAGGTAAAGGGAATGTAGAGTACTGGGTAGCATTAGTACAACCAGGCCGCATTCTTTTTGAGATGGAAGGTGTTACTGAAGCGTTAGCGCGAGAAGCGTTTGCTCGGGCCGCTTCCAAATTGCCTGTTAAAACGATTTTTATTAAGCGTACGGTGATGTAATGAAACCCGCAGAATTACGAAAAAAAACAATGGATGAATTGAAAAAAGAGTTGGTGGAACTTTTGAGAGAGCGCTTTAATTTACGCATGCAAAAAGGAATGGGGGAAGTGCCGAAGCCTCATCTTTATCAACGGGTGCAGCGCAACATAGCACGGGTGAGAACAATTTTGACAGAGAAGGAACGTATGGTATGAGTGAAGTGAACGAAAAAATGAATGAAAAAGAAAAAGTAGTGCGTACTTTGACGGGTATAGTCACCAGCAACAAAATGCATCAGACCATTTCCGTGCGAGTGGAACGTCGAGTACAACACCCCAAATATGGCAAATTTGTGCGACGATCATCCAAAATTCACGCACATGATCAGGACAATCAGTGCCAAATAGGAGATGTAGTGACTGTACGTGAGTGCCGACCCATGGCTAAAACAAAGCGATGGACATTGATGACGATTGATCAGAAAGCGGAGAAATTCGATGAATGAGGGGCGACAATGATACAAACGCGATCTATCATCGGGGTTGCAGATAACAGCGGTGCTCGCAGTGTGATGTGCATTAAAGTATTAGGGGGCTCAAAGCGACGCTATGCCAACATCGGAGATGTCATAAAAGTCAGCATTAAAGAAGCGATTCCTCGTGGAAAAGTGAAAAAAGGGGAAGTCATGAATGCATTGGTGGTGCGTACGCGTAAAGGAGTGCGACGAACAGACGGCTCATTGATTCGTTTTGATAGCAACGCGGTGGTGTTGTTAAATGCACAGTTACAGCCCATTGGTACGCGTGTTTTTGGTCCCGTAGCACGAGAATTACGTACAGGTAATTTTATGAAAATTGTTTCTCTAGCGTTGGAAGTTTTATAACGGTAAGCAGGTGAGATGATATGGCTACGCAAAAAATCGCTAAAGAACATTCTGTCATTGTTATTGCGGGCAAAGACAAAGGTCGTACAGGGAAAGTGTTGAAAGTATTGCCTTACGGGCGGGTGTTAGTAGAGGGTGTTAATGTAGTGAAAAAACATATCAAACCCAATCCTCAGAAAGGAGAAGAAGGGGGTATCTTGGAGAGAGAAGCACCGTTGCACGTATCGAATGTGGCTCTACTGAATTCGGCTACACGCAAGTCTGATCGCGTTGGATTTAAGTATTTAGAAGATGGGACAAAAGTTCGGTTTTTGAAGTCGAGTGGCGAAGTCATCGACGTATAAACATTGGGGTCAACATGACAGAGTTCCAACAATTGTATCAAAAAACCATCGTGCCGGCGCTGATGAAAGAATTTGGTTATCGATCCGTGATGGCAGTACCGCGTCTTGTTAAAATTACATTGAATATGGGATTGAGTGAAGCCGTAGCAGATAAAAAAATCATGACTCATGCGATGGAGGATTTGGCGAAAATTTCGGGTCAAAAAGCAGTGCCTACGTTGGCGAGAAAGTCAGAAGCGGTGTTTAAAATTCGAGTGGGCTGGCCCATCGGCTGTAAAGTCACATTGCGTCGCGATCGCATGTATGAATTTTTTCAACGACTTGTTAAAATAGCGATACCACGCATTCGTGATTTTCGGGGGTTCAACGCTCGGTCTTTTGATGGTCGTGGTAGCTTTAATTTAGGTATTCGTGAACAGATTGTATTTCCAGAAATTGATTACGATAAAATTGATGTCATTCGTGGTTTAGACATTGCTATTTCCACGACTGCCAAAACAAATAAAGAAGGTTACGCTTTATTACGTGCTTTCGGATTTCCTTTGAAGGATGAGGTATAAATTATGGCAAAAACAAGCGTCGTTGAACGCAACAAGAAACGCCGGCATCAATCACAAGCAGCACGCAATAAACGTAGTCAATTGAAAGGAATTATTAGAAAAGGCGCTCCTCAGGAACAGGAAGAAGCACTGTTGAAGTTGCAGAAATGTTCGCGCGATGAGAGCGTTATTCGCGTACGCAATCGTTGTCGTGCGTGTGGTCGGCCTTGTGGTACGTTGAGAAAATTTGGTTTGTGTCGCATTCATTTGCGAGAAGCGGCCATGCGGGGTGATGTACCCGGTTTGAAAAAAGCGAGTTGGTAATGATCATGAGCGATGAGAGTGAGAAATTCCTATGAGCATGCAAGATCCTCTGGCAGATATGTTAACCCGCGTTCGTAATGCACAAGCGGTGGCTAAAAAAGAAGTGTCCTTACCTCCTTCTCGTTTGAAGTGGAGTGTAGCGACCGTGCTAAAAAATGAAGGGTTCATTGAAAACGTGGAAGAAGTAGGAGAGTCGACTTCTTTACGGTTAGTCATCACGCTTAAATATTATGAGGGTCGCCCCGTTATTTCTTACGTACGGCGCGTGAGTCGACCGGGGTTGCGCATCTATCGGCGCAAAGATGATCTTCCCACGGTGAAAAATGGTTTAGGCATTGCTGTTATTTCCACTTCCAAAGGCGTGATGTCGGATCGTGAAGCGCGTCGTCGTGGTGAAGGTGGTGAAGTGCTTTGTTATGTCAGTTAATGAGAAAAGAGCGAAAGAGAGGATAGGTGTGGTTAGTCGAGTGGCAAAAATTCCAATAACGGTTCCTCCGGGTTTGGAAGTGAAGATTCAAGGTCAAGAACTGACTTTAAAAGGTAAGTTGGGTCAGTTGTCACGGCACATTCATCCCGCAGTGACTGTGTCGTTGAATAATAACCAATTACATTTCGAGCCAACGCAACCGCTGACTCCGGAAGCGAACGCGCTTGCTGGTGCGAGTCGTGCTTTGGTTAACGCCATGGTTCAAGGGGTGATGCAAGGGTTTACGTGTAAGCTCGTGCTAGTGGGGGTGGGATATCGTGCGAAAGCGCAAGGAAATACGCTCAATTTAGCAGTCGGATTTTCTCATTCTGTGGATATCACGATGCCAGAGGGGGTGAAAGTAGAGACGCCCAGTAACACAGAAATTGTGATCAAAGGGACAGATAAACAACAAGTTTTTCAAACGGCAGCGAATGTGCGTGCTGTGAGGCCACCTGAACCTTACCAAGGAAAAGGCATCCGTAAGGAAAATGAACGCATTATTTTGAAAGAGGCTAAGAAAAAATAATGGATAAGCGACAAAAACGATCTCGTCGAGCGCGGCGTACTCGGGCTAAAGTGCAGCAACTGGGCCGGGTGCGTCTTTGTGTGTATCGTTCTCTGAATCACATGTACGCTCAGCTGATTTCCCCGAGTGGGGATCGCGTGTTGGTAACAGCATCGACTGTAGAAAAGGCGTTGCGTGAGCAACATCCTCATCGTGGCAATCAGACAGCGGCGGCGATGGTGGGTCAATTGATTGCTGAGCGTGGAATCAAAGCGGGTATTAAACAAGTGGCTTTTGATCGTGCTGGCTATAAATATCACGGCCGTGTGAAAGCTTTGGCGCAAGCGGCACGTGTTGGGGGATTGGAATTTTAACAAGCGGTGAATAATTATGCGAGATGTGGGTGCAGATACCACGAGTGATGGTATCCAGGAAAAATTGGTGGCCGTAAGGCGCACGGCGACAGTCGGTAAACGAGGTCGTGATTTTGGATTTTCTGCCTTAGTCGTTGCAGGCAACAGGGACGGAAAGGTGGGTTATGGTTTGGGTAAAGCCAAAGAAGTGCCGATGGCTATTCAAAAAGCCACAGAAAATGCGCGGCGTAATATGATTCGTGTCCAGTTATGTGGTGATACGTTGCACCATCCTATTAAAGCCAGCCATGCAGCCAGTACGGTGTTGATGCTGCCAGCATCAGAGGGTACCGGCATTATTGCGGGTAATGCGATGCGCGCTGTGTTTGAAGTCATGGGCATCAAGAATGTATTGTCCAAGTGTATTGGCTCTTCTAATCCCATTAACGTTGTACGTGCCATGCTAAAAGGATTGCAGCAGATGGAAACACCAGAGTCGATGGCGGCCAAGCGCCACAAAACCGTTCAAGAAATTATGGGATAATGGCAATGATAAAGCAAAAACAGGTATCTCTCACGCTCACCAAAAGCAAGTTTGGACGCAAGCCTGGGCATCGTGAGTGTGTGGAGGGGTTAGGATTACATCGATTGCATCAGCGCGTGACAGTACCGGATACTCCTTGTATCCGCGGCATGATTCGTCAAGTCGCTTATTTGTTGCGCGTGGAGGAGGCATGATATGCGGTTAAATACGTTAGCACCGAGTCGAGGCGCTAAAAAATGTAAACGTCGGTTGGGCCGAGGAGTAGGCTCAGGCTGCGGAAAAACAGCGGGGCGTGGGCACAAGGGTCAACGAGCGCGAGCCGGAGGCTATCATAAAGTAGGCTTTGAAGGAGGACAAATGCCCTTGCAACGGCGAGTGCCGAAATTTGGGTTTAATTCTCGAAAAGCATTGATTACTGAGGAGGTACGCTTGGCCGATTTAAATAAAGTATCGGCCGAAGTCATCGACTTACAGGCTTTAAAATTGGCTGATGTGGTGAGTTATCATGCGAAGCGCGTTAAAATTTTTGTATCAGGGTCATTACAAAAGCGAGTCACGGTACGTGGGTTGTCTTTGACGCAAGGTGCTCGAGCAGCCGTAGAAGCCGCTGGCGGTAGGGTTGAGGAATAATGGTGGCGAAAACGAAATTAGGCGCATCGCTATCCGGTGGTGGTCTCGGTGAACTGAAAAAACGGTTGTTGTTCGTATTCATCGGTATTTTAGTATATCGCTTAGGGGCTTATATTCCTGTTCCTGGATTGGATCCTGCGCGCTTGGCTGACTTATTTCAGCAGCACGAGGCGGGCTTTTTAGGAATGTTTAACATGTTTTCGGGTGGAGCGCTCAGCCGCATGACCATTTTCGCGCTCGGAGTGATGCCTTATATTTCTTCCTCTATTATTGTGCAAATGTATGGTCAAATTTCTCCGAGTATGCAGCAATTGAAAAAAGAAGGGGAAGCGGGGAAACGTAAAATCAATCAATATACACGCTATGGTACAGTCATTTTATCGTTATTACAGTCGATTTTTATGACTAAGTGGTTAGTGAGTAGCGGAGTGGTTATCAATCCCAGTATTTATTTTTATTTTGTTGCGGTAGTAACGCTTGTGACAGGCGCTATGTTTTTGATGTGGGTTGGTGAACAGATGACAGAACGTGGTGTGGGTAATGGTATTTCTCTCATCATTTTCATTAGTATTGTGTCACGATTTCCTGTGGCTGTTGGGCAGGTGTTCACACAAGTGCGTCAGGGGCAAATGTCTATTTTAACACTGTTATTGTTGATTGCCGTAGTGGTGGCGGTTACTTTGGTCGTCGTATTTTTTGAGCGAGCACAACGTCGTATTACCATTAATTATGCGAAACGGCAGCAGGGTCGAAAGCTCTATGCGGCACAAACCAGTCATTTACCTTTAAAAATTAATATGGCGGGTGTTATTCCAGTGATTTTTGCGCAAAGTATTATTTTATTTCCTGGCGCCATTGCTAAATTCATGTCTTCTATCAAAGGGCTGGGGTGGTTGAACGACGTTGCTTTTGCACTGTCTTATGGGCAACCTGCTTATATTGTTGTATTTGCCGTTACGGTCATATTTTTTAGTTTTTTTTATACCGCACTCGTATTTAATCCCAAGGAAACAGCGGATAATTTAAAAAGATCAGGAGCTTTTATTCCGGGTATTCGCCCGGGTGAGCAGACAGCGCACTATGTTGATAAAGTCATGACCCGCCTGACATTGGTAGGTTCGGTGTATTTGACCGTTGTGGCGCTGTTACCCCAATTTTTAGAATTGGCCTGGAACGTACCTTTTTATTTTGGGGGCACTTCATTATTGATTGTGGTGGTGGTGACTATGGATTTCATGGCACAGGTGCAAGCGCACTTGATGAGCCATCAGTACGAGTCGTTGATGAAAAAGTCGGGCATGAAAGGGTCCAAAATGGGGTTGTTGCGTTAGAACAGGGTGAGTATGAGGAGAGCCAAAAATGAAAGTCAGGGCTTCAGTAAAAAAAATGTGCCGTTATTGTAAGGTAGTTCGACGTCGAGGAGTGGTACGGATCATTTGCCAGGATGCGCGTCATAAACAGCGGCAGAAATGAGCTTGATTTTTAGAGGGTTGGCAGTTATTCTAATCCGTTTTTTTAGAGAAAATAGGTAAGGGGTAAAAGGTATGGCGGCACGTATTGCTGGCGTGAATATTCCAGTAGAAAAGCATGTACGCATTGCTTTGCAGGCGATCTACGGTATTGGGCCGACACGGGCGTTGGCCATTTGCCGTGCGGCGGGTGTGAATCCAGCCGTTCGAGCGAAGGAGTTGTCGGAAGGGGAGCTGGAAGCACTACGTGAGGCTGTCAGCCGGTATCCTGTGGAAGGAGACTTGCGTCGGGAACGATCTATGGCGATTAAGCGGAAAATGGATTTGGGTTGTTATCAAGGCATTCGTCATCGTAAAGGATTGCCGGTGCGGGGGCAGCGAACAAAGACCAATGCGCGTACGCGTAAAGGCAAGCGTAAATTGGTGCGTGGTAGCGGTAGTAGTGGTTCGCAAACTTGAGTTCAGTAGCATACAAAAGGTTTTTTTAATATATGGCAAAACGTCGTTTTCGCAAAATAACCGAAGGAATCGCCCATGTACAGGCGACTTTTAATAATACCAAAGTGAGCATTTCCGATCCTCAAGGGAACGTATTATGTGCTAAATCGGCAGGATCTAGCGGATTTAAGGGTTCCCGTAAAGGAACTCCGTATGGAGCACAATTGGCTTCTGAAGAATTAGCCAAATTGGTGAAAGAAAATTTTGATATGAAGCGGGTCTCGGTCAAAGTACGGGGTCCGGGTGCGGGGCGCGATTCAGCTATTCGAGGACTACGCTCGGGTGGATTAGAGGTAGTGAGCCTTGAGGATAGAACACGGTTGCCACATAACGGTTGTCGTGCGCGCAAGAAACGTCGAGTTTGATAAGGGGGTATTTTTGAATGGCGAGATATTTAGGTCCGAAATGTCGATTATCGCGACGTGAGAAAACGGATTTACAGCTCAAAAGTGGCATACGCGCGATCGATTCCAAGTGTAAATTTGAGCATTCGCCGGGGCAACATTGGCAGCGGCGAAGCCGGGGAACCGATTACGGGGTTCAATTACGCATGAAACAATTAATTCGTCGATATTACGGGGTGCTCGAGAAACAATTTCGGCATCATTATCACAGAGCAGAACGATTGCCCGGTTCTACGGGAGATAATTTATTGGTGTTATTGGAGTCGCGACTGGATAACGTTGTTTATCGTATGGGTTTCGCTGCCACGCGAGGAGAGGCGAGACAATTAGTCTCTCATCAATCTATTTTGGTGAACGGTGGGGTAGTGAATATTCCGTCTTATTCAGTGCAACCAGACGATGTCATTGAAGTACGTGATAAGGCCAAAAAACAATTGCGCGTGAAAGCCGCTCTGGATTTGGCACAACAACGCAATTCGATATCGTGGATGGAAGTCGATACTAAAAAGATGTCAGGAAAATTTAAAAATTATCCTGATATAGCTGAGTTGCCTGCAGAATTTAAAGTTAATCTCGTCGTTGAATTGTATTCTAAATAAGAAGGGGTATATGAATTATGCGAGATATCTATGAAAGTTTTCTGACTCCTAAAGAAGTTCAAGTTCAGGTGATTGCCCCTTACCACTTTAAAATTATTTTGGGACCTCTGGAAAGAGGCTTTGGTCACACCCTAGGGAACGTATTACGTCGTATTTTACTGTCTTTCATGTTAGGTGCGGCCATTGTGAAAGTACAAATCGATGGGGTGTTACATGAATACAGTTCCATCAATGGGGTACGGGAAGATGTCGTTGATATTCTACTCAACATCAAAAATATCGCGATTAAATTAGAGGGTCGTGATACAGCTACGTTGACTTTGCATAAGAAAGGTGCGGGTCCTGTTGTGGCTGGTGACATTACCACTGATTCTAGTGTTCGGATCGTGAATCCAGAACTCGTGATTGCTCACTTGACCAAAGAAGGTGAAATTCATATGACGCTCACAGTGGCCACTGGACGAGGTTATGAGCCTGTGAGCGCGAGAGTGTCACCGGAGGAGTCTCGGCCGGTAGGTACTTTATTATTAGATGCTTCTTATAGTCCTGTTAAGCGAGTTACTTATCAAGTAGAGAATGCACGTGTTGAAAAACGGACAGATTTGGATAAATTAATTATCGAATTAGAAACCAACGGTACGCTAGATCCTGAAGAAGCTATTCGACGTGCAGCAACCATATTGCAACACCAATTAGCTGTTTTTGTGGAAATACGTCATGAGGAACGCTATGAATCTTCCTCTAAGGAAGAAAAAGTGGATCCTCTGTTGTTGCGGCCTGTGGATGATCTTGAATTAACGGTAAGAGCTGCCAACTGTTTAAAAGCAGAAAATATTTATTATATCGGTGATTTGGTACAACGCACAGAAACCGACTTGTTGAAAACGCCTAATTTAGGGAAAAAATCCTTGATGGAAATTAAAAGTGTTTTGGCGCAGCGGGGGTTGAGCCTAGGTATGTCTATTCATCGTTGGCCACCCACAGACTTACAAGAAAAATAAGAGGCCACCACTATGCAGCATCGAAAAATAGGCAGAAGGTTAGGGCGCACGACGAGCCATCGTAAGGCGATGATGAAAAATATGGTGGTTTCATTGTTGACGCATGAGCATATTCAAACAACGTTACCCAAGGCGAAAGAATTGCGCCGTGAAGTGGAACCTCTTATTACATTGGCAAAAAACGATAGTGTGGCTAATCGACGTTTGGCATTTGCACGATTGCGTGATAAGGCGGCGGTCGCTAAATTGTTTACCGACATTTCGGTGCGTCATAAAAATCGCCCCGGTGGGTATTTGCGTATTTTAAAGTGTGGTTTTCGTCGTGGCGATAATGCACCCATTGCGATAGTGGAGTTAGTGGATCGAACCACTGAAAAAACCGATACCTCAGAACGTACTGAGGACGATGCTTAGCTTTTGCCCCTCACTAACGAACGCACATGGTATAAGGAGAACCTTGCCATGATTGTGGAGCCTAAAATTCGTGGCTTTATTTGTACCCGAGCGCATCCCGAGGGTTGTGCACAGCATGTGGCGGAATGGATTCATTATATCCGACAACAATCCCCGATTTCCTCCGGACCTAAAAAAGTATTGATCATCGGTGCGTCTACAGGATTTGGATTGGCCAGCCGTATTGCCGCAGCGTTTGGCGCGCGTGCAGACACGATCGGCGTATTTTTTGAAAAACCCGCGATAGCAGAGTCAGATCGGACAGCCTCTGCAGGTTGGTACAATTCAGCAGCCTTTGAAAAGGCTGCACATGCGGCGGGATTATATGCTAAAAGTATCAATGGCGATGCTTTTTCTGATGCCATTAAAAAACAAGTGTTCGATTTAATCCAGCGAGATTGGCATGGAAAAGTAGATTTAGTCATTTACAGCATTGCTGCACCGCGCCGTCAACATCCTGTCACAGGGGAATTATCTAATTCGGTATTAAAACCGATTGGACAAACGTATCGCAATAAAACCGTGGATATCATGAGCGGTCAAGTGACCGATATCACAATTGCCCCTGCCACAGAAAAAGAAATAGCAGATACGATTGCTGTGATGGGGGGCGAGGATTGGGCGATGTGGATCGATGCTTTATTGCAGGCTGATTTATTGGCCCCAGGTGCTGTGACGTTGGCATTTACTTATTTGGGCCCTGTCATGACGCACCCCATTTACCGCCAAGGTACCATTGGAAAAGCCAAAGAGCATTTAGAAGCAACGGCGAAAGAATTACACAAAGAAATAGCAGCGGCTATCGGTGGTTGTGCGTTGATATCGGTTAATAAAGCATTAGTCACTCAAGCGAGTGCAGCAATTCCCGTGGTGCCTTTATATATTTCATTATTATATAAAGCGATGAAAGAAAAGCGTCTGCATGAAGGTTGTATTGAGCAAATGTATCGGTTATTGGCTGAGCGATTGTATCAAAAAGATCAGCATATTCCTGTCGATAGTGACGGTCGCATTCGAATCGATGACTGGGAAATGCGTGAAGACATCCAAACTATCATCGCTGAGCGATGGCAGCAAGTGTGCAGTGATAATCTAGAACAATTGGCTGATCTCAAAGGTTATCGTGCGGAGTTTTATCAATTATTTGGCTTTCATGTGGCAGGGATTGATTATACGCAAGACGTGAATATTCAAGTCCCTATTCCTTCTATTTTAGAGTGATAAAATTTACCGCTGTGAAGGAATCACAGAAGGTGCTTCCTCAATGATCAAAGGTTGTCGTTCCTCCTGAATAGTATTCACACACTTTCTAATACCCGCTACCATGACTCCAAAAATTAATCCAGAAAAGCAGGTGACCATCATGGCTTGTGCTAAGATCAGCAAGCCCAGTGGGATATTGTTAGCAAATGCGTCCACCACATTATCAGGATCTGCAGTCATTTTTTTGTAGGTAGTGATTCCGATGATGTATACGATCCCTAAGAGAAGACCGATCATCGCCCCTATTTTTGTCCATCGAAAATTGTCTGGATCCAGGTTGTGCATGGAGTTTCTCACTTCTTAAAAAAGAACCCCATTCTACAAGATGATTTTTAAGGAAAGATTAGGGTTTGTTGATAATTGTCACTCAAGCTACAGGGTACACTGAAGGGCGCTGCATGCAGCACCCTTGCTCTCATTGGACCCTTGCTCTCATTGGAATCAAACACCGATGCCTTGGCATATGATGCCAATGGTGACTAAACTGGCGTTATTCGGTCCTGCAACGGAGCTATTTTGTGCAGTGGCTGTGCAGGTTTTACCACCAGGAGCTGGGATTTGACAGTCCCCGCTTTTGGCTTTGAGGCAACCCGAAGGGCCACAACCCGGTTCTTGGCTAAGATTTTGTGAGAATAGACAAATGGTAGGCTGAAAAGTACTGTCGTGTACCTTAATGTTTAAAGCCAGCGTCCCTGACTTAAGGTAGCATCCGCCCGTTGTTTGAGTCGCTGTCGCAAAAGGTCCTTTGGTTTTGTCTTGTTCAATTTCTTGGACACTGGGTAGGCTGTTTTGAGACCAACATACGCTGGACTGCGCATTGTAACCAATCACAAGGCCTGCGGGACTATTGGCAGTGTTGGTGGTATTTGGATTATAACTGTAAGTGATTAAGAAAGAACTCCCCGCGAGACTTACCGCACAATACACCACAGTTAACACTGCGGCTAAAGTGAAACCATAGTATCTGGATTTCATACGAACCTCCCTGTTGAATAACGCCGTTATTTCAGTGTAAAAACAACCAAAGCTTAAGAATGAGTTAAACAATAAAGGATTATGGCACTTCTTGCAAGGCTTAAACTTGCATTAATATTACTCAATTATTCTTTAGGGTCTAAAGTATAGTTGATCCAGAAATCCTGAATTGCGATGCCCACAAAATACAGGGCTCGCAATGACGAACGCTGTATGTCACTACGAGGGTTACGCACACCCCACTTTGACACGGGGATCCCAATAAAATCTATGGAAAAATTTTAAAATTGCTTTGTTCACTTGGAATTTAATCTATCTTTAAGCGAAAGTGGCCAGATATTGTGCTACCCTGCGAGGCTAAGTTTTGAAAACTTTTTTAGATGAATAGAATAGAGGCGGTAAGATTATGAGAGACTACGTTCAAGAATTTAAGAAAAATAAGCCTATGACTTCTGTATTTAATCAATTTACTCAAGAAGGCTCTGATGAAATTGTTGCATTTCTAAGGGCGAATCCGGATATAATAATCTATGCCAATGTTTATAATCACAATCACATCTTATCTGGATTAATTATCACTGCTATATTAACTAATACTGAAATTTTAAACAATTTAAGTGGACAAATCAATAGTATTTCGCCTAGTTTTGTTGTTAGAGTCATACAGTTATTAGCTGGCTTATTTGAAATTAACAATATCAAGAAAAGCATTGTTCAAAATGTAGTGTTTGATCAATCGATCAAAGATTTATTATCTCAATATAAATACACTTCTTTAGATTGTTTTAGAGCCTGTATTACTAAAAAAAATTTTTACCTTCAGTATCATGTGGGAATGATATTGTCTCCCGTCTTGTGTACGCTGATACCGGAGGAGGAGCTGATCTTTGATAATACTGCGCAGTCTCAACGCGACTGGCTATGTCGTAACATATTTAAAGATGCACCATGGGTGTTGCCAAATCTCGGTTCGCTCGG
>Ga0155612_128_pt1 | contig 41668 bp, 43 predicted proteins | sample RifCSPhighO2_12_FD_107269 | JGI IMG/M metagenome (GOLD analysis project Ga0155612, IMG submission 107269) | Coxiella sp. RIFCSPHIGHO2_12_FULL_44_14 | reverse complement strand
AAAATCATTCAAACGTTTGAAACATTTGATTATGTGGTAGTCCCTTCGGGTTCCTGTGCAGGAATGATTGGCAAGCATTATCCTAGCTTGTTCTCAGAAGAAACCGCTTGGGAGAATCGTGCTGAGCAATTGGCGAAAAAAACATATGAATTAACTTCTTTTTTGACTGATGTGTTGGGTGTAAAAACGGTAACAGCGGAGTATCCCCATCGAGTGACGTATCACGATTCTTGTTCTAGTTTGCGTGAATTAGGAATTCAGCAACAACCCCGTCTGTTACTAAATTCAGTGCGAGGATTGTCGCTGTGTGAACTACAACAGCGTGAAGCGTGTTGTGGTTTTGGCGGCACTTTTTGCGTTAAATACCCCGCCATTTCCGATAAAATAGTGAGTGACAAAGTCCGAGATGTGTTGTCAACCGCAGCCGGTACGGTGGTTGCTGGGGATCTGGGTTGTTTGATGAATATCGCTGGAAAGTTACAACGAGAGGGTCATGCCATTCAAGTGTTTCATGTAGCGGAAGTCTTGGCTAATCTAACGGACAAAGGAATCGGCGCATGACACAGGCTGTGTTTCACAGGGCATCGCAACGTGCGTTGAATGATAACACATTGCAGCGCGCTTTAGGGCATATTCAAGCGGGATTTGTGGTGAAACGGGCATTGGCTAAAGAGCGATTACCCGAGTTCGATGCGATTCGAGAAAACGCCGTTGCTATTAAAAATCACACGCTGCAGCATTTAGATTATTATCTCGAAGTCTTTGCTGATCGGGTAGAGTTTAATGGGGGGCGAGTGCATTGGGCAGAGGATGCCAGTGAAGCATGTGAACAAGTGCTGGCGATCTGTCATGCTGTCAATGCTCGTCATGTTGTTAAAAGCAAATCCATGTTAACGGAAGAGATTGAGCTCAATGTCGCTTTAGAAAAAGCGGGCCTCTCGGTAACAGAAACAGATTTAGGTGAATACATCATTCAGCAGCGGGGCGAAAAACCTTCACATATCGTTGCCCCTGCGATTCATTTGCTCAAAGAACAAGTGGCAGAGACGTTTTATCGGTGTCATTCCCAATTTCCGGCAGATCGTTCTTTGAGTGAAGCACAACGATTATTGAGTGAAGCGCGTCACGTATTGCGCGAAAAATATTTTTTGGCAGATGTGGGTATTACAGGAGCTAATTTTTTGATCGCCGAGACAGGGGCAGCGGTCATGGTGACGAATGAGGGCAATGGTGATCTGGTACGCGCGTTATCTCGAGTACACATCGTCATAGCCAGCATTGAAAAAGTGTTGCCGACAGTAGAAGATACGATGCAATTGTTGCGATTGTTACCGCGTTCGGCGACTGGGCAGGAAATCACTGCTTACGTGACGTTTTCCATGGGGCCACGGCGCAGTGGTGATTGGGGTGGGCCAGAGCAGTTTCATGTGATTTTAGTCGACAACGGGCGCAGTCATTTATTGGGAAGTGCCTTACAGGAGATGTTGCGTTGCATTCGCTGCGGTGCGTGTCTCAATCACTGTCCCGTGTATCAAGCCATTGGAGGACAAGCGTACGGATCAGTTTATCCGGGGCCCATGGGAGCAGTGTTAACGCCTGCATTGGTCGGTATCGAAAAGCATCATGATTTGCCGAATGCATCGACCTTTTGTGGGCGTTGTGAAACGGTGTGTCCTGTGCATATTCCACTGCCGCAGATGATGCGGCATTATCGTGCAGAGGCGTTTAAAAAACGTTTGGGGTCTCGGCGGTCGCTGTTAGCATTAAAAGTGTGGGCTTTTTTATCGCAGCATCCAGGGATTTATCAGGCAAGCTTGCGTGTCATGAGTCGCCTATTACGATTATGGGCAGGGGGGCGAAGTCGAGTACAGTATTTGCCGTTTGCGCGTGGTTGGACGCACTATCGAGATTTTCCTATCCCCACGCAGCGGACATTTCAACAGTGGTGGGCTGAACAACCAGAAAAAACACACCATGAGTAGAGAAAAAATACTCACTCGCATTCGTGCGAACTTGCATCGCAAATCTACGTCATTATCATCCGAATGGCAGCAGCGCTTGCATTCCCATCCGCGTGGAGTAATCCCTCAGCGAGGGAGTGAGGATTTCAAAGAAAGAGCGAGACTTTTTGCAGAGCGTGCGCGGGAAGCGGGTGCTACGGTGGAGGAAATCACAACACTTAAGCGCTTGCCATCTGCGTTGTTGACATTGCTGCAACAAGAACGAGAAACTCATTTACGTTTGTCGCCAGATCCCCTCTGGAAATCGATTGCTTGGGAACATTATCCTTCCCTTCTTTTTTCTACAGGGGAAGGTCGAAACGAAGACCGAGTGAGTGTTACCAGTTGTTTTTGTGCTATCGCAGAAACGGGAACGGTCATGATCCTGAATGATGCCCACACACCAGTGGCATTATGTTTTTTGGCAGAGGTGCATATTGTTGTCATACTCATTGAATATGTAGTGAATGGATATGAGGATGCGTGGGATCGATTGCGTGAAAAAAATGTCAACCCCAGTTCAGTTCATTTTATCACAGGCCCGTCACGCACCGGAGACATCGAGCAGAAAATCATGATTGGTGCCCATGGTCCCCGGCGAGTGCATGTGGTTTTGGTGGGTTAAATCTGTTTCTCCACTATACTACAAAGGCTGGTTGTGATGGGCCGCGGAAAATGTTTTCTTCTATGGTGATTTCTCCTGTAGAAGTTCCTCCGTTTGCGCTAACATCATCGGCTTCTCCATCCATTCTGGATGAATTAAATGATTCCTGAGTTTCAGCTTCCGCCGAGTACTTTTTAGTACCAAGTTGTGGAGAATCGCCTGTGGGAGTTTTATGATTATTATTATTGTTGATGTCGTTTGTGCTCCTTTCCCAAAGACATTGGGACATCTCCAACCAGCTTGTGTTAGTTTCTTTACCCAAGTGGTACATGAAAGTGCAGTATTGCCAGTAAGCGAGTACACCTAAAATTAATGTACCAATAGATATGAGTAGCTGCGGGGTACCAAATTCTTCCGGCGTTTTTTCTCCTGTTGCCAAACTGGGCGCAGAAAACACACGAGATAGAAATGTACCTCCTACTAAGCCTACGAGTATTGATTGGAGTAAGTATTTGAACGCCTTTCCTCCGCGAGTCAGTTCTGGGAGTTCTCTTTCATCGGGCAAACGTCGGAATACTTCCTCACTGATTTTTATATAACGTCCAGGTGAGAAATTAGGTTGTGGCTGTAGCAGAGGTTGTGTTTCTGCATGAATTTCAAACGGTGCATTGGCAATATTTTTATCCCAATCTCTTCTCCCTTGAGATGCTGCTGTTTGAAGAAAGGCTGCGATACCCACCATATAGGCAAAGATGAGAGAGCCTGAAGATGCTTCCAGATTTGAATCTTCTTGTTTTAATATCCAACTCAAAATATAGGTAATTTCTAACCGAGTAAGGCCAACAAATGTCATCCCTCGTAAAGTGGCATTAATCAGTGTGCTGGCTAGCACTCTTCCACCTTGTTTAGTAGTAAAAAGTTTTTGCAACATGTCTTTTTTGTGTTTCCAGGATGAGAGAAAAAATTCTTCAATCAGCACAGGATTTCCAAAAATAAATTTCGCACACGAATACAAATAGGCCAACATTTGGCCAAAAAATGATGCCAGACCAGCCAAATGAACTAACCATTGGCTGAGAGGCGTATCATTCCCAAATTTTTTCTGCAATGCAGCGACGCCAGCCCACGGTGCTGCAGAGCCTACGAGGAATGTTATGCTGAATACCAACAGATTCAGCATAAATAACATACTGAACGAAAGTTTTCGTTGGAAAGAAGTTTGTTGTAAAGGCAGGAAACTGGTAGGAAAATTAAGTTCGGATGAGAGAGGCTTTTTATCATTATCTTTAGGATCTATTAAGTGCATGAAACCAGGAGCGCTATTATGATGGGCTGGAATAAGAGTGTTACGAATGAGAGAGTCTGTTAAATATCGTTTTCCTGTGATTAACTGAACGTGGGGATGTTGAAGTAAAGCATTAGTGTTAAAAGTAGGTATTTCAATAACGCTCGGAATTTTTTCTGTAATGGCTCCAAATAGTTTCTTCATACCATCTATTTTCTGGGTAACTTCTTTTACTTTAAGGCAGTCAGTGTATGTTACATAGTACAATCGACCCGCATCTGAACTACTACTTACATCAGGGTATAAAAGATAAGCACCCTTGTATTTGAGTAAATTAGCAAGGCTGGGTAAGTTTGATAACACGTGCAACTCTCTTTTCCCCCAGCGGGCTAGCAATTCTCGCACACCTTCGCGAAATTGATCTATCAATTCGAGCCTTTGTTTACGGGTGTTGGTAATGGTGAAAACCGTCAGTGTGGAGTCTGTGAGTCCCAATGTAATGGCTGAATCATTATTCAGTGCAAATACCCAGTTTGGCGTACTGGGGAAGTATTTTTTAATCGGGGTGTTTACAGAATCGATCGTGTTATCACCTGCGAGCAATCCAAAAGCAACCTCTGAAAAAGCGATCAGTAGTAATGCAAACGCATCTCCTATTTTTGAAGATAATGATATTATTTCTTCATTGGTAACAGTGCGAAAGGTAGAGTTTTCTCTCATAAAATACCTCGAATGCAAATGGTAATAGAGGAACTTTCTACGATAGCAAACTCAATAGAATAAATAAAGTTAAAAAAGAATTATTTTCAAGAAAATCAAAAAATACTGTTGCTTCTTGTCACTTATAAAAGAAGCATCACAAAAAACGGCGGTTGGATAATGATATTTTCATTAAAAAGATTGCTTTTGGGATGTTATCAGAGGTATCTTAATCTTTATTTAATGTAAAACGCACTCCAATTGAAAATAATTCTTAACGAGATACGGTGTGTTATGGATGTGTGAGATCCCTCCGCCTCGCTTTGCTCGTTGTCGGGATGACATAACTCGCTTTGCTCGGCGTCGGGATGACATTGTAAAAGCATATGCTCGAGGCCAGGATGACACTGTAACTGTTGCCCAGGAATAACTAAATTCATGGATATCCATTCACTCGAAAAGCTCAATGACTATTGTTGGTCTATTCCCCTCAAAAAAGGGGAGGAACGCGGGCCGGTGCGCTTGTATGGGAGTGAAGCACTCATAGCTGCCATGGATGAGAAAGTGCGTGAACAAATCACGCGGGTCGCGATGTTGCCCGGATTGGTGGGTGCTGCGATGACCATGCCTGATGCTCATTGGGGTTATGGTTTTCCCATCGGCGGTGTGGCGGCATTTGATGCTGACGCAGGTGGTATCATTTCTGCAGGAGGTGTGGGTTTTGATATTTCCTGCGGTATTCGTTGTTTACGCAGCAACTTGCAGTGGGCTGATGTTATGCACCAGCGTGAACAACTGGCACGTGAACTATATCAACTCATCCCTGCAGGCGTGGGTGTGGGTGGGAGTTTGAAATTATCATTTACGGAATTGGATGAAGTGTTACAGCATGGCGCGCAGTGGGCAGTAAAAAAAGGATATGGAATATTGGGTGATTTGCCTTATATAGAAGAAGGTGGAAAGATGTCAGGTGCTGTTCCGGACTATGTATCAGAACTCGCTAAAAAACGACAAACACATGAGATGGGTACGCTCGGTTCTGGTAATCATTATCTGGAAGTGCAAGTGGTAGATCGTATCGATGATGAAAAAGCGGCTCAGGTATTGGGATTGCGCAAAGGGCAAGTGCTTATTTCCATTCATTGTGGTTCACGTGGATTGGGTCATCAAATTGGTACTGATTATTTAGTCCGATTAGCCAAAGCAGCAACGCGCTTAGGTGTGCGCTTGCCAGATCGAGAATTGGCGTGTGCGCCGATTCATTCTGGAGAAGGGCAGCACTATTTAGGTGCCATGAATGCAGGGATCAATTGCGCGTTAGCTAATCGTCAAATCTTGACGCATTTAACGCGGATGGCGTTTCAAAAAATCATGCCGCACGCTCAGTTAGATACTTTATATGACATTTCTCATAATACGTGCAAATATGAATATCACGAAGTGGAAGGCAAAAGACGCGGCTTATATATTCACCGCAAAGGTGCTACGCGTGCGTTGGGCCCACAGCATCCCTTCATTCCCGAACGTTATCGTGCGATCGGTCAGCCGGTAATTATTGGGGGTAGCATGGGAACGGGTTCTTATATATTAGTAGGTAATTCGGCGAAAGAGAATCAGGCATTTGCCTCTGCGAGTCACGGGGCGGGGCGATCGATGAGCCGTCATCAGGCCTTGCAGCGTTGGCGAGGTAAGCAATTAATTGAAGATTTAGCCCGCGAAGGGATTATTATTTGTAGCAGCACGATGCGTGGTGTGGCGGAAGAAGCACCGGGTGCCTACAAAGATGTTGATGTGGTAGTGGAGTCTACCGAAAAAGGGGGGCTTGCGCGGCGCGTCGTTTTTTTGCGCCCTAAAATTTGTGTGAAGGGGTGATAAATATGCCCCCCATCCCTGCCCTTCCATTCCCTCCGTACGAAGTACGGAGGGAATGGAAGGGCAGGGATGGGGGGGGATAAAAAATTAAAAAAACTGAAAATGCCTTTTCATTCACCTTCCTTGTCAATTGAATAAGGCATTTTCACTGCTTCGCTGGGATTATTTATGTTTGCAACCCAGATAGATAAGCCAGAAAGCAGATAGACCAATAAAGACATAAATGGTACGTAACAAGGCGGGTAAGTTACCAAATATGCCTTGCAATACGTTATAGTCGAATACGCCAAAGAACCCTAAGTTCAATCCTCCTATCAACAAAAGGATCATGGCGAACCAACCAACGATACCTAAGCTTTTCATGGTTCTTTCTCCTCTTCAAGGATTAGCTATTCCTTGCGCATAAACTCCTTTCGTAAGTATAGTAAAGTTACGATGGTTTTGTTAGATATTGATTTTTAAGTATTTTTTGGTATGAAAAGGCAGATGGACGCATATCAAACCACAACCGAGCAGACCATTCCAATCACGCTGGGCAAACAGGACTTCTTGTTGCCAAAAGGCAGGTAACTGCGCCTTTTGGAGCTTTCTCTTGAGGGGTAAGTGGTATTTTTCTTTGAGAATAGGGTACCACAATAAAATCACCGCTTGGGGCCAACGATGGTGCAATGTGATGATGAATGTTGCCACTTGTTGATATTCTGTTTTCACTTCGTAAGGGGGATCGATAAGAACCAACCCGCGTCGTATGGGTGGAGGTGATAATGCCATCACTCCCTCATAACCGTTTCTTCGATGAATATGAATATTGGGTGCGCGCATGTTTTTTTTGAGAGCGGCATATTCTTGAGGATGCAGTTCCATAAGATGTAGCTGATCATAGGGTCTGAGCAGAAGGCGTGCGATTTCGGGGGAGCCGGGATAATAGGAAGCACCATACAAGGATTGTGTTTTGCGAATAACATGATAATAAGGATGATCATGAGGAATTTTATCGGCAAACATTAATTGTGTGATGTTTTGTGGTTCAGCTTGAGTTTTTTGAGATTCTGGGCGGGAAAGGTTATACACGCCTCGTCCTGCATGAGTTTCAAAATAAGTGAGAGGCCTTGCTTTTGTTGTCAATTGTGTTAACAGAATAGCCAGGGCAGCGTGTTTGTACACGTCGGCGCAAGAGCCTGCATGATAAATGTGCTGATAAGAGAGCATAGAGTTTGCGTATTTGAGTGAAACAACAATATATATAGTATATACCCCACGCTACTGAAGATGCGAATTTTTTAATTTTTCGTTAACTTGTTGTTAGTTGTATTCACACGTACACTCAATAAATGATGATTTTTTTCAAAATCATTTCGTTGCATGATGAACGATATCAATTCTATTGGAAGTGGGCTCAACAATAGGGATTTTGCATTGTTGAGACCGCTTTTGGGTTATTTTAAAAAAAGGAGATCGATTTATGCCTAAACAAGATTTGAACGAATTGTCGTTTGCTGAAAAAATATTCAATTTATTGAAAGAAAAATGTGAAAAAGATGAGTTGATCAGTTCTGAACTCAAACAAAAGCCGTATAGAAGCCACATTTATCCTGATTTTTTTTCGCAACAACCCAATGAATATAATTGGAAAATTGTACTCGATGACAATAAACAATTTCTCATATTAGGAAAATCCAAAGAGGAAGCCGAGCAACCTCCTGAAAAAAAGAGGAAGCTGAATCAGGCTGCTTTATGGAATAGGGAATCGCTTTACTATCAGTTTTATGTGGAAGAACGAGGCAATATTGTTCTAAAAGAAGCAAATGGCCAGAAGCAAAGCAATAGTAAGCTGAGATACTTTTTAGCTGAAGAGGTTATTACAGAAATTAATAAAATACGGCTTTTTACCATTGAATTATTGCCAGATTCAACGCCACCACTAAGATGCCATGTATGATGTATTTATTTTGTTGAATGACGCGTTGCTTTTTTACGCTCGTGCTCTTTGAGCAGTTTTTTTCGCAAGCGAATGCTGTGTGGGGTGATTTCTACCAACTCGTCTTCGTTGATGAAGTCTAAGGCTTGTTCAAGAGACATTTTTATAGGTGGCGTGAGCAGGATATTTTCATCAGAACCAGCTGCACGGATGTTCGTCAAGTGCTTGGCTTTGGTGGCATTGACAACGAGATCATTGTCGCGTGAGTGAATGCCGATGATCATGCCTTCATAGACTTCTGTCTGTGGGCTAATCAATAAGCGGCCACGTTCTTGCAAATTCCATAATGCGTAAGCTAATGCGATGCCGGCGATGTTGGCAATCAATACTCCGTTTTGTCGTTCACTGATCGTGGATTTCAGTAATGGACCATAGTGATCAAATACGTGATGCAGTAATCCCGTACCCGAAGTGAGTGACATAAATTCGCTATGAAATCCGATGAGGCCTCGGGTGGGGATAATATAATCGAGACGTACTCGTCCTTTACCATCGGATATCATCTGTTCCAGTTGGCCACGTCGCCCTGCCAGTTTTTCAATCATAGTGCCTTGGTGGGATTCAGCCACATCGACGGTGAGTGTTTCATAAGGTTCTAATCGTTCGTGATTAATTTCTTTTGTGACCACTTCGGGACGAGAGACGGCTAATTCATAGCCTTCACGCCGCATGGTTTCAATTAATATAGAGAGGTGTAACTCACCGCGCCCAGATACACGAAATTTATCAGGGTCGTCTGTGCTCTCGACACGAAGTGCCACATTGTGTAGAAGCTCTGTTTCCAGTCGCTCTTTGAGTTTGCGGCTTGTAATATATTTTCCGTCTTGACCGGCCAAAGGGGAAGTATTGACTTGAAAAGTCATACTTACCGTGGGTTCATCTACCGTGAGGGGAGGTAATGCTAATAGGTGTGCAGGATCACAAATGGTGTCTGAAATGTTGAGCTGATTGATGCCAGTAATAGCGACGATATTACCGGCAGAAGCTTCAGGTACGGTACTGCGATCTAAGCCTAAGTATTCGAGTACTTGTAATATTTTACCGGAGCGTGTTTTCCCTTCATGATCGATGATCACTACAGGCATGGGAGTTTTTATTTTCCCGCGAGTGATGCGACCAATGCCGATTGTGCCGACATAACTCGAATAATCCAGAGTGCTAATTTGCATTTGCAAGGGCGCATCGGGATCGACTTGAGGAGGCTTAACATATTTTACGATAGTTTCAAATAACGGTGTCATATCCGTACTGGGAGTGGATAAATCCAAAGTGGCATATCCCAACAGGGCAGAGGTGTAAACAATGGGAAAATCGAGTTGTGCGTCGGTGGCGCCTAAGCGGTCAAACAGATCAAATATTTGATCGATGACTTTATCGGGTTTAGCGCCTGGGCGATCAATTTTATTGATGACAACGATGGGATTCAATTTTTTGGCGAAGGCTTTCAACGTCACAAAACGGGTTTGTGGCATGGGTCCGTCAACAGCATCTACCAGTAACAATACGGAATCTACCATCGACAAAATACGTTCGACTTCTCCCCCAAAATCGGCATGCCCTGGGGTGTCGACGATATTGATACGATAATCACGCCATTTCAGCGCTGTGTTTTTGGCGAGAATAGTAATGCCGCGCTCACGCTCGAGTTCATTGCTATCCATGACTCGTTCCATGCCGCTGACCCGTTTGGAGAGACTCGCGGTTTGTTGCAATAGCCTATCGACTAGCGTTGTTTTGCCGTGGTCGACATGGGCGATAATGGCGATATTACGTAGTTGTTCTGTCATAGGGTTTATTAGTAGCTTAAGTTCGGTCAAAAAGTGCAACATTCTACCTGAATGGTAGGTAAATTGCGAAGAATTGGTGATGCGATATTCGCAAAAGTCGTGGGTGATAGAGAGGGCAGCTGGGGAGGGATGTCGCGACCATGGAGGGTAAGAGCGTCAAGGACAGGAGTCCGTTCCCGAGCCAGCTGCCGTCGAAAGCACCCAAAAGACTTTTGCGAATATTATTGCCTGAGCCTGAGCTCATAGGTTCAGATCACCTGTGGTTTGACGAGCTTTGCAAAATCCGAAAATGTAAGTTTAATGAGTTCCGAGTGAGAACCCGCATTGAAAGCAATCATAGGATCTTGAGTGAGATCTTTTTCGACATACACTTCCATATTGAATAAATTGCCGAAGGGCGGCATAGCACCAAGTTCGCAACCCGGAAATTTTTTTTGAAATTCAAGCTCACTGGCTAAATCCACAGCTTTTGCTTTTGTGGCTTGTTTGATTTTTTCAAAACTGACTTTGTGATGCGCGGGTAAAACAACCATGACGAGTCGATCATCCACTTTCATAATTACCGTTTTAGCCAGTTCCTTGGCGGAAATGTGCGATATTTCGGCGATTTCCTGCGCTGTATAAGCAGGCGAATGATGAATGGTGGAATATTTAATTCTGTTTTTATCCAAGAATTCTTTGAGTTTTTTAATAGGCATGACTCGATCCCTCCTGATGTTTAGTGTAGTGTATTTTTAGTAGGACATATAGGGCGCCGGTCCCGCCGTGTTTGGGTTTGGCCGAGTGGAACGCTAATATTTCTGGGCGAGTGCGCAACCATTGATTCAAAAAATTCTTTAACACGGGTTTTCCCGTTTTGGAAAAGTGCCCTTTGCCATGAATGATGACGACCCAGCGCTTTCTTTGCGTGATACATGTTTCAATAAATTGTGTCAAGCATTGTACAGCGTTCGTGGTAGTTTGTTGATGTAAGTCTAAATGTGCTTCGGGATGAATTTGTCCCCGCTGTAATTGGCGCAATACGCGTTGCTGCAATCCGGAGCGGGCAAAGTGTAGCGAATCTTCAGCACCCAATATTTCTGCGTCTTCAGGATACAATGAGGTAGCGAGGGGAGGATGGCAGGGATGAGTGCTGTGAGATGGTGTAGATATAGGTGGTGATCGGTGCTTGGGAGAGGATGGGTGTTTGTCTTTGGGTAATGGTGGTATAGTTTTCACCACTTCGCGAAATAACGCGGTTTCTTCAGGGGAAATACGGTGCTTGGGTGAGGTCATGGTTACGCTGTGTCCGAGTGAACAGGTTATGTTACAATAACGGTAACATTCAGCTTATTTTTGTCAATGTATCATCGATGTCCGGTAACAGTTTTGGTGAATTATTTGTGGTGACAACAGCGGGTGAAAGCCATGGCCCGGCGATGATGGCTATTGTGGATGGTTGCCCTCCTGGGCTTTCCCTGTTAGAAACGGACATCCAAGCTGAAATTGATCGGCGCAAAACAGGTCAATCGCGTTTTACTTCACAACGTCAAGAAACTGATCATGTGAGCATTCTCTCCGGCGTTTTTGAGCAAAAAACCACGGGCACCCCGATTGCTTTACTGATTCAGAACCACGACCAGCGTGACAGCGATTATACGGAGATCAAAGACGTATTTCGCCCCGGGCATGCAGATTATACTTATTTTAAAAAATATGGCCGGCGGGATTACCGTGGAGGTGGGCGTGCTTCAGCCCGCGAAACGGTGATGCGGGTAGCGGCAGGTGCCATTGCAAAGAAATATTTGCAGGAGATGCTAGGAGTATCCATACAAGGTTGTACGATGGCGATTGGCGACGTTTCAGCAGACGAAATAGACATGACACAGGTGGCTCACAATCCCTTTTTTTTTCCTGACAAAAATAAATTAACTACCATCGAGACATTGATTACTGAATTGCGTCGTACGGGGGACTCTATCGGTTCTTTGGTGCGTGTTATCGCCAATGCAGTCCCAGTTGGCCTGGGAGAACCCGTATTTGATAAATTGAGTGCTGACATTGCCAAAGCCATGATGAGCATTCCTGCTGCCAAAGGAGTAGAAATAGGTGATGGATTTGCGGTAGTTCGGCAAAGAGGATCGGAACATCGTGATGCTATTTCGCGTGAGGGTTTTTTGTCTAATCACAGTGGTGGTATTTTGGGAGGTATTTCCACGGGTCAATCCCTGCGTGTTACCGTGGCATTGAAACCTGCAGCCAGTATTCGCATCCCCGGGAAGACAATCAACACTCAGGGTGCAGAAACCGATGTGGTGACGACAGGGCGCCACGATCCTTGTGTAGGCATTCGCGCTGTGCCTATTGTAGAAGCGATGTTAGCGTTAGTCCTCATGGATCATTATTTAAGAAATAGGGTACAAAATGGGTAAACCAATTATTTGGGGCAAAAAAATATTGATAGGTATTACGGGAGGAATAGCCGCTTATAAAAGTGTGGAATTAATCAGACGCTTGAGAGAACACGGTGCAGAGGTGCGTGTTGTCATGACGCAGGCAGCACAGGAGTTTATTACGTCGTTGACGCTGCAAGCCGTGTCGGGGCAACCTGTTTTCACGCAATTATTTGGAAGACAAACGTCAGCAGGTATGGATCATATCGCTTTAGCATCGTGGCCTGATCTCATACTCATTGCCCCGGTGAGTGCAAATACAATAGCGCGTTTAGCGTGTGGCCAAGCAGATGACCTGCTGAGTACGATTTATTTGGCTACGCGTAAGCCCATTGCCATTGCGCCTGCCATGAATACGGAAATGTGGCTACATGCAGCAACGCAAGATAATGTGCGCCGCTTGCAAGCTCGTGGTGGGATGCTTTGGGGCCCTGCGGTAGGAGAACAAGCGTGTGGTGCAGTGGGATTAGGGTGTCTGTTGGAACCAGATGAATTGATTACCTTTGTCGAAACCTATTTTGCTGAATCTCAAATTTTGATGGGTAAGAAAGTGATGGTGACAGCGGGGCCTACGCAAGAATTACTGGATCCTGTGCGTTATTTATCGAATCGCAGTTCAGGTAAAATGGGTTATGCATTGGCGCAAGCGGCAGTTGAAGCAGGCGCTGAAGTGATACTGGTCAGTGGGCCTTGCCATTTACCTATTCCTCAGGGCGTATCTTGTTTATCTGTCACGAGTGCTCAGCAAATGGAAGCTGCTGTGATGCAGCACGTGGTAGGTTGCGATATTTTTATTGGCGCAGCCGCCGTTTCGGATTATCGTGCAGAATCTATTGCGACGAAAAAAATAAAAAAATCGACGGAAATATTCACTGTGGTATTAAAACGTAATCCCGACATCATCGCTCAAGTGGTTGCGCTGGAAAATAAGCCGTTTGTTGTCGGATTCGCTGCGGAAACTGACCATGAAATTGAGTACGCCAGAGTTAAATTACAAACCAAGTCGCTCGATATGCTCGTCGCCAATCTTGTGAGTGATACACGGGGGTTTGAACAAGACGACAACGAGGTGGTAGTCATACAACCCGATCAAACGATAGAAAAATTCGCTTTGGCGCCCAAACGAATCATTGCAAAACAATTAATGATCTTGATCGCTCGGACAACAGGGATGGGCGTGGTAGCACTTCGCTAGCGTCAAAAAAAGAATAATGCCAAGGTTAGCGATCATCGATAGAAAAGGCAGTGTGATAAATCCCAGCCACTCCATGTGTATGGCACTGCACTCAGGGCCTGAGCCACAGAGACCAATGGGGGCAAATTCAGGAATCATTTGTTCTACGTACTGGTAAGAAGAAAAGAGAAGGCCCAATATGACCAAAGGCATGGTATAAAGCACTATGCTGCGATCTTCACGATAAGCCGCGATGCCCAGTAAGATCACCAAAGGATACATGCAAATGCGCTGGTACCAACACAAATGGCAGACAGGAATGAGTTTGATTTCACTAAAGTAGAGCGACCCCAATGTGGCAATTAAAGCGATCAACCAGGCAAGATACAAGCTGTAATTTCGTAGAAAGGGACAATTTGTCATGTTGTTTTAATCCGTTAATGGTTAGTTTTTTTCTCGGGCGGCGTTAATTAAATTTCGCATGCGTTCTAGCGTGAGTGGTTGAACGATAACGCCATTGACATAAATCGTGGGTGTTGCAATCTGGGTCATCACTTTTCCGGCCAGTTGTAAGTTATTATTTAATGTGTCTGTATATTGCCCTGTGAAAATGCAGTTGCTTAGTGTATTTTGATCTGCCTTAGGAACAGAAGCTTGTGCGAACTGTAATAAAGTAGCAATCGTTGCCCAATCGGTTTCTTCCGAGGGTTGATGCTGATAGAGATAGTCCACAAATGGGAAAAAATACGAAGGGTTTTGATGATACAAACACAAAGCGGCATTAGCCGCTGGAATAGATCCCGGAATAAAAGCCAGCAGAACAATCGTATATTGCACGATGCCGGTATCGATGTATTCTTTTTTGATGGTGGGAAAGAGCGTGGTGGTGTAACGTTGACAATTACCGCATTTTAAATCTTCAAAAGCCACAATATGAACGCTGGCTGTAGGTGAACCGAGAGTAGGTTGTTGAACCGTGCTAATCGTGACGGGTTTAGGTAGCGATACGCGGGGTATTCGTAGAATGCCCCACACGACCAGTGCGATAGCTATTATCGAGGTGATCCAGATCAACGGCTTGATAAAGGGTGTATTCATCGTATTAATGCTGAATGTCCTTCTAAACCGCAGCGCAAATTAGCAGGCACTGCTATTTCCATCAAATGGGGCTTAGCTAAATTAAGTCGTTTCATCATCGTAGCATATTCGTTTGCAGAACTCACCTGGAGGCGAGGATTCCATTGTTTTTCTTCACGGATTGTACTAACGGTTATTCCATCGTAATTGTGTGCGGGATAAACCAATGTTTCATCGGGAAGTGCCAATAATTTATTGAATAAACTGTCGTATTGTTGGTAAGCATCTCCTTCTTGAAAATCCGTACGACCAGTACTGCGAATCAATAAAGTATCGCCCGTGAATATACGATCACTTAAATAAAAAGAGTAAGAATCTTTCGTATGTCCTGGAGTGTGAATCACTTTTAACGATAACCCGTCGAGCTCGATCACATCGCCTTCTTGCACTATCTGATGAACACCTTGAGCTTGAGTATGCTTTCCCATGGTGATACGACTGCGATAGTGTTGATGGAGCCAGCCTGAAGCTGTGATGTGATCAGCGTGGGTGTGCGTATCGAGAGTGATCGCTAGTTGGAGTTGGTATTCTTGTAAGAGGCGAGTATAGAGTGCGACTTGTTCTAATACAGGATCGATGAATAAAGCTTCTCGGCCATAGTTGGAAGCCAAGAGGTAAGTATAAGTGCATGATTTAGCATCAAACAGCTGACGAAACAACATCGTTGATCCTTCACACAAGTTTTAGGGTCCTGTTCGAATAATCATAAAGAAGATACCTATGGGTGGTCAATCCCCTCATCTTCCTGACTAGAGTGACTGTCATCCCGACAACGAGCTGAGCCGAGGAGGAAGGATCTTAGGATGGAGTGTATTTTGCATAGCACATATCAATGTTGGTATAGTGTACCTAAAATATTCTTGCGAAGAGGTCAGGGGTGGTGAAAAAAACAATACTCAAAAAGATGGGATGGCTGTTACTCATCGGAGTTCCCTTATTGGGTTTGGCAGAGGGGAATGAGATATCGGGTAGTGTGACGGGGGTGCAGTCCTATGTCGCAGCCAGTTCTACTGGAAACAACCTTGCAAACACAGCGCCTGTTGCCCCCACGAAATCCGCTTCAGTGCCACCGAGCTCAGCGGTCGTTTCACCTCCTTCCACTCCTCGTACTGCAGTGCCATTACTTGCCAATACGGCAGAAGCATTGCAAGCACAGTTAGAACAACTCAATCAGAATATGCTCGTGTTTCAGCAGAAAATAAACGCTCAATTAATTGATTTAGAAAATAAAAATCAGTTTCTGCAGCAACAGTTAGATCAGTTGACACAAGCGATGGTATTACTTAATCAAGAAACAGTGACTATGAGATCACAAGGGAACCTTTCATCAGGAGTGCAGAGCAGACATGGGTTGACCAATCATTGGGTGAACTGGATGCACAGCATAGAAAATCGATGGGGAAGTACCACCTTTAAAGGGGTGATCGTCGCTGTGACGTTGATCTTGATCTTAGTGATAGGCATGATTTGGCCACGGCGTAAAAGTAGTAAAAAAGAAGAAACAGCTGAGGACACCCAAGATGAATACGATTACCTGGGCAGTGCTGAAAGCATGCCGGCCAAACTGGATTTAGCACGGACTTATTTGGCGATGGAGGATTATGTGGCGGCGAAAGAAGTCTTGGCTGAAGTCATTGAGCGCGGCAATCCTGCGCAACGCCAGGAAGCTGCCGATTTATTAAAAGCGATGCCTGTTGAGCCATAAAGTTCATGCGGCGCATGGTATTGGGGCTTAGTTACGATGGAACGGTTTACCACGGTTGGCAAATTCAAGAAGACAGCAAAACAGTCCAAGGCTTGATAGATCCTGCCATTTCCGCAGTGGCGAACCATCCTGTCGTCAGTATCTGTGCAGGGCGCACCGATGCGGGTGTGCATGCAACAGCCCAGGTGGTTCATTTTGATACGGATGCGGATCGAACGGATTATTCTTGGGTATTTGGGATTAATAGTCATTTGCCTCACGACATTAGCGTCTTGTGGGTTAGATCGGTGGAAAGTTCTTTTCACGCGCGATATTCGGCCTTAGCGAGACGCTATCGATATGTACTTTACAATCATTCTATTCGACCAGCCATTTTGCGTTCAGCGGTGGGATGGGAGTATCGGTTATTGAATGAGAAATGTATGCAAGAAGGGGCTCAATATTTATTGGGTGAACATGATTTTAATGCATTTCGGGGGGCAGGTTGTCAAGCGAGTAGTCCGGTTCGTACGATAAAACACATTCATATTTTTCGTATTCGTCGTATGGTGATCATTGAAATAGAGGCCAATGCATTTTTGTTTCATATGGTACGCAATATCGTGGGTGTATTGATTGCTATTGGTACTGGAGAACGTTTGCCTGAATGGGCAAGGGACGTGTTAGCCTCGCGTGACCGTCGAAAGGGTGGTGTGACCGTTTCGCCATGCGGACTCTATTTGGTTGGTGTAGATTATCCTCCTGAATTTCAGTTACCCCGCACACCATTAGGTCCCTTCTTTTTGCCTTAAACTTTGCTATGATTAAATAACGAATTAGAGTAAAAACGTATCTTAAATTTAAGAGCAGCCTACGGAGGCTGCTGAGCTGCGCTACCCCACCGTGCTCGCTCCGTTATTATACTACGCTCCGTGCGGTCGGGGACTTAGCGAAGTTCGCGCGCCTCCTCGGCTATGTTAAGGCACGTTTACTCTGAATCGCATTTTTTAGGAAAGACATTATGAGTTGGTTTAAAAAATTATTACCTAAAATCTCTACGGCGGAAAAAAAAGGAGTACCTGAAGGGGTATGGAGCAAATGTCCGGAATGCATGGCTGTGTTATATCGTGCCGAATTAGAAAGAAATTTAGAAGTGTGTCCTAAGTGTCATTATCATTTTCGTATTTCAGCGCGTAAGCGCGTCGAACAATTTCTAGATGAATCGCATCGGGAAGAATTGGGGAGTAGTATTTTATCCAAAGATTTTTTACGATTTCGAGATTCTAAAAAATATAAGGACCGGCTGAGTGCAGCGCAAAAACAGTCAGGAGAAAAAGAGGCCGTTATTGTATTAAAAGGCAGAGTGCAGGATATTCCCGTAGTGATGATTGCTTTTGAATTTTCTTTTATTGGAGGTTCGATGGGCGTTGCGGTGGGAGAACGTTTCGTCCTGGGGGTGCAAACGGCATTGCGTGAGGCGATTCCCGTCGTGTGTTTTTCAACAAGCGGAGGTGCTCGCATGCAGGAAGGATTATTTTCTTTATTTCAAATGGCAAAAACGAGTGCGGTTTTGGCGCGGCTATCAGAAAAACATATCCCTTATATTTCTGTGCTGACAGACCCTACCATGGGTGGTGTGTCGGCTAGCCTAGCGATGTTGGGAGATATTATTTTGGCTGAACCCAAAGCACTGATTGGTTTTTCTGGGCCGCGTGTCATTGAACAAACCATTCGGCAAACATTGCCAGCTGAATTTCAGCGCAGTGAATTTTTACTAGAACATGGCGCTATTGATCGGGTAGTGGATCGGCGAGAATTGAAAAAAACACTCGCTTCACTACTAGCCATGCTCACCCATCGATCAACGACTTCTTTGCAGTGATCGCATGTCTGAAGCGTTAGATGCCTGGTTATCTTATATTTATTCGTTACATAGTCGCGAAATTGATTTAGGTTTAGAGCGCATATTGGCTATTGGACAATCTTTAGCCGTTGCCACTTTTTCTTGTCCAGTGATCGTGGTGGGAGGGACGAACGGAAAAGGATCTGTGTTGCGCTTATTGGAATGCATTTATGGGGCGGCGGGGTATCGCGTAGCGGCGTATACTTCTCCCCACTTGTTGCGATTTAACGAGCGTTTGCGTATTAACGATAGGGAGGTAGAGGATGCCGTTTGGGTGGGTGCTTTTGAAACGATTGAAAAAGCACGAGGTTGCCAATCATTGAGTTTTTTTGAATTCACTACATTGGCTGCACTGTGGATTAGCCAACAGGTTTCTTTAGATGTATTGTTGCTGGAAGTGGGTTTAGGGGGACGTTTAGATGCAGTGAATATAGTCGATGCGGATCTTGCCATTATCAGCACCGTGGATATTGATCACACCGATTGGTTGGGATTGGATCGTGAAACCATTGGACGAGAAAAAGCAGGCATCCTGCGTGCGCGTAGACCTGGCGTGTGTGGAGACAGTGCTCCCCCACAATCTTTATTACAAACAGCCAAGATATTGGCGGCACCACTGTACTGTTTTACTCAGGATTTTATTTATGAAAAAAGCAATAAAGAAGGGTATTGGCGGTGGTTGGGTCCTCATACGCAATATGATTTTCCGCGACCGGCATTAAAATTACAAAATGCAGCCACCAGTGTCATGGCGATTGAATTATTACAACCACGCTTGCCGGTGACCACAGAGGCTATGACTCTGGGAATCGCTCAGGCTAGCTTGCCAGGACGATTTGAAGTAGTTCATGAAGTAGTGAACATTATTTACGATGTGGCTCATAATCCACAGTCGGCAGGCTATTTGGCAGAGCAACTTCGCGACTATGCGATCAAACAAGGGAAGGGTGGGCAAATGAGGGCCGTTTTTTCAGCATTAAAAGACAAAGAAGTAGACGGTATTTTAGCACCTTTTGTGGGTATGATAGATTATTGGTATACAGCTACTTTACCTGTTCCACGAGGCTTAGCGAGTGTGGAAATTTTACGGCATTTGCAAGCGTTGGGAATGAAAAACTGTTATAATTTCGGTTCAATACAGGAGGCATTTCAGCGAGCGATGAAAGAGGCAGGGTCAAAAGACACTGTCATTGTTTTTGGTTCATTTTATACAGTAGCTATAGCTAAACAATCGTTACAAAACAGAGCATTGGTACATTGATGAAAATGCAAACGAAGCAACGGATTGTCGGAGGCTTGGTATTATTGGCCTTGGTGGCCCTTTTTTTACCCTTGCTCTATCACAATATTCGACCCTCTACAGAGTTAAGAATAGTGACTGAGGAAGAAGGAAAAGCACCCACAGAATCCACTGTCGCTGCTCCCCTTATCTTGCCCCCGGAGGCAACGGTGGAAACCACAGCGATAGCTCCGGGGGCAGCAGTGGAGAGCCCAACAAACACCCCTCCTCCTTTTCCTACTGCTGAAGAAACGTCGCTGGTAGCTCCTGCTCAAGAAGAACCAGCACCGATAGCACAGACAGTGTCGGCAGCGGCTGCTTCTCCTTCGGTGTCAAAAGCATGGGTGTTACAAGTAGGGAGTTTTACGAAGGCTGCCAATGCCGAACGCTTGATGCAGTGGTTACGTTCGCAGGGTTGGGATGTGTTTACGCGCCAAGACACTCAGCCACGCAAGATCATTCGGATTTATGTAGGACCCGAAATGGATTTGCAAAAACTACGAAAGTTACAGAAGCAAATGAAGCAACAATTTCAATTAACCAGCGTTATTAAGAAATACACGTTATGAGCTATTGGTACAGTTTTAATTGGGTGGATTACAGCATTCTGGGTATTATTGTCTTTTCGACTGTGGTGAGTTTCTTTCGCGGTTTTTTGCGTGAAGCGGTGTCGTTGGTCGTATGGGTGGTGGGTATTTTAGTGGCCATGAAATTTGCCAATCCCATGCAGCATTACTTGATCTCGTGGATCGATTCTACCACTTTGCGTTATGTGTTTGTTTTTACGGCATTGTTTTTAGTGATATTAGTCATAGGTGCATTGATCAGTAAATTGATTCAATTGTTCGTGCATAAAGTGGGATTGAATGTCATGGATCGCTTTTTGGGTATCATTTTTGGGGGAGCGCGGGGGGTGGTCATCGTGTCTGTGTTATTGATGTTTTTTGGCATGGGAGGAGTGCAAAGTACGGAGACGCTCACAGAATCGCAGTTAGCGCCGTACTTTAAACCTCTTGTTTCTTGGCTTAATAATTATTTACCGGAACAGTTGAAAGAGCTTTCGGGTTGGATCGGCAATACTGAGAATCTCTAGTATTATGTGTGGCATTATTGGCATTACATCGCATCGTCCTGTTAATCAAGATATTTACGATGCATTGACGATTATTCAACATCGCGGTCAAGATGCTGCTGGTATAATGACGAGTGATGGTCGTCAAATTTTTTTGCGTAAATCGAATGGGTTGGTCCGAGATGTCATCCGTGCATCCCATATGTTGCAATTACGTGGACAGTTAGGCATTGGGCATGTGCGCTATCCCACGGCAGGTTCGGAAGCACCAGCAGAATCACAGCCTTTTTATGTTAATTCACCTTATGGATTAGGGTTGGTGCACAATGGCAATTTGACCAACACCAAAGAATTGACGCAGAATTTGGTTCAGGAAGATTTGCGTCATTTAAACACTCATTCTGATTCTGAAGTGTTGCTGAATGTGGTGGCACATGAATTACAATGCGTGGGCAGTGTGCAACTGACTTCAGACGAATTATTTCAAGCGTTGCGACGAGTGTATCAAAGGGTGGAGGGCGCTTTTGCGGCGGTGATGATGATTCATGGTTATGGTGTGGTGGGTTTTCGAGATCCATACGGTATACGCCCATTGGTGTATGGCCAACGAAAGAGCGATCAGGGTCCTGAATACATGTTTGCGTCAGAAAGCATTGCGCTGGATGCGCTCGGTTTTGAGTTGATAGACGATGTAGCGCCTGGGGAAGCGGTGTATTTTGATGTGCAAGGTCGTCTCCATCGACGTTTGTGCGTGACAAAAGCTCATCGCTCGCCTTGTATTTTTGAATATATCTATTTAGCGCGGCCGGATTCGATCATCGATAAAATTTCAGTGTATCAAGCCCGCTTAGGCATGGGACTGAAACTCGCCAAGAAAATAGAGAGAATTTGGCCTGACTGTGATATGGATGTTGTTATCCCTATTCCGGATACGAGCCGTACGGCGGCGTTGGCATTAGCACAGTATTTACATATTCCTTATTCTGAAGGCTTTATAAAAAACCGCTATATTGGGCGAACGTTTATCATGCCTGGGCAAAAAATACGGCAAAATTCAGTGCGTCTTAAATTAAACGCCATTGACTTAGAATTTGCGGGGAAACGTGTTTTATTGGTAGATGATTCCATCGTTCGGGGGACGACTTCTCGTGAAATTATCCAAATGGCACGAGAAGCGGGTGCCAAAAAAGTTTATTTTGCTTCAGCTGCTCCTGAAGTGCGTTACCCCAATGTCTATGGTATTGACATGGCTAGTGCAAAAGAATTGATTGCACATGATAAAACAACGGAAGACATTGCTCGCCTCATTAAAGCAGATGGATTAATTTATCAAGATTTATTGGATGTTTATTGCGCAATTAATGATGCTGCTTTGACGAAGGAAGCACGCATTGAACGGTTTGAAGATTCTATTTTTACAGGCGATTATATGGCGGGCCATATCACTCCGGAATATTTGTCAGAATTGGCGGCATTACGTAGCGATGATGCTAAAAAAAGAATTATTTAAGTTGAGGAATATCAGCGATGGAAAAAACCTGGATATTGATTGCTAACGCCAGCATGGCGAAAATATTTAAAGTAAATAAACTTAAATTTTTAAGTGGAACAGCCAAATTGAATTTGATAGAAGAATTTACCCATCCTGCCAGCAGGAAAAAGAGTATGGATATGGTATCGGACCGTTTAGGTCGTTATCGAGCACATGGGGGAGAGGGATTAGGGCATGGTGCTTACGCAGAACCGACGGACCCCAAAGCGTATGAAATAGAGCATTTTGCGCACGAACTGGTTGAAAAATTAGAAGCAGGGCGGGTATCGCATCAGTTTGAGGATATTATTTTGGTGGCTTCCCCCCACTTTTACGGACTCATGAATAAATCTTTTCATGAGGATTTACGACGCATGATTACAACAGTCATCGAAAAAGACTATACTAAAGACGGTATTAAAGCACTGGAGGAGCATTTATTACAACAATTGAGTGACACATGAATCACATCCATCATAGCACCATCGCCATTGCTCCCATGATGTCTTATACCGATCGACATTTTCGCCGCCTAGCACGCTTATTGAGTCGACACACGTTGCTCTATACTGAAATGATCACTACGGCTGAGTTATTGCGTGGCAACAGTCGGCGCGTGTTGGATTATCATCCTGCTGAACATCCATTGGCATTGCAGCTGGCGGGTTCGAATCCTCGGGATCTCGCTTTATGTGCTCGTTTGGGCGAGGAAGCGGGATATGATGAAATCAATCTCAATGTAGGTTGCCCGAGTGAACGGGTACAACGAGGTCACTGGGGGGCTTGTTTAATGAAAGAACCCACCGTTGTTGCAGAAGCTGTGATGGCCATGCAGGAGGCCGTCAGCTTGCCCGTCACTGTTAAAACGCGCGTGGGTGTCGATGATCAAGACACGTATGCTCACTTGCAGCGATTGATCGATACCCTTGCGACGGCAGGTTGTCACATTTTTATTTTGCACGCCAGAAAAGCGTGGCTCAAGGGGTTAAATCCGAAAGAAAATCGCCGTACACCACCATTACAGTACGATTTTGTTTATCGAGTGAAACGTGATTTTCCTGACTTAACTATCGTGCTTAATGGGGGGATTAGTACTTCCGAAGAAATCAGAAAACATCTCATGCACGTGGATGGAGTGATGATTGGCCGACAGGCTTATGCCCAACCGGCCTGGATCGCGTCGTTTGATCGCGAATTTTATCATCATAATGAAGCGGTCAAGATGGATGTCGTGTTAAAACAATATGTTCAGTACATGGAGGAAGCTTTAGCCCAAGGTGCCAGACTACCTCAACTGCTTCGGCATTTGAGCGGTTTATTTCAGGGGAGGCCTGGGGCTCGTCGTTGGCGGCGAGAGCTTCAGGAAGTTGCACGTCAAGAGCCTGCCGAAGGTTTATTGTTTCTTCAACGACCATGGGATGTTGATTGGCTGGTGCCATAACGGGTTACGACGATTTTTCTTCATTCCTTTTCTTCGCAGCAGTATGCCTTGCGTATTTCTTTTTAAAACGTTCCACACGGCCTGTGGTGTCTACGATCTTTTGCTGACCAGTATAAAAAGGGTGGCACTTCGAACAAATATCAATATGTAGGTTTCTTCCTAAGGTGGAGTGCGTGGTGAAAGTGTGCCCGCAGCTGCAGGTGACTTCAATCGCCTGATAAGCAGGATGGATGTCTTTTTGCATAAGTTACCCCTTGAGCAGGTGGGGAACTATAGCTCATTTTAGTGATCGATAGCAAGATTTGTTAAGATGGGGAGTCGAAGGAGGTGCTAGCGGGGCAGGGGTGACGCGCGTAGCTGTCATCCACGGGGGCCAAAAGGCCGTCACAAAAAATCTCCCTCGTTCAGCCTCCCCGACGGCCGCGTATCATCAGCAACCGAAAACAGTGGGGTAGACGAAAATGAAAACTCATTTCGTGAATTTTATATAGAAAACACTCCGTTAATTTGCTAATATTGTCTCGCGAATAAAAAATTAGCAAGGTGCATTTGTGGACAAAAATATAGCAAGCGTCATTGGTATGCGGTTAAAAATTGCTAGAAAAGCGTCTGGTTATAAAACTAGTAAAGAATTCGCTAAGAAGCATCATACTGCTTCATCTACTTATTCTCAACACGAGACAGGGAAACGATTGCTGAGCGTTGAAAATTTAATCGCCTATAGTGAATCTCTTAATATTAATCCCGGTTGGACCTTAACAGGAGAAGGACCACCTTGTATTAATCAGGATCTGGAAAAAGAAAATAGAATCTTACAGGAAATAAAATCCCTCGAGAAAAAAGGATTAATCCCTACATCCAGAGGACCTATTATAACGGGTACTCGATACACCAACATCGACATAATGGCATTTAAAAATATTCTGTCCGTCATGATACCTCTATTAAAAGAAACAACAGGGACAGCGACTAACGAGCAACTCATTGATTTTAGCTTTGAAATCTACAATCAAATAGTAATCATGGATGCCGAACCGGAAGTGAAACGAGCTCTGATTGGGATGAGCATCAACTCCTTTTTTAAAGGAATGAAAGCCAAAAAAATTGGGGGAATGGTTAATAAAATTGCCAACCTGTGAGTAATTGTTATGGAAAATTTTTTCCCTCACTTTTGCCGTTCCAGTTTTGTATTACCTTCCTATGAAGTGCCAAAACTACATGAAAAAATTGCATTTATATCGTTTGAAAATCATTATAGCATTAGAAATGCTTACTGTGAAATAATGGGCTTGCACCACATCCATCATCTCTCTATTAATATTGCAGATCCTGAAGACAAATTAGCCGTCATTTCATATAACCCACATATTGCTTATAATCTTTGTCATGATAGCAGTTATCTATATAACGGAACAATGTCCCCCACATATTACAGAAATTCAGATATCTATGTGTGGGATAGGTGTTACGACAAGCGTTTCAAAAATCTATTGAAAAATAATGTTGAAAGAAAAAACGGATTTAAAAAAGGAATAGTAATTACTCGTCGTATCGAAAATTTTGTATTAATTTATTCATTTGCCACGCGATCTAATGGAGAAGATTTTTACCTAGATGTTTTTCATAACCGCAAAGTATTTTATGAAATGGGGGATCACTGTTATTCACTGATTCGCGTAATTTACGAGCAGTATTCTCCAAAATATGATCCTCCAAAAATAAATGAGACATTTTTAGTTCACAAAAATGCAAGCCAAGGCAATCCAAAAAATAAGCTGACAAATAAAGTGGTACTTAAAATTATTAAGAATAATACAAATGAAGATTGAAAAATCGTTAATCGGCACATTATCAGGAAATGTACTAGTATTTTATGACTTCACAATTTATGCACTTTTCGCTTCCCAAATTTCTAAAAATTTTTTTCCTACTAAATCAGAAATTTCAATAAGACTTACTTTTATTGTACTCGCCGGGGGTTACATTATGCGCCCGTTAGGTGCCGTAGTTTTCGGCTATATCGGGGATAAATTAGGGCGCCGAAAAGCCTTGGCTTCATCAATTATACTGATCACTGTATCTACCTTTTTAATCGGCTTATTACCGAATTATCAGATGATAGGTATATTAGCACCGATCTTATTAGTACTTTTACGATTCTTTCAAGGATTTTCAGTAAGTGGAGAGGAAGGCGGTGCAGCTGTTTTTATTACTGAAGCGAACCAATTCCAAAGAATTGGATTTAATGGATCGATGATATTATCCAGTGTGCTCTTTGGTGTATTATTAGGGTCCATCATTTGCTGGCTAATAACTGTATCATTTTCAGATGTATTTTTGTCACAGTGGGGCTGGCGAATTCCTTTTGTTATGGCAATAATTTTCGGGATGATTGCTTTACCATTGCGCTTAAATCTTCCAGAACCCTTGGCTTTTAAAAAAATTCTAGCCTTAAAACAATTAAGCAAAAACCCAGTTGGACAATTGTTTTTTAACCACCGGAAATCAGTTATTGCGTCAACCTTTCTAGTTGCCTCATTTGCCGTTTCTACTAGTATTTATATCGTATATTTACCACATTTCTTGATGAATAACATGAACCTTACTTTGAACAAAACACTGATACTTTTAACAATTGGAATCCTGCTGATGACTCTATTAATTCCAATATTTGGTAATCTATCAGATAAACTTGGTCATAATACGATATTATTTTGGAGCTTGGTTAGCCTGATAGTGTTAGGGCTTACATTATCACAATCAATGAAACCAAATATTTATTTTATTAGTGTTATAATGGTGATTTTATCTGTTGTCATTTCTGGCATAGCCGGGCCTTTGTTTGCTTTAATAGTTTCTTTATTCCCAACTAGTATACGATATTCCGGTGTATCAATTACATTTAATTTGAGCGAGACATTATTTGCTGGAACAACCCCGATAGTGATTATTAGTCTGAGCTATTTTATAAATTATACTGTTGCGATTGGTATTTATCTATCTGCATTCGCATTATTATCGTTGGTAAGTTTAATGTGGACAACAAAATTTAATAAAAACCAGTACTGTTTAGAGGAGATTGCTTATGAAGAAATATAATGCAGCTTTTTTTGGTTTATTTGAAAATACATTTAAAATACTACAGAAGCATTATGGTAAAGAAACCGCATTATGTCTTTTTCAAGAAATTATGGAAACAGGATTGAGTAAAGCATACGGATTTGCTATTCAACCTGGTGACCCCGACCAATTTGTTCGATTAGTTGGAGAACGCGATAAAAATGTAGGACTTCGCGTGAAATTTCCAAAGATTACGGAAGAGGAAATTATCTACCAATTCCACGACGACCCTTTTCCCAATTTGAAAGACCAAGTTGCTCCTCAAGAGCTAGATGCCACCTATATGAATTTTAAAGTAAAGTATTTATTAGGTAAGAATTGGGATTACAAAACAACTAAACATCTCTGGCATGGAGATAAATACATTGAGCATGTGATTGTTAAAATCCAAGGCAAGCAATCTGATCAATAAACAATCAATCCCCGTCAGTGAACTGTTTAATTTTTCTCCACTAGGGGGTAAAAATTATATCTTGACTTATTCGCAAATTGTGAATTAAAATGTTTGATATACAGTAAAATTCATGATAGGAATTTAAAATTATGAAAAAGGAATTTTATTTAGATCTATGCACATCTGCTTTTTACCAAATAGCCTGGCATAACAAACATAAATCATTGGAGCAATTCTACGAGGTAAGGTCACAAATTTTACAGTTATCAAAGCAAGAACGCTTCATGATCCTTAATTTGGCAGTTGCAACATTAAGGCGTGTCCCTAAAGTCTCGGTAGGCGCGAAAAGGAAGCAGAGTGAGACAAAATCAGTGAAAATTTGAGGCGAATATTGAACCTAGGTAACTTCAATTTTAGATACGGTTTTTATAACAGGATGATTTAGGGTCGGTTGCTGATCTCGGATAGCCATTTTTGGGAATGGGTATCCTGCCCCTTGGTGTTCTTACCATCGCCTTCTTGCAACATCTTTCTTCTCATCCGGTGTAGTAGCATGAATTTGTAAAGCGTGAATCCCTGTGTTCATCCATTCCGACAGTGCGGAATAGATCATGCGATGTCGCTCGATGAGGGTTTTGTTGGTAAAAGCATGAGAGACGATATGGATTGAAAAATGCCCCCCTGATTGTGCTCCAGGGTGACCACGGTGACGGTGACTGTCATCCGTTACTGTCAGGGATTCAGGATGAAATTGCTCAATCAGCCGTTTTTTAATGTTGTCTTGTAGAGAAACAGTCATCACGGCAGTACTTTCTTAAAAGGATAAACCACAACGCGTGTATAGACATTGGCGGTGACATAAGGATCAGCAGCTGCCCATTCTTTAGCAGTGTCTAAAGAATTGAATTCAGCGACGATCAAAGACCCTTTGACCCCACCTATCACGGGATTTTCATCATCTTGATTGAGCAAAGGGCCAGCCAGTAGCAATCGGTGTTCTTTTTTTAAAGCCTCTAAGCGCTGTAAATGCGCAGGGCGAACACTACGGCGTTTTTCTAAACTGTCTTTTTGGTCTTCACAATAGATGACGTAGTACATGGTTCACATCATGGTAATTTGTTGGGGGGCTCGGTTTTTTTAGTGTGTTGTGCATGACGTGCTATATAAAGTGCCTGACCGATAATAAAAACGAATATCAATCCCAAGGTACCAAATAATTTGAAATTCACCCAAGCGTTGGTACTAAAATGATAAACCACATACAGATTTAATCCTCCCAGCAGCAAGAAAAAAATCGCCCAGCTTAAATTCAGTCGACTCCATACTTTTAAAGGCAGTATAATTTTATCATTCAACATTCGATGAACCAGTGTGCGGGAGCCGATCACATGGCTGCTGAACAATAGAAGGGCGAAAATCCAATAGACAATCGTTGGCTTCCATTGGATAAATATGGCCTTATGGAACAGTAAGGTCATCGCGCCTAGCAGCAAGATAAATGCTAGCGTGATTACATGTAATTTTTCAAAACGGCGATGTTTGAGCCAGTAAATGCTGACTTGTAGGGCAGATGCGCCCATCGCCACTCCCGTCGCTACATAGATACCCCACACTTTGTAAGCGATAAAAAAACAAAGGATAGGGAAGTAGTCAAATAAAAATTTCATCCGGTTCCAATCCGTTCCGTATCCATCATAACCCATCCGAATAGCGACTTTCCAGCCTATGGATAGTATCTCAGGTTGACATGAGTTACTATAGAGTTTAATACTCGTGAGGAGTGAATATTGTCAAAATCCCTCAGTGAGAAAACGTAATAATGGTTGAAAATCAAGAGGTTGCAAAAGAATCGATCCCGGTGTGGGTGGCAGGGAAACCGCTGACCGCGTGGCCTCGCGATTTATATATTCCCCCAGATGCCTTACAGGTTTTTTTAGAAACCTTTGAAGGACCTCTCGATCTTTTGTTGTATTTGATCAAGAAGCAAGATATCAATATCCTCGATATTCCCATCGCTGAAATCACACGTCAATACATGGAATACGTTGAGCTGATTCGAGAGGCACGTATCGAGTTGGCAGCAGAATACTTGGTTATGGCGGCGACTTTAGCTGAAATTAAATCGCGATTGTTATTGCCACAATGGATTGGCGAAGAAGAGGGGATAGAGGTGGACCCACGCGCTGAGTTAGTGCGTCGGTTACAAGAATACGAGCGCTATAAAAAGGCTGCATTGGCTCTGGACGAACTACCTCGCGTGGATCGCGATACGTTTGTGGGTAGTGTGATAGCTTTACCGATAGAGAACACAGTAGTACAGCCGGACGTAGCATTACCGGATCTGCTGCAGGCCATCAAAGCGGTATTGGAACGTGCCCATCTTTATCAAGCGCACCGTATTTTGCGCGAGCCATTGTCGATTCGTGAGCGCATGTCGATGATTTTATCTGCCGTTAAAGCTGATCGTTTTGTAATGTTTACTACCTTATTTACTGAAACAGAAGGGCGTATGGGTGTGGTAGTGACTTTGATCGCTTTGTTAGAATTGATCAGGCAGTCAGCCATTGAGTGGGTGCAAGTAAAACCCTATGCCCCTATTTATCTGAGAGCCAAGGAGGGTCAAGGTAATGAGTGATGTATCACATAAGGCAATCATCGAGGCAGCATTGTTTGCTGCTGCAGAACCACTGAGTATGGAACGTTTGCAATCATTATTTTTGGAAACGGATTCACTCTCAGGCGCGGAAATCAAACGGATTTTGGGAGAAATAAAAAATGATTGCCTTCAGCGGGGAGTGGATTTGCAGGAAGTGGCCAGTGGGTATCGATTTCAGGCGAAAGTGGAATATGCGTCATGGTTACAACGGTTGTGGGAAAAGAAACCGCCGAAGTATTCACGCGCTGTCCTGGAAACATTAGTCTTGATTGCTTATCGTCAGCCGATTACACGGGGAGAAATCGAACAAGTGCGCGGGGTATCGGTCAACAGCGATATCATGAAAAAATTATTCGATCGCGAATGGATTAAGATAGTTGGATATCGAGATGTACCGGGGAAACCTGCCATGTTCGGAACGACGAAAGCCTTTTTAGATTATTTTAATTTAAAAAATTTGTCGGATTTGCCGCCGTTGCAGACGATGATAGACTTTGATCGCATAGAACAACAGCTGGGAGAACAGTTGGCGTTGAGTGCACCTACTTCAGTCATTGCGAGGCCAGCCACTCATTGCGAGGTCGCAGACTGAAGCAATCCAGGTAAGATGAAAAATAATTTTGGTAAATTCACCCTGTTTCTGGATTGCTTCGTCCCCCTCGCGTTGCGCTCGGAGTCCTCGCAATGACAACCGAGCAAAAGTAAGCTATAAAATATCTCGGTAAACTTTAGATAGTTTTTGTAAATCTAAACGATTGAGAAACAGAGAATAGCTCATCCAAGCGCTGAGAGCTGCTTGATCTGAAAATTGCGGTGGAATATATTTTGGCAGTGATACAATACGATCTTGTACCAATTCTCCTAACAAGTGTATATTTTTCAAACTCGTTTTTCCAGCAAATAACAAAGGGATGTGAGATAAACTCCCTTGTTGAATGGATAAGCGAAGGTAATTATAAATTAAAATGAACCCTCGGGAATAAGCCAAATCTTTCGTAAAAGGTCCCCCGGTAGGAGTACTTCCGCGAAATATCCGAACCGTGTTTTGATAACTTTCCTCATCACCGATACCTTGTTCTCGGAAGAAGTGGAATACATCGATAAAATGAGCCCCATCTTCTGCCATGCTGATTGCAATGATGCGATTGGTCAAACGTTTTACGCGATCAGGATACGAAGAAAAAGTGAAAATTTCAGTAAGCATGGCTAAACCTTCTTGGGTGACCGTCGAAGACGGTGGTCCTTTACCCAGGAAAGTGCAGATGGGTTGCTCTAACCCATTCAAAGTGGTACCTAAGTGAACCCACCCTTCGTGTACTTCATATAAACGAAGCACACGCTTGCTGAACATCAAATCAGAGCGTAATTTAATAGTGTCTGCACCAGCAGCTGCATCAGAGATAATGTCATCACTGACCTTTACGTGCACTTTATTTGGTCCACCAAAATAGCGGTTCAATTTTTTACTGAGTATGGCTACTGCTTCAGTGGCGTTATAAATATTTTTATCTTTTTCAGTGTGTATTTGTTCTTTTCCGTAAGCGATGTTAATCAACGCCCCTCCCACGACGTGGGAGAGATCTTTGAGAGAGGGGGCGCCGGGATAAAAGACGTCATTGACACCGCCATAGAGACCTTGTGCTAATTGTGTGAATTGTTTAGAACCTCTGGCCAGCAATAAATCGACTACTCGCTGATATTCGCGACATCGGTCTTGCATGAGATCCGAAGCCGCTCCAAATCGGCCTAATTGGCTCTTCACATCTTTTTCAATGATGTAAAATTCCTCTATTTTCTGTTCAGGATCAAATCCGAGTGGAATGTTGTCATAATAATTTTTATTGACGTGGGGTTGTTTTTTAAATTGATGCTTAAAAAAATCATGTCTGATTTGATCGTTCCACTTAATAGCATCTAATATGCGAATGGGTTGTTGTGCCTTGACGATGCGATCGGAGAGGCTTCGAATCGTTTTTTCTTCTTCGGATAAGGGGTGAGATTTTTTAGGCATACTTCATGGCTCCACGGATGTTGTTTAGGTGGGCAACGTCATACCGGGTTTCAATAAAATCCGGAGCAAGCCCGGTAAACAAAATCCTCGAGAAACAATTTTCCACGTCACCATACTGATTATTTTAGTGGTATCTAAGAAAGGACGATAGTGGCTGCTACGGCTGTTTTGAGGATAATGTGAGTGGATGGCAATTGATGCACTTCGATAGCCGCGCCTTGAACTGTCGATGAGTAATTCGCTTTCGAAAGCAAATTTATGGGGATGAAATGATTTGAGACATTCATTGAGTAAGCGCATCGGATATAATCGATAACCGGATTGACTGTCGATGATACGATGACCTGCTGCCCATGAAATAAAAAAATCAGCAATTTGATTAGCGATGTAGCGAGATTTAGGTGCATTTTCTTTATTGTGCAATCGCGCCCCGATGATGAGATGATCAGGATAGTGATGTCTGATTTGAATAAATTTAGGAATATCATCAGGGTCGTGTTGGGTATCTGCATCAATGCTGATGGTTGCCGTGATGGGCAGGGATTGCGCGTACTTAAAACCTCGTAGCAAACTGACCCCTTTACCGAGATTTTTAGGATGCTGTAATAATACGATGGGTAACCCCGTTAATTGTGATGCCGTGTTATCTTGGCTACCATCGTTGATAACGATCACGTGAACAGCATACAACAGAGTTTTTTCCACGATACAACGAATGCTCTTTTCTTCATTGTATGCTGGAATAATAATAGCGATATCCGAGGTGGGTGTTGAAACAGTGTGAATGTCGTTATTCATGAGATGATTGCGCTGTCATTTGATCTGATAACAATCCAACGGTCAGTCCTTCAAATGTGGTATTGTTCCAACGAAGCAATACGTCAAAATTGTGGAATACTAAATAGGCAGGACCTGAAGTACCGTTGGGTACTAACACGGAAGCAGAAGATGCAATAGCAGGCAACGATTTCCCTTGTGATGGATGTACACCCAATTGCCGCCATCGCTGTAAGCTTAATTTGTGATGAATACCGAGCAGCTGTTTAGGAAAATGGGTGGGTAATTGCACTGCTATCCCCCACGGTTGATCACCATTCCAGCCATTGGCATGTAAATAGTTGGCAATGGAGGCCAATATGTCAGGTACACTCGTCCAAATATTTTTAAATCCATCGCGATCAAAATCCACAGCATATTGTAAATATGCCGTGGGTTCAAACGAAGCCTGTCCCATGCCACCGTCCCATGTACCGATAGCTTGTTGGGGCAGGACTTGGTGATCTAATATTTTTAAAGCAGCCATTACTTGATCATAGTAAAAATGGGAACGGTGATGTTGATAGGCCAGAGTCACTAGTGAAGTTACAATAGGAGCGTTATGTTCTGTACTGGTGCCGTAGTCAGTTTCGATACCCCATAACGCGATGATAAATTGGGGTTGCACATGGTAGCGACGTTCGATTTTGTGTAACAAGGTACGATATTTTTTCATGTAATATCGACCTTTTAATAGGATATCGGAAGTTATAAAGGTGTCGACGTATTGCTGAAAAGATACATGTGCTTGAGCTTGATGATGCAAATCATAGAGTGCTTGTGTACGAGACGCTTTGAGGCCTGTTAAATATTTTTGGATGGTTTTTTCCTGAATACCTTGTTGACGTGCTTCTTTTTGCAATGTTGCGACAAATTGTTGAAAGCTGGGTTGTTGAGTAGCATCAGCTGTTGAAAAGAAGGGAAATAAGAGCAGTGTCAATAAAAAAAATGGTAAAAAGTGTGCGCGCATGGTCAAGTTCTTTTTTCTTGGAGTGCCACGAGAGAGTATAGTATATCTAATGCTCGCTTGGGTGTCAGGTTGTCGAGTGATAGGTGTTCTAGTGCTTGCAATACTGGGTGCGACTCTTCTTTAAACCATTTTTTCTGTTCGGGTAGGGCAGTAGGCGTTGGAGCTGATTTCTGCTGATTTTCAAGTTCTATCAATTTTTGTTGAGCTTCAGCGATAACTGCTGGAGGAATGCCAGCCAGTTGAGCCACATAAAGCCCATAGCTCCGATTCGCAGGACCTTCTTTTAAAGCGTGTAGGAACACGATGTGCTGATGATCCGTGACAGCATCTAAATGAACATTAGCGACAGTGGGGAGGTTATCTGCCAGCGCAGTCAATTCAAAATAGTGGGTTGCAAATAGGGTGAGTGCACGAATGCGTGTGGCTAAATGAGTAGCACTGGCAAAAGCCAAGGCAAGACCATCGAATGTACTCGTTCCCCGACCGATTTCGTCCATCAATACGAGACTCTCTGCAGTCGCATTGTGTAAAATATTGGCTGTTTCAGTCATTTCTACCATGAACGTGGAGCGGCCACTGGCTAAATCATCGGCAGCACCGATACGAGTAAAAATGCGATCGATAGGACCCAACGTGGCGACAGAGGCTGGGACATAACTACCGATGTAGGCCATGATAGCGATTAAAGCAGTTTGGCGCATGTAGGTGGATTTACCTCCCATGTTGGGTCCCGTGATGATTAATAGGCGGCGCTGATCATTTAACAGCGTATCGTTAGGCATGAAAGGGGTATCCAACACGGATTCAATGACAGGATGCCGTCCTTTTTCGATGTGGATACCGGGATCATGATGGAATTGTGGGGCTACATAATGGAGTGTGACAGCGCGTTCGGCCAGATTGCTCATGACATCTAATTCGGCGGCTACGGCAGCGCTTTTTTGCAATGAGGGAAGTAAAAGGACGATATGATCCAGCAATTGTTCGTAGAGTTCTTTTTCGTGCGCCAATGCGCGGGCATGACTGCTCAACACCTTGTCTTCGAACACTTGAAGCTCGGGGGTGATGTAACGTTCTGCATTTTTTAATGTTTGTCGGCGTAAATAATCAGCAGGAGCGTCTTTGGCTTGAGCTCGGCTGATTTCGATGTAATAGCCATGAACGCGATTATAGCCCACTTTGAGCGTAGAAATTCGGGTGCGTTGTTTTTCACGTTGTTCGAATTCGATGAGAAATTGATGACTGTTTTGACTGAGTGTACGCCATTCATCTAGCCGTTCATCGTAGCCATTGGCGATGACTTTTCCTTCGCGAATCGAAGTGGGTGGATTTTCCACGAGAGCCCGTTGTAACAATTGATATAATTCTGGAAAATCACTCAGTTCATGATATAAGTGAACTAAATAGGATGAAGCAGACAGGGATTCTAATCGTTGGTGCAAATGGGGCAATAGACTCAATGCATGACGCAATTGCACCAAATCACGTGGACGTGCGGTGCGTAAAGCGATGCGTGATAATATTCGTTCTAGATCACCCATTCCTTTGAGATCATTACTGAGTGTGTTAAAAGTGTTTTTTTCTATCAAAGTTTGAATAGCCAGTTGACGTTGAAGCAATTGTTGTTGATCGCGCAGGGGATGAATAATCCAGCGCCGCAATAAACGTCCCCCCATGGAGGTCGCTGTTTTATCTAACACCCAGGCCAAGCAGTGTTCACGTGCACCATTCAATGAGGTCAGCAATTCTAAATTTTTTTGAGTGGTAGCATCTAATATGACTGTGTCTTCATGATGTTCTGCTTGAATAGTGTGAATATGGGGCAACGCACTTTTTTGGGTATATTTGACATATTGCAATAAACAACCGGCAGCGCGGATAGCCAAAGCTAAATGATGAATACCGAAGCCTGTTAAATCTTGTGTTTTCAATTGCTGAGTCAATAAGGTGTGTGCAGTGCTCCATTCAAATTCCCAGGTGGGTCTTCGTTGAATGGCTTTTATTTGAGTCGTGACGAGAACTTTTTCTAGCGAGCTGTCTTCAGAAAGCAGTAATTCACGTGGCTGTCTACGTTCCAGCTCGGCACTGAGAGCGCTTAATCCCTCTAATTCCTGCACTACGAAACGACCACTGGTAATGTCGAGCATGGCTAAACCGAATTGATCGTGCTGTTGATAAATAGCCATGAGCAAAGGATCTTGGTGTTCGTCAAGAAAAGCCTCATCGCTGACGGTGCCGGGGGTGATGATACGAGTAACGGCTCGCTGCACGGGGCCTTTGCTCTCCGCAGGATCTCCTATTTGCTCACAAATGGCGACGGATTCTCCTTGGCGGATCAATTTAGCCAAGTAATTTTCTGCAGCATGATAGGGTACGCCTGCCATAGGGATGGCCTGACCAGCAGATTGACCCCGTGTCGTGAGAGTGATATTTAATAATTGCGCTGCTTTTTTGGCGTCGTTATAAAAGAGTTCGTAGAAATCGCCCATGCGATAAAAGAGTAGCATGTTGGGATATTCGGCTTTGATGGACAGATACTGGCGCATGACGGGGGTATGTTGGGCTTGATCCAATCGCATTTTTCACAGGTATCCTTTGGTTGTTACAGAAAATATGTCAAGCTTACTCCAGCAAGATTTTTTATGAAAGCGAGGTCATGGTATGGGTGACTGTAGTTATCTCTTAAGTCGGTCCTTGGGAGAGAAGTTAAAAGCAGCGGGCATGAAAGTAGCGGTGGCTGAGTCTTGTACAGGTGGTAGTTTATCAAAAACACTCACCGATTTACCTGGGAGCTCATTGTGGTTTGACCGTGGATTCGTTACTTATAGCGATGAATCTAAAATTGCCATGCTGGGAATAGCAGCCACAGAGATTGAACACTGGGGTGCTGTCAGTGAGACTGTTGCAATTCAGATGGCTAAAGGTGTGATTCATCAGAGTGTTGCTGACATCAGTGCAAGTATTACTGGATTTGCAGGCCCCGAAGGGGGAACACGTGAAAATCCGGTAGGCACAGTATATGTGGCCATTGCTTCCCGGGAAGGACATTGTACTTGTCGAAAACTATTTTTCACGGGTGGACGCCAGCATATTCGCGAGAGTACAGTGGCTGTTACATTGCAATGGTTAAATGAGGAAGTAGAAAGACGAGTGATTGATGCTCAGCGTAAGTAGAGTAGAAATGTCAATAGACCCTAGGTTGTTCGGTATCTTTGATTGTTAATTTATGAAATAATTCTCGCCATGGTTTAAAGTTTTGTTGAGTTAAGGAGTTAGAATGGACGATCGCACTAAAGCACTGAATGCAGCATTAACACAAATTGAACGACAATTTGGTAAAGGTTCGGTTATGCGTTTAGGGGATACGGGAGGTATTCGAGATATCGAGGTGATTTCTACAGGGTCTTTGGGATTGGATCTCGCCTTAGGAGTGGGTGGATTGCCTCGTGGTCGGGTGGTAGAAATTTATGGTCCTGAATCCTCTGGTAAAACCACGTTATCATTACAAACGATCGCCTCTTGCCAGAAAAAGGGGGGAACTGCTGCTTTTATTGATGCAGAGCATGCGCTGGATCCTATGTATGCTGAGAAATTAGGCGTGAATATCAGTGAATTGCTGATTTCACAACCCGATACGGGAGAGCAAGGTCTAGAAATTACGGATATGTTGGTCCGTTCGGGTGCTGTGGACATGGTGGTGGTTGACTCTGTCGCTGCGCTAACACCGAAGGCTGAAATTGAAGGTGAAATGGGCGATACGCATATGGGTTTACAAGCGCGGTTGATGTCGCAAGCTCTGCGCAAATTAGCAGCTAATATCAAACGGTCCAATACATTAGTGATTTTTATCAACCAAATACGAATGAAAATTGGAGTCATGTTTGGTAATCCGGAAACCACGACTGGGGGTAATGCATTAAAGTTTTATGCTTCAGTGCGGTTGGATATTCGCCGTGTGGGGGCCATTAAACAGGGAGATGAGATTTTAGGTAATGAAACGCGTGTTAAGGTGGTGAAAAATAAAGTATCTCCACCATTTCGGCAAGCGGATTTTGAGATTCTCTATGGGTCCGGTATTTCTCGGGAGGGCGAGTTAATTGATTTGGGAGTACAACAAGGGGTGGTTGAAAAGTCGGGTGCTTGGTACAGTTATCGGGGAGAACGTATTGGCCAAGGTAAAGATAATGCGCGACAATATTTACTGGGACATCCCGAAGTGGCGCAGGTGATAGAAGCTCAATTACGCGAGTCTTGGTTGTCTCGTGCGAATGTTAAACCGATAGTGGAGGATACGGTTGCCGTGGAATCCTGAGCTTGAGAATCAGCATACATTGTCTTCTTTGATGTCCAGTGCCATGGGTTTATTGGCTATGCGGGAGCATTCGCAGTGGGAGCTTCAACGCAAGCTGATTGACAAGGGATTTGCGCTAGAAACAGTCGAGCAGGTATTAACTGGGTTGATGGAACGTGGACTGCAGAGCGATAATCGTTATGCAGAATTGTACGTTCGCCAACGGATGGAAAAAGGGATGGGTCCTGTTCGTATTGCAATGGAACTACGACAACGCGGTGTTTCTGATTATTTAGTGAGAAAATACTTAGCCCAGGATGTCACATCTTGGTCGATTGTCTTGTCTTTGGCGTGGCAAAAGAAATATCGATCACGTCCCCCTGGCAATACTCAAGAATATGCTAAGCAGGTGCGTTTTTTGCTCCACCGTGGATTTGAATCGGCAGAGGTTCATCGTTTTTTACGGTCACAATCGAGCCAGATATCGTATGACAATACTGAACAGTAATTATCAGTTACGCCAAACGTTTATTGAATATTTCAAAGCATTAGGTCATGAATGGGTTCCTGGTAGTTCACTGATACCTGCCAATGATCCCACGTTGTTATTTACCAATGCTGGAATGGTGCAATTTAAAGAAGTTTTCTTAGGTCTTGAACAACGTGCCTATACGCGAGCAGCCTCTGTGCAGCGCTGTTTACGTGCTGGTGGAAAACACAATGATTTAGAAAGCGTAGGTTATACAGCGCGGCACCATACTTTCTTTGAAATGTTGGGAAATTTCAGTTTTGGTGATTATTTTAAGCGAGAAGCGATCCAGTATGCTTGGCAATTTTTAACGGAAACACTGGCTTTACCTAAAGAACGATTATGGGTCAGCGTTTTTCATGAAGACAAGGAAAGCGAAGCGATTTGGTTGCATGAAATGCATATCGATCCTCAACGATTGGCGCATTGTGGAGAAAAGGATAATTTTTGGCAAATGGGTGATACGGGACCTTGCGGACCCTGTACTGAAATTTTTTATGATCACGGTCCGGGTATTCCTGGAGGACCACCGGGTAGTGCTGAACAGCACGGAGATCGTTATGTTGAGCTTTGGAATTTGGTTTTCATGCAATACGAACGCGATATTCGAGGCCAGTTACTGCCATTACCAAAACCTTGCGTTGATACAGGGATGGGATTGGAGCGCTTGATGGCGGTTATGCAAGGCGTACACGATAATTATGACATTGATCTTTTTCAACACTTACTTCGCGCGTTAGCTAGTTTAGTGAAGTGCGATAATCTGCAAGAGACTTCCATGCGTGTCATTGTGGATCATATCCGTTCAGTGGCTTTTTTGATCATGGATGGGGTGACGCCTTCCAACGAAGGTCGGGGTTATGTATTGCGGCGCATTATTCGGCGTGCTATTCGACACGGTTATAAATTAGGTCAATATAAGCCATTTTTTCATGCGCTGACGCCTTTTTTAATACAGGAAATGGGGGAGGCTTACCCTGAGCTTAAAAAAACACAGTCGCTCATTGAACATGTGATTGAACAGGAAGAAATACAATTTTCCAAAACATTATCTAAAGGTATGAAAGTATTAGATCATGAAATAACGAAACTCACTCAAACCGAAATTCCAGGCCCTGTGGTTTTCCAGTTGTACGATACATATGGATTTCCTCCCGATCTCATCATGGATATTGCGTGCGAACGCCATTTAACTCTTGATTGGGCGGGGTTTAATGCGGCTATGGAACAACAACGTGAGCAATCACAGCAGTTTCAGCCGTTTGCCATAGATCACACGGAAAAAGTACATATTGGTGGAGCAACGGAATTTGTGGGCTACCACCAGTGGGTGACGAAAGCACAAGTCACTACGTTATTACACAATAAACAATTGATCCCTCTGTTAAAAACTGGAGAAAAGGGTGTGGTTGTGTTAGATCAGACACCGTTTTACGCAGAATCCGGTGGGCAGGTGGGGGATAGTGGTTATTTGTATTTCGATAGCGGTAGTTTTCGTGTCAAAGACACACAAAAACAAGGCAGTGTGTATTTACATTGGGGTGAAATGGTCAGTGGACAGTTGCGAGTGAAAGATGTGGTGCGCGCAGAAGTGGATCATGCGCGCCAGGATATTATGCTCAACCACTCCGCTACTCATTTATTGCATGAGGCATTACGCCGCGTGCTGGGTGAGCATGTGATGCAAAAGGGTTCATTGGTAGAGGCTAAGCGATTGCGATTTGATTTTTCTCACCCCAAGGTATTAACGAATTCGGAACGGATAGCCATAGAACGTTTGGTGAACCAACAAATCCGCGCCAATGTGGAGTCTACTGTAGTAGTGATGACCCCTGAAGAAGCAAAAGCGAAAGGGGCATTGGCACTATTTGGTGAACGATATGGGAAAGAAGTGCGTGTATTACGTATGGGGCAATTTTCTACAGAAATTTGTGGAGGTACACACGTGCAACAGAGTGGTGAAATTGGGCTCTTCAAAATCACACTAGAATCAGCATGTGCTTCGGGCGTACGTCGCATCGAAGCAGTAACGGGTGAATCAGCCTTATTTTATGTTGAAAAACAACAAGAAAAATTACAAACATTGAGCGATTTATTAAAAACGCACCAGGACAACGTCATTACTAAATTGCAGCAGCTGATAGAGGAATCTCGAACATTAGACAAAGAATTGACTCGCTTGAAGCAGTTGTTGGCCAGCCAACAACTGACCCTGTTAGTAGAACAAGCAATTGAAGTAAACGGCATCAAAGTGTTAGCGGTTCGTTTGCATGCACTGGATCGCGACACGTTGCGTCACACTGTCGATCAACTCAAACAACAATTAAAAACGGCAGCGATTGTGTTGGCGACTGTCAAAAATGAGGAAGTTCAATTAGTAGCAGGTGTTACTAAAAGTTGTTTGGCATATTTTAATGCCACACAATTGTTAAACCAAGTGGCCCATCAAGTGGGAGGAAAGGGAGGGGGAAGGCCTGATTTAGCAGAGGGAGGGGGGCGTGCACCCGCCAAGTTACTGCAGGCGTTGGAATCCGTTCCTGGGTGGATCAAAGAAAAAATGGATGGAAAATAAACCATGGCCCTGATCGTGCAAAAATTTGGGGGAAGCTCGGTGGCGGACCTCGATCGGATTCGCCAGGTTGCTCGTATTGTTACAGAAACCAAGCGAGAAGGACATGCGGTGGTGGTGGTGGTTTCTGCGATGTATGGAGAAACGGATCGGTTAATTCGTTTGGCTCAAACGCTCACAGAATCGAATCCACGGGAATACGATGCGTTGATATCGACGGGAGAACAAATGTCTGCTGCTTTGCTCAGTTTGGCGCTGACTGCATTGCAACAGCCGGCGCGTTCTTATACGGCGGCACAGATACCTATTCGCACCACTACCGATCATAAAAAAGCACGAATTTTGGATATTGATCCTGTTCTATTGCAAGCTGATATTCATGCAGGTTGTATACCTGTTGTAACAGGATTTCAAGGGGTGGGCGAACAGGGTCA
>Ga0155612_148_pt1 | contig 52550 bp, 48 predicted proteins | sample RifCSPhighO2_12_FD_107269 | JGI IMG/M metagenome (GOLD analysis project Ga0155612, IMG submission 107269) | Coxiella sp. RIFCSPHIGHO2_12_FULL_44_14 | reverse complement strand
GCGCATCGTGATTTATGGTGCGGGAACCGCTGGCATGGGAGTGGTGGATAACCTCTGTCGCGCTTTCTGTCAGTTGGGATTACAACGCGAGGCAGTTAAAAAACAATTTTGGTTGATCGACAAATCAGGTCTATTAACAGTGCATTCTACAGATATTACTCCTTCACAGCAGCCTTATCTGCGAACGGCGGAAGAAATACAAACTTGGTCTGTAAAAAATAAACAGTCTATTTCTCTTTTGGAAGTGGTAAAACACGTAAAGCCGACTCTATTGATCGGCACATCTGCACAAGGTGGCGCTTTTACACAACCTATCGTGGAAACCATGGCTCGCTACGTCGAACGCCCCATTATTTTTCCTCTTTCCAATCCTACGGAAAAATGTGAAGCCGATCCCACACAACTGTTGCAATGGACGCAAGGCCAAGCACTCATCGCGACCGGTAGTCCTTTCGAAGATGTTCAATACCAAGCTCACTCAATCACTATCAGCCAATGCAATAATTATCTGGCTTTTCCGGGTATTGGATTGGGAGTCATTGCCATCCAAGCTCAGCGAGTAACCGATAATATGTTACTTGCTGCGAGTGGCGCATTGGCTCACGCCACTCCGACAGATCATCATGCGCTCTTACCCTCTATTGAAGAAGCACCTTCTGTTTCAAAACAAATCGCTATCAGCGTGGCTGAAGCCGCCATCCAAGAAAATGTAGCGGGCATCGCTATCGATCAGCCCGTAGAAAAAATCATCAATAACACGATGTGGAAACCCCATTATTTGCCGTATCGAAAGCAACCTCAGGGATAAGCTATAATCGAGATAGCCGATCACCCAAAGGAGTACGCACCGTGCCTATGAATGTCACTCAAAAACTGATCCGCTCACATTTATTAGAAGGCGAAATGATTCCCGGCAAGGAAATCGCCTTAAAAATTGATCAAACCCTATGCCAAGATGCCACAGGCACGTTAGTGATGCTGGAATTAGAGTCTATGAATTTAGACCGCACTAAAGCAGAATTATCTGCCCAGTATGTGGATCACAATCTCATCCAAGAAGATTTTAAAAACCCTGATGATCATTTATTTCTTGAAAGTGCTGCGAAACGCTTCGGATTTTATTTTAGCCGTCCTGGTAACGGTGTCAGTCACCCAGTACATATGGAACACTTTGGCAAGCCGGGTAAAACATTGGCTGGCTCCGACAGTCATACCTGTGCCGCAGGATGTTTGGGAATGATTGCCATTGGATCGGGAGGATTAGAAGTCGCCATGGCTATAGCGGGTCATCCTTTGTATATTAAAATGCCTAAAGTATGGGGAGTGCGTTTAACGGGCAAACTACCCGATTGGGTGAGCGCCAAGGATGTGATTTTGGAAATGTTGAAACGCCACGACGTAAAAGGAGGCCTAGGGTGCATCATCGAATACTACGGTCCTGGACTACAATATTTAACCGCTATGGATCGTCACGTTATTGCCAACATGGGCGCAGAACTGGGTGCTACAACTACGGTATTTCCTTCCGATACTGTCACACGAGAATTTCTAGAAAGCCGAGAACGCAAAGAAGATTGGATAGAGCTGGTAGCTGATCCAGGGGCTTCTTATGATCGAGAAGAAGACATTGATCTTTCCACGCTCGTTCCACTGATTGCTAAACCCTCAAGCCCAGGTAAAGTAGTGCCTGTCACAGAAATAGCAGGCCAACCCATTTATCAAGCTTATATCGGCTCCTCAGCCAACCCTGGCTACCGAGATATCGCTGTGGTAGCAGAAATAGTGGATGGAAAAACAGTGAAAAACGGCGTGTCTTTCGACATTAATCCCGCCTCACGCAGCATCCTAGAGGAACTGACCCGAGATGGTCATTTAGCCAAACTCATTCATGCCGGTGCGCGTATTCATCAAGTTGGTTGTAATGGTTGCATCGGCATGGGGCAAGCTCCTGCTTCCCAAGGCATCAGTTTGCGCACCGTACCCAGAAATTTTCCAGGCCGTTCGGGCACTCCTGATGATCTGGTTTTTCTCTGCAGCCCAGAAACCGCAGCGGCTTCTGCATTAAGCGGCGTCATTACGGATCCTCGTACGCTGTCCATGGCCTACCCGAGAATCCACCCCCCCAAAAAGCGCATTATTAATCGTGAAACACTAGAAAATCCTTTACCATCCACGCAAGCCGAACAAGTCCCCCTGATCAAAGGACCCAATATCGTCACGTTACCTGAGTTATCTCCACTCCCTGACAGATTAGAATGGCCCATTTCTCTCAAAGTAGGCGATAACATTTCGACGGATGAAATTTCTCCTGCGGGTAACCAAGTGCTACCCTATCGCAGCAATATTCCTAAAATCAGCGAATTTACTTATCGTCCCGTGGATCCTCAATTCGCAAAACGTGCCAAAACATTACGCGACAAAGTAGGCGGGCACGTGTTGATTGCCGGTGAAAATTATGGACAAGGATCCAGTCGTGAACATGCGGCTTTAGCACCACGCTTTTTAGGATTACGCCTAGTGATCGCCAAAAGCTACGCGCGTATTCATTGGCAAAACTTGGTGAATTTTGGCATTTTGCCATTTGTTTTTGCCAATCCCAAAGACTACGATCAACTGGCTCTGGAGGATATCATTGTCATCGAACAGCTTGCAGAACAGCTCAAAAAAAGTGATATCGAAGCCACCGTTAAAAACAAAAATAAATCTCTGCATTTATGTCACGATCTCTCTGAACGCCAAAAAGAAATTATTCTCATCGGCAGTCTGATCAATTGGGAAAAAGCACGACATTTGCACTAAACAACACACCTAATGATATAGCCATGCGACTCACAGCCTAGGGACTCTCAGGTTTCCTCTCGCACCTCTGTGACCAGATAGGAATTGTTTGTCAACGCTCTCCTAATGTTATATTATTGTATAACATAGATAATGAGTGGGTTATTCCATGACACGATTAGCCATCAGAAAATCCGGGGGAGCCAGCATTGTGAGCATTCCTAAAAGCGTGCTCAAGCTGGTGGGCTTAGGCGTAGGTTCAGAAGTGGAATTGTCACTAGAAAATCACCGAATTGTTCTTACTCCCATTGAAAAGGAAGTCACGTTAGAGGATCTGTTAGCAGGTAGCCCTAAAGAAAAATTGACCTTAGACACTGCAGATCGGGAGTGGCTGAATATAACACCCAAGGGAAAAGAAATATAAATGGCTTATATCCCCAAGCAAGGAGATATCGTTTGGCTTAATTTCGATCCCAGTAGCGGCAATGAAATTACTAAACGTCGACCTGCTTTTGTTATCTCTAGAGAAGTTTTCAACAGGCATATGGGACTCGCTATCGTCGCCCCCATTACCAGCACAATTCGAGGAATACAATTGGAAGTTGTTTTACCTAATGAACTGAAAACCGTCGGTGCTATCTTAGTGTATCAGATGCGATCCTTAGACATTATCGCACGCAATGTAAAATTAATTGAGAAAACACCTAAAGATATTATAGAGAAAGTCTGCTCTCTAGCGAGAATTTTAGTACTTTAATAAAAGATTCCTCGCCACGCTCGGAATACCATGGTCACTCAAAGTAAGGATGGCTCAACGAATGCTAATGCTCCCGCGTTTCGCGAAACTCAATATCTGACCATCGCTCCATGGTAACGTCTAAATTAACACGCGAAGGGGCCAAATAAGCGAGATAACCTCCGTGATCCAGCGCCAAATTTCTTTCTTGTTCTTTCCTAAATAGCGCCAACCGATCAGATTTTTCGCTATTGATCCAGCGCGCCGTGACCGTATTCACCGACTCATATGCACATTGAACATGATATTCATTTTGTAACCGATAAGCGACTACATCAAATTGTAATAAACCGACCGCTCCTAAGATTAAATCATGGGTATGCAAAGGACGAAAAATCTGCACCGCCCCTTCTTCAGACAATTGTGTCAGCCCTTTTAATAAGGCTTTTTGTTTCAAAGGATCTTTCAAGCGCACCAAACGAAATAATTCCGGTGCAAAATGAGGAATACCTGTAAATTGAAAAACTTCACCTTCGCTAAACGTATCTCCAATTTGAATAGTGCCATGATTAGGCAATCCAATGATATCCCCCGGCCAGGCTTGATCCGTGCTTTCTCGCGCACCCGCCATAAAAGTCAGCGCGTTATTAATTTGCATCTCTTTATTTAAACGCACATGATATATTTTCACACCTTTTTTGTAATGCCCAGAAGAAATCCGTAAAAAAGCAATGCGATCACGATGGGCAGGATCCATGTTCGCTTGTATCTTAAATACAAAACCGCTGAATGCCTTTTCTTCCGGATAAATGGTTCGAAGGCTCGTTTCTCGAGGTTGTGGCGGTAAGGCTTGCTCCACAAAGGCATCTAACAATTCTCGAACACCAAAATTATTAATGGCAGATCCAAAAAACACGGGCGTTAACTCACCTTTTATGTAATTTTCTCTCACAAAGGAGTGGCTCGCCTCTCGTAATAATTTTATTTCTTCGTGAAAAACTTCCACATCTTCTATCAGTTGACTTAATAAATGGTCATCCCATCCTTGAATTTTTTGGTGTTCTCCTAGACGTTCTTTTTTCTCACTGGAATATAAATAAATAGCATTCTCTTGCAAATGAAAAATTCCCTTGAAATATCGGCCCATACCAATAGGCCAAGTGACCGGTGCACACCGAATTTTTAAAACAGCCTCGATTTCATCTAATAATTCAAACGGGTGGCGCCCATCGCGATCCATTTTATTAATAAAAGTCATAATGGGCGTTTGACGTAATCGACATACTTCCATTAATTTAATCGTTCTTGGCTCTACTCCTTTAGCCGCATCGATCACCATCAATGCAGAATCAACCGCGGTCAACGTACGATAGGTATCTTCAGTAAAATCCGCATGCCCCGGGGTATCCAATAAATTAATCACGTAATCGCGATAAGGAAATTGCATAACCGATGTCGTCACAGAAATGCCGCGTTGTTTTTCTAACTCCATCCAATCCGAAGTCGCATGTCGCACCGCTTTTCTGCCTTTCACAGCACCGGCGAGTTGAATGGCACCACCAAACAACAGTAATTTTTCTGTCAGCGTTGTTTTCCCCGCATCGGGATGGGAAATGATGGCAAACGTACGACGTTTGGCGATTTGTTCGATCAATTCACTCATGGAAGCATCATCTTTTCATGTTAGAACGGTGCAACAAAAAAACACCAATGGTTGCAAAAAGCACCGTCGGCAAAGCAGCCGCCAAAAAAGGGGGAATTTGATAAACTAACGTGACAGGACCAAAAAATTGACTGAGCGTATAAAACGCAAAACCGACAATCACCCCCACCAGCACTCTAAACCCTGTGCTCACAGTACGCAATGAACCAAAAATAAAAGGGACTCCTAGACCAATCATCACCAAAGTAGCCAACGGTTGCATCACCCGTTGCCAAAAAGCAAATTCATACTGATTCGTGTCGAGTTTGGCCTTTGCGCGATAATGAATGGAGCGATACAGTTCCCATACCGATTGCTGTTCTGCACGTTTAATACTGGCTGTTACTGATAAAGGATTGAATAGGATTCCCAAAGGTAACCGACTCATCAGATGTGCCGTGATAGCATTCGCGCCCCATTGGGATTGTTGTACTTGAAGCAACTGCCAACTTCCATGATCCAATCGACCCTTTTTAGCATAATCCGCCGAAAGCAGTTGATGGTGTGAATTGATGACAAAACGGCTGACATTGCGGATATCTCGATGAGAATTGACTTCTCCCACGTGCACGAAAACATCGCCGTCTCGTAACCATACGCCACCTAAAGCCTTCAACCCCACCGCGTGGGACAGCGCCACCGCTTTCAAATCATGTCCTCGTTCACCTAATGAAGGAGCGATACCTTCACCCACCATGGTGACAACCACAATCATCACCATAGCAGCACGCATGACGGATCCCACTATTTGGGCAATAGACACGCCCGTTGCGCGCATAACCATCAACTGTTGCGTGGAAGCCAACCGTCCTAAACCCACCAAACATCCTAAAAATCCTGCCATCGGAAAAAGCTGGTAGGCATCCGTGGGTAATTGCAGCACAACATACTCCATGGCTTTCGTCATGCTATATTGTGCCACTCCAATATCAGTCAGCTGATTCATAAACTCCATTAAACTTTCCACACTCAACAAAACCAACACCACTAATGCTGAAGAAGCGATGACATTGCGCGCGATATATCGATGTAAAATATTCATTTTCTTTTAAAAAAAATTCCGTATAACCGTTCTCTTTGTTGATAAAGCAATAATAACAGCGCTAATAAAAATACGGCTCCGTGTACCCACCATAAACCCCAAGCCGGATGCATTTTACCTTTTTCAATCCAAGCTCGCCCCACAAATAAAAAATCCACATAAACAATATAAATTAAAATAGCCGGAAGTAAGCGAGCAAACTTGCCTTTACGAGGATTCGCATAGCTGAGGGGTACCGCCAACAATCCTAGAACAAAGACTGACAACGGCATGGCCAAGCGCCACTGTAATTCACTCGCCGCGCGAACATTAGTGTCATGCAGAGACCATAAGCGAGAAGTCGGCATAGCCTCAATACGCCTACTCACATCCGAGGTAGGTACTTTCAATCGAATCCCATATTCATCAAAATGAGTCACTTGATAGTTTAACGCACCCGGTATTCCCACATATCGAGCCCCGCGTTTAAATACGATGAATCGACTGCCGGAAGGTGTTGTCATTTCGCTCGCGAAATCCGCGACCACCAAGTCCCAGGACTCCCTTCCTTTTTGGGTCACCGTACGCGTTGCAAATAACACATCTTCCATCCACTGATGATGCTCTCCTGCTCGAGCTGCATAAAATACACTATTATCCTCACCCAACGATTGAAACCGGCCAGGTAGTACTTTTTCTAACGAAGCCATAGTGACAGCGCGAGTTAAAATTTTTCCTTGATACCACTGCATTTTGGGTTCTACCCACAACATTAAGCTGGCCACCAGTGCCATCATCACCATCGCCAAGCACATGACAACACTCACGAACCAAGCTTGACTCACACCAGAAGCGGATAACACAACCATCTCGTGATCCACATAAAAACGCCCCAACGTCAACAAGGTCCCCAAAAAAAAACTGAGTGGTAATAGATATCCTAACAACAAAGGTATCTGCAAACTCATCACCTCCATCACCGCTTGCACAGTGATTTTCCCATTCGCCGCATCGTTTAAATAATGGACAAATTGATTAGTAATGAAAATGATCAATAAAATCAAAATAGTGGCCGACAACGCCACCATAATCTCTTTACTCAGGTATCGAAAAATTATCACTGACAAATTTCGCCATTTGTGGAAAAATAGACTTTTTTAGGGTACCACTCGACATTCAACCCTAGAATTGTATCAAATTGCGCCTATACTGACATCACCCGGAACTGTTCATTGTGTGATGGAAAAGATTTACGACCCTAAAGTAATTGAAAAACGCTGGATTGACTTTTGGGATCAACAGCAACTCGCTCAACCGCCTGATAAAGGCACCTCATACTGTATCATGCTCCCACCTCCTAACGTGACGGGCACGTTACATATGGGGCATGCTTTTCAGCAAACGCTCATGGATGCACTGATCCGCTATCACCGCATGCGTGGCTTTAAAACGCTGTGGCAAGGAGGCACGGATCATGCTGGAATTGCAACACAAATCGTTGTCGAGCAACAGCTGGCCAAAGAAGGGCAATCTCGCCAAACCTTAGGCCGAGAAAAATTCATTGAGCGTGTTTGGCAATGGCGCGAACAATCAGGGCATATCATCACGCAACAAATGCGCCGTTTAGGTTTGACAATCGATTGGTCACGCGAACGTTTCAGCTTAGATGAAGGATTATCTCAAGCCACTTCGGAAGCCTTTTTACGGCTTTATGCTGACGGGTTGATCTATCAAGGTCAGAAGTTGGTGAACTGGGATCCCATTCTTAAAACGGCCATCTCAGATCTAGAAGTGACTACCGAAGAGATGCCAGGACATTTATGGTACATCCGTTACCCTTTAGAACACGAAAAAGAATACATCATCGTAGCCACCACACGCCCTGAAACATTGTTGGGCGATGTTGCCGTAGCAGTACATCCTGAAGATGAACGATATCGTCGCTGGATTGGTCAACGAGTGCGACTACCCTTCACATCACGTCTGATTCCGGTCATTGCTGATGATGCAGTGGATCCTCATTTTGGGACGGGGTGTGTCAAAATCACACCGGCGCATGATTTTAATGATTATGCCATTGCAGAGCGTCATCGGTTGCCCGCCATTACCATTCTCACACCCGGTGCACATCTCAATGAATCAGTACCTACACCTTTTCGCGGGCTTACCTCCCAACAGGCACGACAAAAAATCGTTGTAGAATTAGAAAAAATACATCTATTAGAAAAAGTAGAACCTTATCGTTTATCAGTTCCTCGCGGTGAACGCTCCAATGCAATCATCGAACCTAGACTCACTGAACAATGGTTTATAAAAATGCAACCGCTTGCTCAACCTGCCATGGCAGTGATTCAACACAATCAATTAAAATGGATTCCAGAAAAATGGGTGAAAACGTATTTGCAATGGCTTGAAAATATCCAAGATTGGTGCATCAGTCGCCAGCTGTGGTGGGGACATCGCTTACCCGTTTGGTACGATGACTCTCACACGCCTCATGTTGGTCGCAATGAAGCCGACGTGCGTGCACGTTACAAACTCAACCCCAATACACCATTGGTACAAGAAACCGATGTATTAGACACCTGGTTTTCAGCAAGCCTCTGGCCTTTCGCTACACTGGGTTGGCCTAAAAAAACCGTGAGTTTTAAAACTTTTTATCCCACTCAGGTGCTCGTGACTGGATTTGACATTATTTTCTTTTGGGTCGCTCGCATGGTGATGATGAGTTTAAAACTCACCGGACAAATACCTTTTGAAACGGTCTATATCACGGGGCTCATTCGCGACAATCAAGGTAAGAAAATGTCAAAATCCAAAGGAAATATCATCGATCCGATCGATTTAATCGACGGAATCGATGTCATGACACTCATTAACAAACGTACTCAAACACTACTACAACCTAAAGCTGCTGAGCTTATTGCCAATACTACCCAAAAAGAATTTCCTACCGGATTTGCCAGTTATGGCACCGATGCTCTGCGTTTTACTTTTTGCGCACTCGCCAGTACAGGACGAGATATTCATTTCGACACCGGTCGCATCGAAGGCTACCGGCATTTTTGCAATAAATTATGGAATGCAGCTCGTTATGTCATGATCCATACGACCGAAAAAGATTTAAATCCAGAAAAACCTTTAGAATACAGTTTGCCAGATAATTGGATCCGCAGTCAGTTGCAAGAAACTATAATAGCAGCCACGCAAGCATTCGCTTCCTATCGCTTCGATGTATTAGCCAAAACATTATACGAATTTGTTTGGAATGAATATTGCGATTGGTATCTCGAACTTTCTAAGTGTATTCTGCTGGATCAGCATGCAACCGCTGCACAATTGCGTGGCACCCGATTGACGTTGCTGGAAATACTAGAAACCGTGCTGCGTTTAATTCATCCTATCATGCCTTTTATCACGGAAGAAATTTGGCAATCGATCGCTCGCTTACTGGGAAAAACAGGAAAAACAATTTTACTCGAACCTTATCCCATGCCACAGTTCGAAGAAAAAGATAAAGCAGCTGACGCTGAAATGCATTGGTTAAAACGGATCATCATCACCTTGCGCACACTACGAAGTGAAATAAATATCTCCCCCGCACAACGAATTCCACTATTACTGTACAAGGGTGATGACAAAGACCCATCTCGTGTCAGCCATCACAAACGCTTTATCCAAGCACTCGCTAAGGTAGATGCCATCCAATGGCCTGCTGTGAGCGAACTGCCCGAAGCAACCGCAGCCGATGTACTGGATCAATTAGAAATTCATATTCCTCTTAAAGGACTCATCAATCCCACGATCGAATTAACCCGCCTAGGTAAAGAAATCCATAAACTGCGCAAACAGCAAGAAAAATCAGCACAAAAACTTGCTAATTCAAGTTACGTCAACAAAGCCCCTCCTGAGATCGTTCAACAAGAGCGTTTTCATTTATCGCAAATCGAGCAAACACTCAAAAAATTACTCCAACATTACCACGCCATCGAGCGATTGGGACGGGGCTCCCCTTGAAGAATCTCATCATGAATCATAGCGATTCAATGTACTCACTTATTCAGAGTTGGGGTCAAAACAGAATTTTCACGTAATAGAAAATCCAAAATGCGCTGTCTTAACCAAAATTCTCGCCAAGAAAAAACACTATTCACAAAACCAATATGTCCCCCTTGTTGGCTGACTTCCAACAAGATGCTACTCGATAATTCGGCGGGCGTTGGAATACATTCTGCAGGAACCAAAGGATCGTCCATCGCATGGATAATGAGCACTGGATGTTGCACCCGCTTCAAAGAATGCCGCACGGTAACTTTTTCGTAATAATCATCTGCGCTAGAAAAACCGTGTAAAGGGGCGGTAATGAATTCATCGAATCCACGAAAATCATTGATTTCTTTTAAATCATATTCATTGATCGGCATAGAATAACCCAATTTTATTTTTTCATATACTTTCTGTTTCATCGTACGCAGCAATGACCAGTGATACACAGTAGCCAAATAATCCGCACAGCGATTTAACTCAAATGGCACTGAAACAACAACAGCGCGATCCAATCGCGCCCGCGGATAACGGACAAGATAATTCAACAAAACATTCCCACCCAATGAAAATCCCAGTGCGGAAATAATTTTACGAGGATAGCGAGCCATCAAGACTTGCAAAAAATAATGGAGATCTTCAGTCTCTCCTGCGTGATATGCGCGAGGCAATCGATTCAACCGCCCGCTGCACGTACGAAAATGCATGACTGCCACCTGGTATCCCGCTGCGACCAACGAATCTAGCAATAATTGAATGTAATGGGAACGCACTGAACCCTCCAGACCGTGCAGCAACACGACCAAAGGGCTGGAGTCAGTAGCGTGACCTGCCCAACACACATCAATAAAATCACCATCGGGTAACTCCAACTGCTCCCAAATCAATGCCGTCTGGGCTTTAGGAGGAAAGCACACATGGAAACAGGATTGTAGGTGCTTATTTTTTAGCCACCACGGTGGGACAAATTTGTTTGTGTCTTCTTTGGACATGTCTAGTACTGCACTTTTCCCTTGCAATACTATCAATTATAGTAGTGATTTTTACAGGTCAATACTGGACGATCCCCTCAGTTTCGACTAATATAAAGTCAGACTCTAGATGAGTCGCACTGTGCATACCCTCCCTACCCTTTTAGACGCGGATGCCATCCCCATAGGATATCTATAAAAAAGGTGCTCTTAATTCTATTTTAATGTTTGTGCGTTATACTGATCCCCCAATTAGCAACCAAAGGAGAATAAGCCCATGGCTAATAAAGTAGGTAACGGCTACCGGGTACAAAAGGCGCTTAATCAAATAGCTCTAAAATTCAACTCAAAGTCGACTCAAAACTGGCGTAGCTATTTTGCCATTCAAGCAGAATTACGAAAGAATCCGGTGATACTCGCTGCGTTCTACGGAAAAGCTAATAGTGACTTTGCCAAGATTCACGAGTTGTTTCGTGATGCACATCAATATGTTTTAAAGCAAGTACAACAAAACCAGATACCCCTAGACCCCAGTCATCCTGCTGTCGTCAATAACCCCTATCATCCTTTGAATCCTACCAATGCGAATACCTTACAGCGAAATCTCATGATCAATCCAGCACTCAACCCTCTGTTTTTAGAGGACTTAAACAGTCAAGCCAGCGTGGAAACAGAAGAAAATAATTTACAAAGCATCACTCAATTATTACAGAACACACTGAACAGCGAACTGGTATTGAACGCAGCCGCTGCTGCACTTACCCGCAATCCTGAGCTGGATCCTCATAAAGCACTCGGACTACAATCTGACGCCAAGGAAACAGAAATTCAAACCATGAGTCTTCGTAGGTTATCAGAAGAAGCGCCAAATCCTTCTCTCGATCAAAAAACGCTCTCTAATCGCTTTGAAGACGTAGCGGCTGCCACAGTGATACTGAATAGCTCACTTATCGTACCATCGCATCTAAAAAAAGACTTGGAGGATTTGTTAAAGAAATCCCATCATTTTTCCAGTGAAGATCATCCTAGTCTGACGCCTTCTACTTAGAAGGCACCTTTAGAAACTCATCTGTCGTAGGGCCATTTGTACATCTTGCCAAACGGCCGCTTTTAATTTTTTATCAGCTAATAATTGGGATGGCGCATAACTCACGATCATGGATCGATGATGATCAGTGTGCACCTGCCCCCGTTGAGTCGCCACTGTTCCTCCCGAAGGACCCCACTGCTGCCAGGCTTTTTCGCCCAATATAATCCCTATACGAACTGGAGAATTCAACAGTTCCATCGCTTGGACATGCGTACACAATCCACCGGTATAAGGCATTTGCATCGCTTTGACTATCGCTTCTACTAAAGTGTTTTCTTCTGTGTCCCGTAAATCGGCATCAGCTAATAACCATCCCACAGGCTTTTGATGACGATACAGTGTATAGCCGTAAAAAGCCGTTTGCCTCGGCACACGCAAGGACCATACTTCAATGCCCATTGTTTCTAAATAACGATGCTTTACTCTATTCAATGGATCTACCCCTTGCCCTTGACCCCTAAAGGCAGCACGTGTGACACTGTGAACCTCTCTCAGAACATTTTATGATAATCACGGTGATCTTTTGACGAAAAAATCTATCAGCAAAATCCTACTGCGCTCAAGCACCGCTTTGTTAGGCATCGGCCTGACACTTGGCATCAGCTATGGAATATGGTTATTGACTCCTCATCCTGTCACTCATGATCCGATTTATCGCAGTGCTCAATTGCCTGCTTGGTTATTAAACCACTTCGTGCAATCTAAACATATTCAAACTATCATCAATTTACGTGGGGCTCATCCTAGCGCTCATTGGTACCAAAAAGAAATTGCCATAGCCCAACGATATCATGTCCATCACTATGATGTTGCTCTGTCTTCCTACCAATTACCTTCCCCAAAGCAATTAGACACATTGGCTACATTACTGACTCACGCCCCCAAACCCATGCTCATCCACTGTTTAAGCGGCGCTGATCGTGCGGGTTTTGCTTCGGCTATTGCCATGATTTTAAATGGAAATGCTTCCTTGTCAGCCAGTACCCAACAATTTTCACTGGCTTATCTCGTCACCTCCAAACACAGCATCGGTAGGCTCGCGTTCACCCATTATACGCAATGGCTCATCACCCATCACCTAACACACAGTACCGCCCATTTTCAGCGTTGGATTCATTCCAAACATCCTTTTTAGACCTATGGAATTCGCTGGCTTGTCGCCTACGCATCCATGGTCGCGACATCCCTCACCAGCCGCCATCTCCGGCACCCACGACTTTTGCAAATATCGCTGTAATTCATTAGGATGCCTTTATACTGATCTATCGTCTTGTCTTTTTGGTGTCAATACTATTAATATGACCATTTACCTCATCATCATTGGTGATTTCGCGAGTGAACCTTATGCAAGATTGTTTATTTTGTAAAATAGCAGATGGAAAAATCGGCGAATGGATTTATCAAGATGATCAAGTGGTTGCTTTCAATGACATTACTCCACAAGCTCCTCATCACGTTTTGATTATTCCACGCCGCCACATCACCACATTAAACGATGCCACCGCAAACGACGAAGCCCTCCTAGGGCATCTGATACTGGTTGCAAAAAAAATCGCGCACGAAAAACAAATCGCCGATACTGGTTACCGCTTGGTACTCAATTGCAATCGCAACGGTGGTCAAACGATGTTTCACGTACACTTACATTTGCTCGGCGGACGCAATATGCACTGGCCACCGGGATAATCTATTACTCACTATGAAAAAGACAGAAAACGCTATGACGACAGACACTGGGATTGAACAATACGTCGAACAAATTCTCACGGCTTTGGGCGAAGATCCCAAACGTCCTGGCCTAAAAGGCACACCCAAGCGCTTTCAAAAAGCACTGGAACACCTCACTCAAGGATATCACACTCATCTACAGACCATTCTCAATAATGCTGTTTTTGAATCTGACATGGATGAAATGGTCATCGTCAAAAACATTGAATTATATTCCTTATGCGAACATCATCTCTTGCCCTTTATCGGCAAGTGTCATGTGGCTTATTTACCCAATGGTAAAATCATCGGTCTTTCTAAAATCGCACGAATCGTTGATATGTATGCCAAACGCCTACAAGTACAAGAAAATTTGACACGCCAAATCGCCCAATGCATTTTGCAAGTCACCGAAGGGAAAGGGGTGGGAGTCATTATCGAAGCCAAACACCTGTGTATGATGATGCGCGGCGTAGAAAAACAACACTCTGACATGACGACTTCCGTGATGCTGGGCTGCTTTCGAAGTGATGATCGTACTCGTTCAGAATTTCTCAGTTTATTGCGCAAAGCTTAATCGCATACTGTCGCAATTCCTTGCAGAACGAGGAATTAAGGTTTTAAGCAGCTTCTTTTAAAGGTTCGATTTTTAATTTGGGAGAATGATGCTTTACTTGCCATAAATCATAATCTCGCTGTAAATTGAGCCACATCTCAGCGCTAGTGTTTAATAACAAAGACAATCGATAGGCCATGTCCGGACTAATTCCAGCATGCCCATTCAGTAAACGTGACAAGGTGGAACGGTCTACTTTTAATCGAACAGCAGCTTCAGTGACCGTTAGCTCGGTGTCATCAAAAAGAGCATTTTTCACAATTTCACCGGGGTGCAAAGGCGCATGTATTACTGACATTAATACCTCTTTAATCTAATGATAATCTAAATAATCTACTAAAATAGCATCTTGCCCTTCAAAGGCATAAATAACTCGCCAATTTTTATCTACTGCCACAGAATAAGCGCCTTTATAGTTTCCTGTTAAAAGATGAAACTTCATTCCTGGCACATTCATATCACTTGCTCGAATCGCTGCATTTAATTGCTGCAAAATGATTTTTAATCGTTTCTGATGATGAGGTTGGATCCCAGAAGCGCTGCCTATCTCATAAAACCGCTTTAACCCTTTGTGCTTCCAACTTTTAATCATGACGAATGATAGCATGTAGCGCTACACGCGTCAAATTAGGAAAATTGCCCCCCATCCCTTACTCTTCCCCCTGTACTTTCTAAAAAACCGCATCATTTTTTGAAATTTTTAATTTATTGTTAAGCTGACAAGGATATTATATTACCTGATTGCACCAATAAGATTATCGCTGCAAAATGCCAACAGACTCTCTGGAGAAAACTATGCTATATACATTGACCTTCTTAAATGCCAAAGGCAAAACCCTCTCTGCTAGAGTAGAAGGAAACAATTCTTCATTCACTCAGCAACCAACCCGGTATGTTATCATCGATGTTCTAGATGTATCAGAACCAAACCGCACCTACAGTCTATTCAAACTTTCTCTAACCAAAGAAGATCTCGAGCGTCTCATGCCGGTGGTACGACTCTCAGATGCAGATATAGTGACGCTCCCAACTGTTCAACATTTAATATCGGCAGATCCCCTATCGCCCTCCAGTTACCCTAGACTCACAGAATGTTTTCAACACTTCAATTCATCCTATCAACAAACCACTATCGCATTTGAAATTTGTAAAGGTCCGCAGAGTGACCAGCAAAAATGGAAAGAGGCTTTTGACAAAGGAAACCCAAATGACCCCGATGAATTAGTTGCCAAACTCAATAGTCTACACCAAAGTGTACGGTTGCTGTCAGCTCCTTCGAACCATCTAGGGAGCCACCCCAACCCAATACCAACACCCAACAACACCGCATCTTTCCCTAACAACCCAACTTCAAAAAACACTACGACAAATCAAAAAAAACCATTGCAGCTTATACAGCCTTCAACCAGACCAGACCTGTTAGCACAAGAAAATAGTAAACTCAAAGAAACTTTGGCAGAACATGCAACGCGGATAGATGTTCTAGAAGGCAACTTAGCAAAACAATTTAATACTATTAGGCAATGCGAAATCGCTATAGAAAGACTACAGAAAATGTATGAGCAAACTCAGGCAACACTGGAAAAAATAGTAGGCACCGATTCGACCGATCCGATGGGCATGTTATCTACTATCAGCGCAGCCCGTGCAAGACTGGTCAACTCATGCGACACTTCTCACGCAGATACTGATGATAGTCACCTGGGCCCATCATCAAATCATTTAGATCCTAATAACAATAATAACACGGCCAATGAGAATAGTCGGAAAAGGTCGTCTGATACAGAGAAGGAACAGTGGAAATCCCAATCACGGAAAAAAATAAAGCTTTTTGATATTGATCTCAATAGCAACCCTATAGAAGAGCAGGAAAGCTATCCTAACCAGTCTATTTGACGAAAACCCCATGGCGTCTGCTATACTGACACGCCTCAAGCCGAGGTGGCGGAACTGGCAGACGCGCCGGACTCAAAATCCGGTGATGGTGACATCATGAGGGTTCGATTCCCTCCCTCGGCAGAAATAAAAATATCCTGAAAAATACAGGGTGTTTTTATTTCTTCGGAGGGACGTAGGGCGTAGGGGCGTAGCATGCTACGCCCCTACACGGCAATATTTTTATTTTTCTTCGTGGGGGCGAAGCTGGCTTCGCCCTTGCTCATTAAAAAGCAACATCAATTGAACAACTACGAAAATTTTGATTTTATTATTGTCGGTGCAGGCTCCGCAGGGTGCGTGCTGGCGGCAACCCTCGCTGAACAGGGCCGTCGCATCCTGATTTTAGAACGCGGCTGTCCACCAGAAGACTACCCCGACACAATACAAGCAGACACCTGGGGAAAAGTGTTCCCCACGACGGCGCTCCAGATCATTCCCTCAGCCCCCCAAACCCACATCGATAACCGCTATGTTTTATTGGCCACTGGCAACGTAGTCGGTGGTGGCAGCAGCATTAACTCCATGGTATACGCACGCGGCCCTAAACCCTATTACGACTGGCACGAAAAGGGTGTCTGGTCATCAGATCGATTTTGGAGCATTTTCGATACATTAGAGAAAAAACTACACCCCAGCCTGTTAGCCCCCAATGACTTAGCCGATTGTTTTATCCGCGCGGCAGCTGAAACTGGCGTGGCTGATAATCTACATGCCACAAAGGACACCTATGATGGCGCCAGTTATCATTTGACATCCACTTGGCAAGGAAACCGCCAGAGTGCTTACCGCGTATTTTTACAACCCCAATTACAACAAAACAATATCGTTTTATTGACTCAGGCACACGTGCAACAAATACTGTTCGATTCGCAAAAAAATGCCTATGGCGTGGTTTTTTCTCACAAGCAACAACGCTTACATGCCACCATCCATGCCACTGGTGAAATTATTTTATGTGCCGGTGCGCTCGCCACACCGCACTTGCTGATGTTGAGCGGCATCGGTCCTCAAGAAGAATTAAATTCTTTTCATATTCCTATTGTTCATGAATCCCCACAGGTTGGGCAACACCTATTGGACCAACCCGATTGCCCTATCGTTTATTTATCCAAGAAAAAGCTAGATAAAACCGCATCCGCCATCGCGACCTGTCTCTATGTAAAATCTTCTGCTGAAAAAAAAGAAGCCGACATTCAAATCTTGTTGCTTCCCGGTTATTATAATTTAGAAATGCTGCTCATTGGATTGCGCGGTTTACCCAACGTGCTGATCCGTACGCGCTTTGCTCGATGCTTGACTCGCACCTTATTGCGATTACTCAATCTATTACCCCCTGTCAAGCAACTGTTACGACAATCCTATACGCTACTTCCCTGCCTCATGAAACCCCGCAGTCGCGGCTCTTTACATTTAGCATCTGCGCGCCCTGAAGAGGATCCTGTGATCGACGTTAATTATTTAGCAGATCCCAACGACCAGCAAGACCTCTTACAAGCATTACAAATCACGCGTCGTTTAGGAGAAGCATCTGCATTCAAGGCATGGCGGCGCTTTGAATGGATGCCACGTCAAGCCCCACTCACTCCTTATTTATTCAAAAATATCGGCACTACTTATCATTATGCAGGGACTTGCAGGCTAGATGATGTCGTCGACGAACACTTGAGTGTGAAAGGTGTTGGGCGATTGCGAGTAGCCGATGCTTCTATTATTCCACAGCTTCCCATCGTCACTCCGAATGCTCTCTGCATGGCGATTGGCTATAATGCTGCGAAAATTATTTTGGATTCCAATTAAATGACAAACACTGCGCGTCATTACGAAATCGTTTCAGGATGAATGTCTCTAATTTTTTCTTGCAGTAACTACTCTTGCCCCTTGTCGCACACTAAGATAATTTTTCATTCTAATGGCAATATTGAGCAATACTTCTAATAACTTAAATTTTATGAGTTCCTGAACAATGAATGCTTTTTTGTTTAAGCTCCCCGTATCCCGCTTTATTTTTAACCATCTCCTAATATCATAATAAGGAAAAATACCCATAATCGAAAAATTATTTTTCTGAAGTTCTTTAGCCATTTTCCTATAAGATATAGGTATATAGTACGCCGAATATAAATCTGCGAAAAAAGATTCGTCAGGTATGTTTAATTTGTTCCTCCGCTTATCCCACCAGCCAAATAAAAATGTTCCTATTTTCATCCTTGATACAACATCCCATCCTAGACGATATGCAATTTGATTTTTAATGTTAAATCTACTCATATACAACGTCCAATCAGTCCATGTTAGATACAACCATCCACCCGGTTTTAAATACTCCGAGAAAAATTTAATGATTTTACACCATTCCTGCACATGATGAATAACTCCAGAACAAATAATGAGATCAATTTTAGAAAATTCTTTTAATTTTTTATCCACATCCTCTAAGTAACAATGAATAAATTCACATTCACTAAGCTTGAGCATTTTTGCATACTTGCTAATTCGATCAATTTGATTTGCTGATCCATCCACTCCAATAATTTTAGCACCACGCAAACCCATGGGTAGCAATTTCAAGCCGGATCCACAACCAAATTCTAAAACTATTTTGCCTGTCCAGTCGATCCCCTCTATTCCTGTGCCCACCCTAAAATCTTTTCTTGATAATTTTTGAACATGTTGAAAAAAATGCTCATCACTGATATCGGCGTGTGGTATCTCACTAAAAACTTCTACATTGATTTGCGATTTACTTTTAGCCATACCCTCTCCTACAATATAATACCCTACATTAATCCTAAAATTTGTTATTTGTTGTCAAAAGATTATACAAATTTTAAACACACATCACGCTCTATTTTAACATATACGAAATTCCTGCGTCTATCTCCTAACAATGGAAGGCCAATTAATATTCAATAAAAACGCTTTCTTTACCGCATACGTGTTGCAGCGCCGTGAGTAAATCACCAGAAGGTTTCACCCGCCAAGCATTGCCCAACGCCAATTCAGCATCAGCTTCCCGACCTTGATACCGCACAAGAACGGGACAACGTCCCCCTTCATGCAATCGAATGACGCCAGGTAATTCAGTCAATAAACGATCGACGGTTTCATCCTGGTGCACATGGATCAGTACTCGTTTCGCCATCTGCTCACGCGCTTGATCTAACGATAACACCGTATCGGCCACCATTTTAATACCGCCAGTATAATCATCAGCGGTAATAGATCCTTTGAACAAAAAAATATGGTCAGAACCGAGTTCATGAAAAACGCGTTGATATAAGTCACTGAATAAAGTCACCTCTAACCGTCCCGTCCGATCTTCTATAGTGAGAATCGCCATTCTTTTACCCAAACGCGTATTTAAAGTGCGTGTAGCGACAATGACGCCCGCTACTATGGCCATATTTTTTTGAGTTCCTTCAAGCTTTTCAATGGGCGAGGTAATTAATTGCGCTAATTCTTTTTCACAATCTTCCAGCGGATGACCAGAAATATATAATCCCAATGTTTCTTTTTCACCTCGTAAACGTTCTGCATCGCTCCACTCTTCTGCTGGCACATAAGTTAATGTTTCTATCGGTGTTTCTTCTGTTTCAGCAAACAAGTCGCTCTGTCCCGCTGTGATATCAAACTGTTTCTGCTCAGCCAATTGCAGGACTCGATCTACCGAAGCCAATAAAACAGCCCGCGAAACCACTAAACTATCCATGGATCCTGAACGAATCAGCGCTTCCAGCGCACGTCGATTCATTTTATGATGGTCCAATCGCCGACACAAAGCCAATAAATCGTGAAATATTCCTTGTGCTTCTCGATTGCCTACCAAATGCATAGCCGCAGCCTCACCAACACCTTTTATCGCTCCTAGACCATATTCGATGTGCCCTTGACCATTGACAGTAAAATGGTAATGGCTTTTGTTGATGTCGGGTGGTTGTATCGTGAGTCCCATGGTACGACATTCAGCGATCAATCGAACTACCTTGTCAGTATTATCCATATCGGACGATAATACCGCCGCCATAAATTCAGCCGGATAATGCGCTTTTAACCATGCTGTTTGGTAAGTAATCAACGCATAAGCAGCAGAATGCGATTTGTTAAATCCATAGCCTGCAAATTTTTCCATCAGGTCAAAAATATGTGTGGCTGTCTTTTCAGGAATGCCACGCAATGCAGCACCCTGAACAAACACCGCACGCTGTTTAGCCATTTCCTTCGGCTTCTTTTTTCCCATAGCACGGCGTAATAAATCGGCACCGCCAAGTGAATATCCCGCAAGTGTCTGCGCAATCTGCATCACTTGCTCTTGATATAAAATAACACCATAGGTTGACTGCAAAATCGGCTTTAAATCAGGATGAGAATAATGTACCGTGGAACGGCCGTGTTTACGATCGACATAATCATCGACCATACCTGATTGCAACGGCCCCGGCCGAAACAAAGCAACCAAGGCGGTAATATCTTCAAAATGATCCGGTTGTAAACGCCGGATCAAATCTTTGATCCCGCGCGATTCCAATTGAAATACTGCTGTTGTAACACAACTTTTGAGTAGTCGATAAGTAGCGGGGTCATCCAATGGCAATGTTGCGATATCCAAAGGAGCTTTTGTGTCACAGTGGGCATTAATCGTCTTCAGTGCTCGATCAATAATGGTGAGTGTTCGCAATCCTAAAAAATCAAATTTAACAAGCCCCACCGCTTCCACGTCGTCCTTATCAAATTGTGTCACCATGTGTTCGCCTTTCGGTTCACAATAAAGCGGTACAAAATCCGTGAGTTGAGTGGGAGCAATCACCACACCTCCCGCATGTTTACTAGCATTACGTGTAATTCCCTCTAATTTTAATGCCAAATCAATTAATGTTTGTACCTCTTCTTCTTCCTGATAACGCCGTGCTAATACTTCTTCTTGTTTCAATGCTTTTTGTAGTGTCATCCCCAGTTCAAATGGAATTAATTTTGCTACCTTATCGACAAAACCATACGGCATCCCCAACACACGCCCGACATCACGCACCACAGCTTTAGCCGCCATCGTACCGTACGTAATAATTTGTGCTACAGCATCGCGCCCGTAGCGCTCAGCCACATAATCGATGACTCGGTCGCGCCCTTCCATACAAAAATCAATATCAAAATCGGGCAAAGAAACTCGCTCTGGATTTAAAAATCGTTCAAACAACAGATTATGCTGCAAAGGATCCAGTTCTGTGATACCCAGTGCATAAGCCACCAAAGACCCCGCCCCCGAACCACGTCCCGGCCCTACCGGAATTTTTTGTTGCTTTGCCCAGCTGACAAAATCAGCGACAATTAAAAAATATCCGGCAAATCCCATGCTGTTGATGACAGCCAATTCTCTTTCTAAACGGTCCTGATAATCCTGCAGTGGTTGTGATAATGTCCGCGCAACACGTTTCTCTAAGCCAGCTCGCGCTTGTTGAACAAAATAATCTTCTGTGCTTAACCCAGAAGGAACAGGAAATTTTGGCAAAAACACTTGATCTAATGTCAATCGGACATTACATCGTTTCGCAATTTCCACTGAATTTTGCAACGCTTCTGGAACATCAGCAAATAACTCAGCCATTTCATGGGTGCTTTTCAAATATTGTTGATCACTGTAATGACGCGGGCGATTCGCATCTTCCAACACATAGCCTTGATGAATGCAAACCCGTGCTTCATGCGCTTCAAAATCTTCTCGGTGTAAAAAACAGACGGTATTAGTAGCTACCACAGGCACCGAAAAACGCTCTGCTAAATCTAAGGCTGCTGACAGATAATCTTCTTCCTGGTCACGGTTCGTCTTCTGCAATTCCAAATAATAATGATCAGGAAAAGCGTGCAGCCAACGTTGCAACCGTTGTTCTGCAATCGACAACCGCCCTTGCAAAATCGCCTGACCCACATCGCCACGACGCTCTCCTGAAAGCACGATCAAGCCTTCTTTCATCTCCCATAACCATTCCCATTGAATAGGCACTACATCGCCCTCTGGGCGGTTCCGATAAGCGCGCGATAATAGCTGGATTAAATGTTGATAGCCAACCTGATTTTTACACAACACCGTTAAATGAAATAAGTCTTCTTTTTCAGACAATAATAAACTGGCTCCCACGATGGGTTTAACACCTTTGCTGATCGCCTTACGGTAAAATTTCACAAGCCCAAACAATTGCATGGGATCGGTTAACGCTACGGCAGGCATATCGAAAGCAGCCACTTGATCGACTAAATCAGGAATACGCAATAAACTGTCTACGATGGAATATTCACTATGAACGTTGAGATGCACGAAATCGACCGTCATGACAACTTTGTTTCGTGTATGTATATTTTCTTGAGTGCTCGTCGGTATTGTGATCGTTCTATAGCCAGCTCAATGAGCTGATCTAGTAAATCACGATAAGAGAGCCCACTCGCCTCCCACATCATGGGATACATGCTGATATCGGTAAATCCAGGCACTGTATTCAATTCATTGACTAAGACTGTTTTATTCTGCTCTATAAAAAAATCCACTCGCGCCATACCCCAGCAATGCAGTGTTTTAAACGCGCGGATGGCAATCTGCTGAATGGTGTGCGTAACATCTTCAGGCAAAATGGCAGGCACTTGGAGCGTTGCACCCTGCGGATCTAAATATTTCGCCTCATACGAATAATAATCACGATGCACAATGATCTCCCCCGGTAAAGACGCTTTAGGGTGCGCATTTCCTAACACAGCACATTCCACTTCCCTACCATAAATTCTCGGCTCAATTAACACACGTTCATCATGCATAAACGCCCGAGCTACCGCCGCATTAAACTCAGCAGTGTTGCTGACCGGCACGGTACATACTGAAGATCCTAAACTCGCTGGTTTTACAAATAAGGTTTTCCCAAATCGCACACTCAACTCAGGAAAGAGAGTATCCCAAGCATCATTGGGGTAAATGGTATGCCAGTCTGGTGTTGGAATACCCGCTTGTCTTAGCAAGCGCTTGGTCACATCTTTTTCTATACACAGCGCTGAACTCTGAACATCAGCTCCCACATAAGGCACCGATAAAAATTCTAATAACCCTTGAAGAGCACCATCCTCCCCCATCGTTCCATGTATCATAGGAAAAACGCAATCGACGGGATAATGTCGATCGGCATCGCGTCGAGATTGCCAGAGCGCTTTATTTTCCCCCAATAAAACAGTAATGGGTTCCCCCTTCCCTGCTGCCAGTAAAACAGACGGTTCTTCACGAATGAAGTGATCAGTGCTATCTAGCAAAAACCACTGTCCTTCATGCGTGATATAAATGACAGAAATAATATATTTATTGGGATTTAAGGCTTTTACAATGTTTTTAGCTGAAGAGATGGAAACAGCATGCTCGGTCGATTGACCACCGCACAAAATTGTCAGGCGTAACTTTTCACTCACGATGCGATCCCGAGTCTCAGGGTGTCAGGGTGATGAACTCATGTCATAACCGCCTTGACCTTCCAGAATATGTTCCCCCAGTTCTATCGTTATCTCTTTAAAAGAAAGGCCCACGAGTTGACTCTCTTCGTCAACTCCCTCTGGAACAACCAGAGTATTGCCTCCACTACCATATTCCCTCTTAGCTGTTGCCGGGATTATTCCTAACTGCCCATTTTCAATACGATACTCAGTGTAAGTATATCCCACAAACAGGACAGTAAGCCCCATCAAACCAATGATCATACTGGTATCTAGTGAATTCCACCCTAATCCCTTTTTCTGATCTATCCACTTAAATGTTATCCATACGGCAACATAAGCCAAATAAAGTAAGCTTGTCCATGCTACCAATTTAGCTGTATGAGGGTAGCGCCTCAAAGGATTCGCCACAAGAAATCTCCAACATCATCTGCGGTAAGACAATCTAAAGCACCTATCACGCAGAGTCAACTATAAAAAATACAGTTAGGTGGTCTTCGGTATGGCGCCCCCTTCCTCCAAGAACCCCGGAGATTCTTCATAGGGTCTGCCATGTGTCTCCTTGATGAAAAAAGTCATTCCCAAAGATAAAAGTAAGCAAATCGGTAATACACCGAGAGCAAAAGTAAAGTCCTGCGGAGTATACGTGATAACCGCTTGAGGGAAATGACCATGATGCTGATCGAGCAATAATCCCACCACGGGTTGAAATATAACCCCACCTAACATCGTGATGGTATTGATAAAAGCTGTACTGGTAGCCGCCAAAGCGGTGGCATTGTTTTCCCGGCCCAAAGAAAAGACTAATGGATGTGCTCCCGCACAAAAACCAAAAATAAACAACAGTACAGCCAACGCTCCAGGTGGCAGCGTTCCTGCATAAAGCAATACAAAAATGATCAATACAGAACCAAAAGACGTTACCATCAGCGGAAACCGACGGTGCCGAACAGCGTCTGAAAACAATCCTAGTGTAGGACCAGCCACAATCCAACCCATAAACATGAACGAAATCAGCCAACTCGCTTGATGTGCACTTAAATGGTGATTGGTGACCAAATAGGGCAACCCCCATACATCCAAGAACACGGAGGCCGGCAAATAGGCGAAACAAGCAATAATGCTGATGATCCACATCTGTCGGTGCGTCAACATGCGTCGTAAATAACGCAATAAAGTTGTTACATTCATTCCTGTAGATGATTTCGCCACATGATCACGCACAATTAAAAATAATAGCCCCACAACAACCAATCCCAGTAAAAAAATGCTGCGCAATGCTTCTTGATAGCCGTAATGATGAACCGCTTCTGTCAAATAAATTCCCGAACCCGCCCCTGCCAACATACCAAATGCTGTCGTTAATCCTGCTGCCGTTGCAAACCGATTGGCAGGCAACCATTGTGCTGCCAATTTAATCACGCTGATATAAGCAAAAGCACAACCAAACCCAATCAACAAGCGTCCCCCACAAGCTATCCAAAACCGATCAGCTACAGTAAAAAGCAACAATCCCACGACGCTGATCACACTGGCTATGGCCAAAATCCAACGTACTGGATAGCGATCTACCATCAGTCCAACAGGAATCTGCATGGGTGTGTAAATATAATAATAACAAGCCGCCAAACTGCCAAACGCAGCCGCATCGATGTGAAATTGCACCAGCAATGGCTGCATCATCGCACTGGGAGAAGTACGCAACAAATAATTGAAGGCATAAAATAACATCGCTACGATAACAATAGCCCAAGGTTGAAAGCGATGAGCAGCAGGAAAAAAACGCATAATGCTCTCCTTCAGAAAGAACGAGTGGTGGCTTCAGGCAATACTTTATGCACCGCCCGCTGAAATTGTTCTGAAACACCTGAACTCAGTACGTAAAAATATCGCCGTGGATAGACATTCATCAAAGCGTGTTGACTCAATGTCTGCCGTACAGAATGAGCAATGATTTCGGTAGGATCAATCACACTCACTCGCCCTTGATAATACTGTTCGATGTCTGTTTTGATGAAAGGATAATGAGTACAACCCAAAATTAATGCATCGATATCTGCGAGAACAGGATGACGCAAATACTGATGAATCATTGCTCGATCAAACTCAGCTGACAAAAAACGCTCTTCAATCATCGGTGCCAGCAACGGTGTTGGTAAAGCACACACGGGAGGAGCCAACAAAGCTCGGCGCTTATGCAATTGCGTTTCATACACACGAGAACGCACCGTGCGTTCCGTCGCAATTAACCCTAAGCGGTGATGCCCATAGTGATGGGCTACATAACGCACCGTCGGCTGAATAACATTACCCATTAACAACTGCGGTGGTAAATAATTTTTAAGCAGCGCCAGCGAAGTCGCCGTTGCTGTATTGCATGCGATAATAATCATTTTACACCGATATACCAACAGTCTATTACAAGCTTGCACCGAATACGCTTGTACAGCGGCACGTGATTTATCACCGTAAGGCATGTGAGCTAAATCACCGAAATAAATAAAATTTTCTCGAGGTAACAGATGATCCAGAGCGCGCGCAATAACAAGTCCACCCAAACCACTATCGAAAATGCCGATGGGATCTGTGGGGTCAAGACTTTCGTAGGTGTTGATTTTTTTAAAAGAAATCAAAGAATTAGAAATTACTGGAACCGTGCTCATCTCCGCCCTCGTGGGATATGAAAATGAAGCTCGTAAAATAAAACAAATAAAACGCGAAAAGAATACCGTGTTTTTAAATAAAAATCCCTATAGATTGAAAAGTAATTAAAAATTATCGTATTGATGCTGATAGGGCGCAGCATGCTACGCCCAGCAAACTTAAAAAAGCGCTGGTTGCCGCACTGGAAAAACACTGCGGCGATGAATGCGCGTAATTCCCCATTCACGGATGGCCGCTACATGTTGTTCTGTGCCATAACCTTTATGGGCAGCAAAACCATACTGAGGAAACTCACGGTCGTAAGCTAACATGCGATGATCGCGAGCCACTTTAGCCAAAATAGACGCTGCGCTGATCGCAGGCACCGTCTCATCCCCTTTGACTACGGCTTCCACGGGGTAAGGCAACACAGGGCATCGATTTCCATCCACCAACACACGATCAGGAGGGATAGATAATGCATGAACAGCCCGTTGCATGGCTAATAAACTGGCATTAAGGATATTGAGTCGATCGATTTCTTCGACATCAGCGCTGGCGATGGCATAAGCCACACAGTGTTCTATGATGTCAGTAAACAATTGCTCTCGTTTTTTAGCAGAGAGCGCTTTTGAATTGGCAACTCCTGCAATCTTGCGTTCCGGATGCAATATAACTGCTGCAGCCACCACCGGCCCTGCGAGCGGCCCTCGACCCGCTTCGTCGACTCCAGCCAGATAGAACATAACGTCCTGTATAATTTTTTTGACATACATGATGCGAGGGATCTCTCTATTTCCAGAGATCCCTCGTTGGATTTAGAATGCCATTTTCGTATAGTAGAAAACAAGCTTATTATTTAAATGAGACCTGACATTTAATAGTCTGATTAGCCTGACCAGTTGGGTAAAGCGTATAAATCACTCGACCAGTGGCATTGGGCTGATAAGTCCACTGTGCAGAGCCAGTCACAGGGCAACTATAAGATTGTGGATTCGCCCATGGTGTTATTGCTATAAGACCATTAGCCCACATAGGTTGACTGGCTTTTGGGCATTTAAAATCCAAAGAATAGGTACCAGGCCCCCATTTTTTATTGAGCGCTTGCACACAAACAGAGGGTAGTGCATGAACTGCAATGGCAAACGTCTTAATAGTCACCCCACTGGTAGGATTAAACCCGTTTTTCAAATACCCACCACCAATGACAGGCCCTGCGGCAATACCATTAACCCCGAAAAGTATTCCTATGCATCCTAGCAAAATACTCACTAATTTAACCTTTGTCATAACCAACTCCTTTTGTTTAAAAAAATGAACGATTTCAATCAGTAGGGGCGTAGCATGCTACGCCCCTACGTATTCTTACACCATCACAGCGTTTTCACAGTTCGCATCTTGGTAAGCTTTACTCAACTTTACCTACACAAACAGCAGATCCACCCTCTTGGGAAACGGTGTAAACTATCTTGCTACTGGCGCCTGGCTGATACGTCCACGCTGTGGGTCCAACAGGAGAACAACTAAACGTCAACTGCTTAGATCCATCTGTGAGATACCCACTTGCCCACGCCGGAAACGAGCCCGATGGACACTGACTAAAATCTAAAGTATAAGTCTGGCCAGGCTGTATACTCTTCTTATTTGCATTCACACATACGGCAGGCTGCCCACCCGTCACTGAAATGGCAAACCCTTCAATGAGCATCTTGGTATCACTGCCAAATGCATTCTTCAAATACCCACCACCAATCGTAGGTTGCGCCATACTCTCTGCAGAGAGCAACATACCTACACAACCCAGTAAAATACTCACTGATTTAACCTTTGTCATAACCAACCTCTATTGTTTTAAAAATGAACAATTTCATGATAGCTTAAGTATAACTCACAAACAAGCCTATTACTTGATCGTAACTTGACATAGAACCTGTCCTTGATTACCTGGATAAACGTTATAAGTCACTTTGGCAGGAGCACCTTGCTGATAAACCCACTGAACAGCATCCTTAACAGGACAATTATAAGGTTGCGCGTCACTACCTGGCTTGATGCTCATGAGCCCATTGGCCAATGTGGGACTAACGCCTTGTGGGCATTTGCTGAAATCCAAAGGATAGTCACCAGGCGCCAGTTTTTGGTTAATCAATGATGCCACACAAGGGACTGGTCCTTTACTACCCTCCTGCTGAACTGATAGGGCGAACGCGCTAATGGTTGCGCCACTACCTGTTAAAGCACCATTTTTCAAAATCCCCCCACCCACAATAGAGGCAGCTACTGCAACGCTGTTGATACATAACAATGCTCCTACACAACCCAGTAAAATACTCGATACTTTTATCTTTATCATAACTAAACCTCCTTGTATAAAAAATGTAGCCCTGAGTGCAGGAGATCCCTCGCTACGCTCGGGATGACAATGCTAAGCTCGGGACGACAATCGTATAATAGCACAGAATCACTACTCCCACTCAATCGTCGCTGGCGGTTTGTCTGTAATGTCATAGACCACCCGCGATACTTCCTTCACTTCGTTAACAATCCGACGACTCACGAGGGATAAGAAATCGTGGGGCAACTGCGCCCAATGCGCCGTCATAAAATCAGTGGTCTTCACTGCTCGTAAGGCAATCACGTAACCATGGTGACGCGCATCTCCTTTGACTCCGACCGATTTGACCGGCAGGAACACGGCAAACGCTTGACTGACTTCATCAGTCAACCGATGCGCACGTAATTCTTCAATATAAATCGCATCCGCTTGCCGCAACAGAGCGAGATATTCTGGCTTCACTTCTCCCAATACGCGAATCGCTAACCCCGGTCCCGGGAAAGGATGACGATACACCAATTCATAAGGCAATCCCAATTCAAGCCCTAGTTTTCTGACTTCGTCTTTAAACAATTCACGCAGCGGTTCAATCAATTTTAACGCCATGTGCTCAGGCAATCCTCCTACATTGTGATGTGTCTTAATGACGTGCCCTTTGCCCGTCTTTGTTTTAGCGGATTCAATCACATCCGGATAAATAGTTCCTTGACCTAACCACGTGACTCCTAATTTTTTAGCTTCCCTTTCAAATAAACGAATAAATTGTTCGCCACATACTTTGCGTTTTTCCTCAGGATCCACGATACCACGCAATGCGTGCATGAATGTCGCTTGGGCATCGATACACACCACCGATAAGTGACGTTGTTTAGAAAATATCTGCATCACCTCTAGCGCTTCATTCGCACGCAATAATCCTGTATCGATCAACACACACACGAGCTGATTGCCGATCGCTTCATGCAGTAACGTCGCTGTCACGGCTGAATCTATACCGCCGGACAAACCAACGATGGCTTTTTCATTTCGCAGGCGATCGCGGATCATGGCAATACTTTCTGTCATGATGTGAGCGGTGGTCCACGTGGATTCACATCCGCACAGGGTTTTTACAAATTGTGTAAGAATGCGCATCCCCTGAGGTGTGTGTGTCACTTCGGGATGAAATTGCAATCCATATAATCGGCGCTTAACATCAGCGATGCCTGCATAAGGTGAATGCGGTGTACTCGCAATCACTTGAAATCCTGCGGGCAACTCAGTCACAATATCACCATGACTCATCCACACATCCAAGACAGGAATACCCTCTGGGGTAAAGCGATCTTCAATGCCCTGTAATAACCCCTTCGGATTATCCACACGCACTTCTGCATAACCAAATTCTGCCCGCGCTGTGCGATCAACTCGCCCCCCCAACTGCAGCGCCATGGTCTGCATACCATAGCAAATGCCCAAGACGGGACAACCGAGTTGAAATACTACAGCAGGTGCCCGCAGCGAGTGATCTAGCGTGACTGTCTCTGGCCCTCCCGATAAAATGATACCGTGAGGGGCAAATTGGGTAATCCATTCCTCATCGACATCACACGGAACCAATTCGCAATAAACTCCTATTTCTCGCACTCGCCGTGCAATCAATGGAGCATATTGAGAACCGAAATCGAGAATTAAAATGCGATGATGATGAATGCGATTAATCATGGCAAAACAAACTATAATTTCAGCCTATTCATTCCGTCACTAGATTGCCACGCCCCGCAAAGCAGGGCTCGCAATAATATCTCATAACATAATCAGCCTTATTCCACCCAATAATTCGGTGCCTCTTTGGTAATAATGACATCGTGTACGTGGCTTTCACGCACACCGGCACTTGTCACTCGAATAAATTGACCTTCCGTACGCATTTTCTCAATCGTATCACAACCCGCATATCCCATACTGGAACGCAATCCACCCACCAATTGATGAATCACCACTTGCAAAGATCCTTTAAACGGCACGCGTCCTTCTATCCCTTCAGAAACGAATTTGCCAATCTCGGTTGCGCTTTCTTGTGCGTATCGATCTGCTGAACCATAGGGCTGCGACATGGCACCGATCGATCCCATCCCCCGGTAGGCTTTATACGAACGCCCTTGATACAAAACCACTTCACCCGGGGATTCTTCCGTCCCCGCAAAAAGGCCTCCGATCATCACAGCATGTGCACCCGCAGCAATGGCTTTGCACACATCTCCAGAAAAACGAATGCCTCCATCCGCCACAATGGGAATTTTGCTACCTTTGAGCGCACGCGCCACATGCATAATCGCAGTCACTTGCGGCACTCCAACGCCAGCCACAACACGCGTAATACAAATCGAACCCGGCCCCATTCCCACCTTAACCGCATCAGCTCCCGCCTTGGCTAAAGCCTTGGCGGCTTCTTCCGTGGCGATATTACCCACCATCACTGGAATTTCTGGATAATGATGCTTCATCCATTTCAAAGTAGAAAAAACATTTTTAGAAAATCCGTGGGCTGTATCAATAACGATTAAATCCACTTGTTCAGCCACCAGTGCCGCCACACGATCGGGTGTATCTTGAGACGAAGTACCGACAGCTGCTGCCACACGCAATTGCCCTGAGTTTGTTTTGCAAGCCTCGGGATTTTGTTGCGAACGAAGAATATCTTTCACCGTGATCATACCACGCAATTCAAATTCATCATTCACGATAAGCAATTTTTCAATGCGATGTTGACGGAATAAATCAATAACCTCCTGACGACTCACTCCTTCTTTAACGGTTACCAATCGTTCTTTGGGCGTCATCAAATGCGCTACCATTTCCGACATGTTGGTTTCAAATCGAATATCTCGATTCGTGATAATACCCACCAACCGTTTGCCTTCCACCACCGGCATCCCAGAAATATTGTATTCTTTCGTAATCGTTTTCAATTCACCGATAGTGGTACTCGGTGTTACGATAATGGGATCTTTAACGACGCCACTTTCAAACTTTTTGACTTTACGCACCTCACTCGCTTGCTTGCTGGGGCTCATATTTTTATGCAGCACCCCCATACCCCCCGCTTCTGCGAGCGCAATCGCCAGACGCGCTTCAGTCACGGTATCCATAGCAGCGGATAATATAGGAACATTCAGGAGTATTTTGTCGGTGAGATGCGTCACTAAAGAGACGTCTTTGGGCAGAATTTCTGCGTATCGAGGCAGTAACAAAACGTCGTCAAACGTTAAAGCTTCCTCTTGGATAGACATCGTCTAAGCCCTACCCTCGTCAAAATGCATGCATTAGTGTAGTCTTTTTTTACGACAGTGTCGAGTAACCTATACCCCTAGCTCGCAAAAGTCATGGGTGATGGAAGTGAGGCCACACAACAGATCATCCTGCGATCGATTTTTCCACCACCGCTGCCAACTGCTCGGCTGTTTCTCGCACCAAGCCTTCATCTTGACCTTCCACCATCACTCGAATAACGGATTCTGTTCCAGAAGGTCGCAACAACACGCGTCCTTTGCCGTTCAATTTATTTTCGGCTTGCAATACCGCTGTTTTAATTTTAGGGTACTGATGAATATCCACTGTCCCAAATACCGGTACGTTAATTAATACTTGTGGACATTTGACCATGACATTTTTTAAATCGGCTAACGTCTTGCCTTGTGTCTGTAAAATTCGTAAAATTTGTAATGCCGTAATAATTCCATCGCCTGTCGTGGTGTAATTCAAATCGACAATATGCCCCGACGACTCCCCGCCTAATCGCCATCCTTTACTCTGCAATTTTTCTAAGACATGACGATCTCCCACAGGCGCGCGTTCAAAGGCGATGCCGCATTGCTCTAATGCCTGCTGCAATCCTAAATTACTCATGACCGTACCGACTACCCCAAAACCCTGGTGAGGATCCATCAGATGGTCTTTGGCTAAAATACACAATAATTCATCTCCATCGACCAAAGCACCGCGATGATCCACCATCATGACACGATCACCATCACCGTCTAGCGCAATACCTAAATCCGCCCCCTGTTGCACCACTATTTTTTGTAAATGCCGAGTGTCTGTCGCCCCGCAACTCTGATTGATATTAAACCCATCAGGCTGATCAGCCGTGGCGACTACTGTCGCCCCCAATTCGTGAAAAATACTAGGCGCCACATAATAAGCAGCTCCGTTGGCACAATCCACCACAATTTTTAATCCTTTTAACGTTAAATGCGATGGAAAAGTACTCTTGCAAAATTCAATATAACGTCCTTGCGCATCGACAATACGCATCGCTTTTCCCAAGCGTTCGGCAGAAACGGTTTGCATAGGTCGATCTACTAATTCTTCGATAGTTAACTCCAATTCATCCGATAATTTAAAGCCTTCTTGATCAAAAAATTTAATGCCATTATCGGGATAAGCATTGTGTGAAGCACTGATGACAATACCCGCAGAAGCGCGAATCGAATGGGTTAAATAGGCGATGGCAGGAGTGGGCATAGGGCCTAACAGTTTGGTATCCGCACCAGCAGCTGATAACCCCGCTTGCAAAGCAGATTCAATCATATAACCCGAAATCCGTGTATCTTTGCCGATTAAAACGGTGGCGGGTCCTTGTTGTACCAACGCAGTACCCACAGCCCAACCCAATTTCAACATAAATTCGGCATTAATTAATGATTTACCGACCTGACCACGAATACCATCAGTACCAAAATATTTTTTCTGTACGCGCATGGATAATCACCTCCTCATCACTCACTTATAGCTGCAATAGGTTTTGACGCAAGAAACTACCCGCATAGCCTCCATCGTGGCTTTAACATCGTGTGTACGAATCATAGAAGAACCGTGCCACGCCGCCAATGTATCTGCCGCAATACTACCAAATAATCGCTCCGACGGTGGAGCGCCTAGTGCATGTCCAATAAGAGATTTTCGTGACAAACCCGTTAAAATGGGTAATTCCAGTTCTGCAAATTCTGCTAAATGTGCCAACAAATAAAAATTTTCTTTAGCACTTTTTCCATAGTGTCCCTGTCCAAATCCGGGATCAATGAGAATCCGATCGCGCATCACACCCGCCAATTCACATCGCGAAACTGTTTCATACAAATCTCGCTTAATCTGGGTTAATAATACATCTTGTCTACAAGAATCCGGTTCCCGCCTCGGATGAAACCAATGCATTAAACACACGGGCGTTTGCAACGCCACAACCGTGTCTAAGGCGCCTTCTAATCTCAAAGCACGTTGATCATTGATCATGTCTGCACCGGCATCCACTGCAGCCCGCATCACAGCAGGTTGACTGGTATCCACTGATATCCCCACAGTCCAACGTTCTCGAATGGCTGAAATCAACGGAACCACGCGATCTATTTCTTGTTGTGGCGACAGTGAAACAGCCATATCCACAGAAGGATTGGTGGCTTCAGCACCGATATCCAACCAAAGCGCCCCTTCATTCACCATCCTTTCTGCTGTACGCAAAGCACTCGGCAAATCAGAATGGGGATTATAAAAAGAATGGGGAGAAACGTTGACAACACCCATCACGCTGGGTTTAGGCAGAAAAACGACGCGATGATCGCGTAGCCGCAATGCAAAAGTAGTTTCCACGATGGATGTTATTCCGTACTCACTGAGCCCACCACTTCTCCGTCCTTGGATTCCGTGGATGAAGTAGTAGACGTCGTATCCTGAACTTCAGTGCCTGAGGCTTTTTTATGATTATCATTGTCCTCCACCCATCCGCTGGGAGGAGTTGGTTTTTGACCCGCCATGATTTCTTTAATTTGCTTGCTTTCAATCGTTTCGTACTTGATCAGCGCTTCTGCCATGATATGTAATTTATCAACATGTCCTTGTAATACTTTTTTTGCCGTCTCATACACTTGATCGATAATTTTACGCACTTCGGCATCGATTTCTTTATTGGTAGCATCCGAAATAGACTTGCGCTGTGCCAACGAACGCCCCAAAAAGATTTCGTCTTCGTCTTCACGATAAGTTAATGGCCCCAATCTCGACATACCCCATTTAGTCACCATGCTGCGCGCAATGTCGGTGGCTTTTTCGATATCGTTCGCAGCGCCCGTAGTGATATATTCCGCTCCAAAAATAAGTTCTTCTGCGATACGCCCTCCAAACAACCCCGCTAATTGGGATTCTAGTCGCTTCTTACTCATGCTGTAACGATCGTGTTCAGGCAAAAACATAGTTACGCCTAAAGCTCTTCCGCGTGGAATAATAGTGACTTTATATACGGGGTCGTGTTCAGGCATATTTAAACCCACGATGGCATGCCCCGCTTCGTGATAAGCCGTCAGTTTCTTCTCCTCATCACTCATAACCAGCGAACGGCGCTCTGCACCCATCATGATTTTGTCTTTAGCCTTTTCGAGCTCCAGCATAGTCACTTCTTTTCTATTGGCACGAGCAGCAAATAATGCGGCTTCATTCACGATATTCGCTAAATCAGCTCCCGAAAATCCTGGAGTTCCTCTCGCAATCATCACTGGAATTACATCGGGTCCTATCGGCACTCGACGCAGATGAACTTTCAAAATCTCTTCTCGCCCTTTGATATCTGGCAGAGGCACGACGACTTGTCGATCAAACCGGCCTGGACGTAACAAGGCAGGATCCAATACGTCAGGACGATTAGTCGCTGCCATGACGATAATGCCCTCTTTACCCTCAAAACCATCCATTTCGACCAGCAATTGATTGAGGGTTTGTTCGCGCTCATCGTGACCGCCCCCTAAACCAGCCCCTCGATGGCGACCTACCGCATCAATCTCATCAATAAAAATGATACAGGGTGCCTGTTTTTTGGCCTGATCAAACATATCACGGACACGAGAAGCACCCACACCGACGAACATTTCTACAAAATCAGATCCAGAAATCGTAAAAAATGGCACCTTGGCCTCACCCGCCACCGCTCTTGCCAAAAGCGTTTTACCGGTTCCGGGTGGGCCTACTAACAACACACCACACGGCATTTTTCCGCCCAATCGCTGAAACTTGGCAGGGTCTCTCAGAAATTCTACGAGTTCTACGACTTCCGCTTTTGCTTCTTCTGCACCAGCGACATCGTTGAAAGTCACTTTGATTTGATCTTGATTGAGCAGCCGAGCTTTACTGCGCCCAAACGACATGGGGCCACCCCGACCCCCACCTCCTTGCATCTGCCGCATGAAGAAAATCCAGACGGCAATCAACAGTAAGAACGGAGCCCAGCTGATTAAAATATGCATTAAAGTGCTCTGTTGTTTGGGCGGCTCTGCTTTGACACTCACGCCCTTCTCTATCATCGTGTTGATCAGGTTTTGGATGTCCATCGTCGCCGGTAAGTAAGTCGTGAACTCTTTGTTATCCTTAGTCGTGCCCGTGATGGTTTGATTTTGTATCAATATACCGCTGATTTGACTATCATTGATCGCCTTTACAAACTGTGAATAGGTATAAGGTTGAACTGTTGTTTTACGAGGGCCAAAATTACTGAATACCGTAATGAGCACAATGGCGATGATCAGCCACACGAAAAGATTTTTTAACATACTATTCAAACTGTTATCCTCTCCCACCAAGATCTTATTACTGATTATAACCTAGAAATCCATTTCCCAATATGTACACCTCGCTAGACCGAGAACGCGATGACTGAGGCTTACGAAGTTTGACATGCTCAAAATGAAGACGTAGCTCGGCGATGAGATCATCCAAACCCGACCCTTGAAATGCTTTAGCTAAAAAAACACCTCTCGGTTTTAATAACTGTCGTGCACAATCCCAAGCCAACTCGACCAAATGCAGTGAACGAGGCTGATCAATGCTCTTCTCCCCCGATATATTGGGGGCCATATCAGAAATAACAAGATCCACTGTTGAACGACCCGATCGCTCTTTAACTGCCTGTTTCAGCTGATCTAATAGGGTGGGATCGTTTAAATCCCCTTGCAAAAAATACATCCCTGCTAAAGAAGTCATAGGCTGTTGATCCACAGCAATCACCACCCCTTGAGAGCCTACGTGTTCTCGAGCAACATAGCTCCAACCACCCGGCGCCGCACCCAAATCCACCACCACATGACCAGACTTGAGTAGGTGATCTTTGGCCTGAATTTCTAACAACTTATAAGCTGCCCGAGAAGGGTAACCCTGTTGCTTGGCTTGCTTGACATAGGGATCAGAAAAATGTTCTCTCAACCAGGCTTGACTACTGCTCATACAAACAACTATGCATAAGATAAGGGCCGTTTTATCAATTGCGTCCACAGCATCCTATAACTCTTTAACTCCTGACGCATAGCTTTCAGCCGTTGGCGATATTCTTTGAGGCGTACATGGGGGTCATACGCTTTACTCCACGCATTAGACAATCGAGAGGCACGTAATTCCCGATATTCGTTCTCTAACTTCTCCATTTGACTAAGCACACGCAAAATACCTTCCCGCACCGGATGAATAACAGTCTCAATAGGTTCTTTCAAGGATCCATATCGTTTTAACGATTGCCCCATCAGCTGTTTTTCGTCCATTTGCAAACGATACCGAATAATACGCGCAGTACTCACACGCCGTAAGTGGTAAGCCAACCCCACTCGAGATAATCCATAAATCAGCCATTTAGTAGGGTCCATGTGAAACAATCGCACTCCATTACGATAATCCAAAGAAAATTGATGGTGAAAATTATGATACCCCTCGCCATAAGTAAAAAAAGCCGTCACCCAATGATCCCGCGCAGATTGTTGATCCGAATAAGTGCGTTTGCCGAAATAATGACAGACAGAATTAATACAAAACGTGAATTGATGATTGACTGCCATGCGCAAAGCGCCTGCAATGATAAACCCTCCCCAAGCATCTCCCCACAAAGCCGCCACCGCTGCCGGTATTCCAAAACCCATGATCACCGCTAATGGCACAAAAAATCGGTGCTGAAAGGAAACAATCCTATCCGCGCTCAAATCGGTCACGTTACTAAAATCTCGTCGCCGTGCATCCAACATAAATAACCAACCCATGTGGGCATACCAAAATCCTTTGCGAATACTGTAAGGATCTTTGTCGGTATCGGTATACCGGTGATGGTTGCGATGATCTGTGCTCCATTCCAAAGCACTCCCTTCAAAGGTAGCACTGGCCAACAGTAGAAACGCTAACCGCAATGGCCAAACAGCACGATAGGTTTGATGAGAGAACAATCGATGATAGCCTGCCGTAACGGATAAGCCCGTCATCCATAAATACACCCCAGCCCACACCCACGTAGCCCATTGAATCGAACCTGTGGACAGCAACCACAGCATGCCACCTACCCCTATCACAGGAGTTAACAAGAGAAAAAGGGTGTTCACCCAATTGATGCGCCTTAGTATGTTCATTTTCTTCATATTAAAGAGACTCCCTCACAAAGATCAGAGTAACCCCAATTCTAATTGGGCTGCTTCAGACATTTTATCTCGATCCCACGGCGGATCAAACACCAATTCTACTTCCACTTCACTCACTTCTGCCACTGATGATACTTTGGTTTTCACGTCTTCGACAAGGACAGGACCCATTCCACAACCTGGCGCCGTCAGCGTCATTTCAACATGAATGCGATAACCCCCTTTTTGCAACTTTTCAAATTCACAATGATAAATCAAACCCAAATCAACGATGTTGACGGGGATTTCTGGGTCGTACACCGTGCGCAGTTGGGCCCACACTTTATCTTGTATGCTCGCATTGGCAGGCAGATTCGCTAAAGAATCAGATACGGTTTTGCCCAACGCATCTGCATTTTTTGCCTCAATACGAACCAAGTTGCCATGCACATTCAGTGTCAGTGAGTCCCCCAAGGATTGAGTAATCATGACTTCAGTACCTTTCGGCAACAAAATAGAAGCACCTGAAGGCACGAGTACCCCCATCGTATCGCGACTTAAACTGATTTTGTCCGCATCACTCATGAGCATCGGCCTGTTTTAACTGAAAGCTCTCACCGCAACCACACTCCCCTGAAACATTGGGATTATGAAACACAAGCCGTTGACCCAAACCTTGCTGAACCCAATCGACGACGGTACCCCGCAACATATCGACGCACGTAGGATCAATAAAAACAGGTAATCCCTGAGATGTGGTGACTAACTGATCCTCAGGCTGTCCCTCATCAACAATATGCGTGTCGTATTGATACCCTGAACACCCCGTGATTTTGACCGAAATACGCAGCCCTTTGCCATGACCTTGTTGGCGAATCATTGCCTGAACGTGATTCACCGCCGGTTCTGTTAATTGCAGTAGGGTATTATTACTCATCGTTGTTACTCCGTACTGACACAATCTTTTTGATGATGAAGAGCGGTCATCGCTGTATGCCAACACAAAGTAGCGCATTTTACACGCATAGGATATTGAGCCACTCCCGCTAACACCATGAGTTTTCCCAGCGTTCTGTCAGAGATGGTCATTGTTCCCGTGGTTAACAACGTATGAACCTCTTGAAATAATTTTTCTATTTCACCCACCGTTTTCCCTTGCAACACTTCCGTCATGAGTGAAGCAGACGCCATAGAAATGGCGCAACCACTACCTTCAAAGCGAATCGCTTGCACGTATTCCCCTGTACGTTGCATATAAACGATTAAGCGATCGCCACACAACGGATTATACCCTTCCTGAGTACTAGTTGCTTCTGCTAAATGGCCAAAATTGCGCGGAGCACGTCCGTGATCGATAATAACCTGTTGGTATAATTCGTGTAAATCTGACATCATGCCACCTGCGAAAATCAGCCAAATAATTCAACAACCTTATACAAGGCTGCTACCAAACCCTCAATATCGCGGGCATCGTTATAGAGCCCCAACGATACCCGCGCCGTCGCTGGCACACCAAAACGTTCCATCAAAGGCATGGCACAATGATGCCCCGCACGGATCGCTACCCCTTCATGATCTAATACAGTTCCAATATCATGAGGATGCGCTTGCGCCATGACAAAAGAAATCACGCCTGTTTTTTGCGGCGCCTCGCCAATTAAGCGCAAGCCAGGAATCGATCGCAAGATATCACGCGCATAGCAAGTTAATGCCACCTCATGCGCTACCACACTATCCCATCCAATCGAATGAACATAATCTATCGCTGCAGCCAAACCAATGGCCTCTGCAATAGCAGGGGTTCCCGCTTCAAATTTATAGGGTAATGATTGGTAATCTGTTTTAGCGAAACTCACGCGCTGAATCATAGCCCCCCCACCTTGATAGGGTGGCATGGCATCTAACCAGTGAGATTTACCGTACAATACTCCAATACCGGTGGGTCCATATAATTTATGTCCTGAAAAAGCATAAAAATCACAATCCAACGCTTGCACATCCACACGGTGATGAGCCACCGCTTGTGCACCATCAATCAATACGGGAATACGATACTGATGTGCCATCGCAATCATTTCTTGAATCGGATTAATCGTCCCCAACACGTTAGAAACATGAATCAATCCAACCAATCGCACGCGTTCATTCAACAATTCGCCATACCGTTTTAAATCCAAAGAACCTTCATCATTCACGGGAATCACTTTTAATAAAGCGCCTGTGCGTTCACACAACATTTGCCACGGCACAATATTCGAGTGATGTTCCATCTCCGATAAAATAATTTCATCCCCCGAACGAATCCACTGAGAACCCAAACTCGTCGCGACAAGATTGATAGCTTCTGTAGTCCCACGCGTAAAAATAATTTCACGAGACTCTGGAGCATGAATAAATCGTTGCACAGTTTGTCGTGCCGTTTCGTAAGCCACTGTGGCGCGCTCACTCAGAGTATAAACACCGCGGTGCACACTCGCATTATCTCGCTCATAATACCGCGTCATGGCATCGATCACGGCTTGAGGTTTTTGCGCCGTTGCACCGCTATCTAAATAAATCAGCGGTTTCCCGTGAATGTTTTGGTGCAACACAGGAAAATCTTGTCGAATTCCTGCTTCTTTCAATAACAGACTACTCATAGCCATCACCCCTGAGAGAAATAGCTAAACACTCTGCTACATTCTGGGTTATTTTTTCGGCAATATCCGTATGCTTCAATTGACTTAATATTTCATCGACAAAGGCGTGAATTAATAATTGACGTGCCGTTAATCGATCAATTCCACGGCTACACAAATAAAACAATGCCTCCTCGTCCAATTGTCCCACGGTGGCGCCATGGGTACACTGTACATCATGGGCATAAATCTCAAGTTCTGGCTTGGTATTGACTTCTGCAGTAGAAGATAACAATAAATTTTTATTGGTTTGCCGCGCTTGGGTTTGTTGTGCTTGCGGATGAACGACAATTTTACCATTAAATACCGCTCGCGACGAAGACGAAGCAATGCCCCGATAATGCTGTTCACTAGACCCACGTGATTGTGTGTGATCAATACGGCTGTGACAATCTATCGTCCGTTGATCCCGCGCACAGTACAAACCCCATAAATGACTGTGAGTCTCTTCTCCCTGTAAAGCATAGCGTAAGTCTTCACGCCCCAATTGAGCCCCCATCGCCACATGATAACTCTCCACTCGGCTTTTTTTCTGTTGACGAACGATGGTATTGGCTATGTGAAATGCCTGATCCCCTTCACGTTGCAATTTATAATACTGCACTTCAGCACCCTCACCCACATCCATGTGCATAACTACATTATTAAAATAAGATCCTCGTGAACATCCCACATATTCTTCAAAAATAACGGCCCGACTATTCACTCCGATCTGGATCCAATGGCGAGGATGGCTCATGCTTGCCTTCTCCCCATCCGTCGTCACACACAACAAATGAATCGGCCGATCCAGCACGGTGTGATCAGGTATCGATAAACATAATCCATCAGTTAATAAAGCCGCATTGAGTGATGAAAAAGGAGTGTGATATACATCAGATAAAGTAAAAGCCGATGATAAATCTCGCTCCGTCAAAAGTGTTTTCATGTTCCAAAACATCACACCAGCCGGTAATGCCTCCGGCTGTGATAAGGCGGAAATAAAATGTCCATTCACAAATACAAAGACGTGAGCATGCGCTAATCGTAACGCATGAATATTCGTTGTCGCCACATCAGAAACCATCAACGCAAAAGCTTGCTTGGCTATAGCAGACACATTGGTATATTTCCAATGCTCGTGTTTGCGATGAGGAAATCCTTGTTGCATAAAAATCCCCAATTGTTCATCCTGCCATCGACGAAATCCAACGAGATGCCGCGCATTCTGTTGTTTTTGCAACACTTGCAATGTGGGCTCATCCCAGGCATTAGACGTGAATGGCGTTCTCATCACACCTCCGCTCGTTATCCCCCACCAACCACCCGTAACCTTTTTTTTCCAGCGTGAGTGCTAATGTCCGATCGCCTGATTGCACTATTTGACCATTTATCAACACATGGACATAATCCGGCTCAACATAATTTAATAATCGTTGGTAATGCGTTACTATGATGATCGATCGATCACTACGTCTTAATTGATTGACCCCTTGCGCAATGGTTTGCAATGCATCGATATCCAAACCTGAATCCGTCTCATCTAAAATAGTCAATGTTGGCTCGAGCAGTAACATTTGCAAAATTTCATTGCGTTTTTTCTCCCCTCCTGAAAATCCTTCATTGACAGCACGTTTTAAAAATTTATCCTCCATTCCCACTGCGGGTAATTTCTCTTTTACTAGCGCCATAAAATCAATGGCATCTAGTTCAGATTCGCCCCGTTTTTTTCTCAAATGATTAAAGGCCGTTTTTAAAAAATATAAATTATTGACTCCAGGAATTTCCACGGGATACTGAAAAGCCAAGAAAATACCTCGCGCAGCGCGTTCTTCCGCCGATAAAGACAATAAATTGTCGCCATAATAATGTACCTGCCCTTGTGTCACAGTATACTGTTCTCGTCCCGCCAAGACAGCCGCCAATGTGCTTTTACCAGAACCATTAGGACCCATCACAGCGTGAATTTCTCCTGCTTTGACGGTGAGATTAACACCACGCAATATTTCCTGATGATCTATGGTCACATGTAAGTTACTGATCGTTAACATTGTATTCCTCTCATTGTCTTCATCCTATCGCTCCTTCTAAACTCACTTCCATCAATTTTTGTGCTTCCACTGCAAATTCCATCGGCAGTTTTTGAAATACCTGCTTGCAAAAGCCATTGACGATCATAGAAACGGCATTTTCAGAAGATAAGCCTCGTTGGCGGCAATAAAATAGCTGATCTTCAGAAATTTTAGCGGTGGTTGCTTCGTGTTCTACACAAGCCGTCGCATTTTTTACTTCTACATAGGGAAACGTATGTGCCCCACATTGATCACCTAATAACAGTGAATCGCATTGACTATAATTACGTGCATAACGCGCACTCGGCGTCATACGCACTAAACCACGATAACTATTCTGACCGTGTCCTGCTGTAATACCTTTCGAAATAATGGTGCTGCGCGTATGGGGGCCCACGTGAATCATTTTAGTCCCCGTATCGGCTTGCTGGAAATGATTCGTCAAAGCAACCGAATAAAATTCACCTACAGAATGCTCACCACGCAAAATAACACTGGGATATTTCCACGTGATGGCGGATCCTGTTTCCACTTGAGTCCAAGAAATTTTAGAATGTGCTCCTAAACACGTCCCACGTTTCGTCACAAAATTATAAATACCACCGCGCCCTTGTTCATCGCCCGGATACCAATTTTGCACAGTGGCATAGCGAATCTGTGCGTGATTCAGCGCAATCAATTCTACCACAGCAGCGTGCAACTGATTGTCGTCTCGCATCGGTGCTGTACATCCTTCTAAATAACTCACATAGCTGTCTTCATCAGCAATGATCAACGTGCGTTCGAATTGTCCTGTATTAGCCGCATTGATGCGAAAATACGTAGACAGCTCCATGGGACAACGTACTCCTTTGGGTATATACACAAACGAACCATCACTAAACACTGCCGAATTCAATGTAGCAAAAAAATTATCACTATAAGGCACTACACTACCCAAATATTTTTCTATTAATTCAGGATAGCGATGCACAGCTTCAGAAAAGGGACAAAAAATAACACCCACTTGTGCTAATTTTTCTTTGAACGTTGTTGCCACCGACACACTATCAAATACAGCATCGATGGCCACACCGGCTAAACGTTCTTGCTCGTGCAGCGGTATACCCAATTTACGATAAGTTTCAAGTAATGCAGGATCGACCTCATTCAGATTTTTCGGAGCCGCTTTTTTTACTCTAGGCGCTGCAAAATAACTGATGGCTTGATAATCAATAGGAGTAAATCGAACATGTGCCCAAGTGGGCGGCGTTAGAGTAAGCCAATGCCGATAAGCACGCAATCGCCACTCTAATAAAAAAGGTGGTTCTTTTTTTTTCGCTGAAATCAATCGAACCACTTCTTCGCTTAACCCTGGTGGAATGATGTCGGATTCAATGTCGGTGACAAATCCATGCTCATACGTTTTATTCACCATGGTTTCTAAATAGCGATTTTCGTTATGCATTTTTTCCGCCCTCCACGCGGGGGAAAGCCGATCCGTGACATGTACCACAGGATAATGATTTCATTTCTGTTAAAGGACGATGCATATCCGATAAACTCAAATTATTTAAGACACCCACAATAATTTGATTAATGAATTGCCACTGATGGCGAACTTCACAAATCTGATCGCGCGAACACACATTGTCACCTTGGCTGCATTCAGTCATCGCAGGCTTGCCATCAATCGCGCTAATGATAGCTGCCACGCTGATCGCATCCGGTGATTTGGCCAATCGGTAACCCCCATGCGTGCCCCGCTCTGATTGCACCAAAGCGGCTTCGTGCAACAACTTTAAAACCTTGCTGACAGTAGGAGTCGCCAAACGAAGCCCTGTAGCAACTTCGGTTGCACTGTACCGCGCTTGAGGATCTGACGCTAAGAAGTCCATGATCACGGTACCGTAATCTGCTAACTTGCTGATCTTAATCATAAAATTATGCTTAGGAATAGGTTCATTGAATATGCCAGATATCGTACCACAATTGTACCATATAGCAATGTTCCATTCGCTTCCTAGCTCATTTTAACGTACCCTTATGCACTCCTATCCGTGTAAAATACGGCATCATGATCTTATCATCGCGCTATCAAGCAGCTATCAAAGTAACACTGGTCAATGCGAGCACCAATACATTACTGGCTTTGCTCAAAATAGTAGTCGGCTACTTCGGTCATTCACAGGCTTTAATCGCCGATGGGGTGCATTCTTTTGCCGATCTTGTCACTGATACCTTAGTACTTATCGCTGCCCGCATCGGCGATCGTCTGCCCGACAAAGATCACCCTTACGGTCATCGCCGAATAGAAACGATTGCTGCCATCATCATTTCCTTTGTGCTGATTCTGGTAGCTCTCAGCATCGCTTATGATACCGTTCAGCACGTTGTGCATTATACCGTTAAAAAACCCGATATCTTCGTCATTCTCGTGGCTGTATTTTCTATCATCGCTAACGAGGGATTGTTTCGCTACACCTTAAAACAAGGTAATCGTATTCACTCTGAATTACTGCGCACGGATGCCTGGCACAATCGCAGTGATGTGTTAGTATCAACGATCGTGTTACTCAGCGTTTTGGGCACACGATTTGGCATCACTTATTTGGATTCTATCGGTGCATTAATCATCGCCATACTGATTTTAAAAATGGGACTCCAAATGACTTGGAGCAGTTTAAAAGAGCTCATTGACACGGGAGCGAATAAAGAAACCTTGACTAAAATCATGCAAACTATACAGGAAGTGCCCGGCGTGATTTCTGTTCATCAATTGCGTACCCGTTCGCATGGAGGATCTATTTTCGTGGACGTTCACATTCAAGTAAATCCCGATATCAGCGTCTCTGAGGGCCATTTTATCGGGGAACAGGTGCACATTCGTTTGGTAAACCAATGTGATCACATCGCTGATGTGACCGTGCACATCGACCCAGAAGATGATGAAACATCCATGCCTTCCGTGCACTTACCCGATCGAAAAAAACTGGAATCCTTACTAAAAACTCGCTGGAAAACGTTACCAGGTTTCGTACAAATTCGGCGAACCACTTTACATTACCTAGATGGAAAACTACGCGTTGAAATTTATTTACCCGCTTCTCTTGCACAAGAGACAGAAGCACAACATCGCTTAGAACAAGCTTATCGCGAAGCAGTACGCGACGTCAAAGGAATAAGTACCGTAACCGTTTACTACGAGTAATCATCGATGCCATCTACTTATCTTTTTTACGACATCGAAACCACCGGTCTCAATAAATGTTTCGATCAAGTTCTGCAATTTGCCGCCATTCGTACCGATTTGTCTTTACATGAATTGGAACGATATGACATGACCGTCCAATTAACCAGCGATGTGATACCTGCACCAGAAGCTATGATCACGCATCGTTTACGTCTGTCAGAATTGGCGTTGGGTCGAGCAGAACTCGAAGTCATTCGTGAAATCCATGGGTTAATGAACACGCCCAGTACTATCAGCCTCGGTTACAATTCACTTGGATTTGACGATGAATTTTTGCGGTTTTCCTTTTATCGCCATTTATTATCCCCTTACACACACCAATACGCCGCACAATGTCAACGCATGGACTTATATCCCATCACGGTACTTTATTATTTATTCAAGCGTGATACATTGCATTGGCCCCATGTAGACGGCAAAACGAATTTACAATTAGCTCAGTTAAGCAAAGCCAATCACTGGTCGGTGGGTCCTGCTCATCGTGCGATAAGCGACGCTGAAGCAGCTTTATCCCTCGCGCATCAACTCATTCAAGAGCGGACTTTGTGGGATGATGCTGTCAGCCATTTTGATAAAAAAATGGAGGGACACCGATATCAACAACTGTCCACTGTTTTTACGGTCGGTAATAAAATTTACAAAGAAGCACTATTGGTACAAGGACAACTCGGATTTGATCTCTGTTATCAAACACCCGTACTCAGCTTAGGGCAACACCGACATTACAAAAACCAGTCTTTATGGCTGCGCTTAGATACCGAGCAACTACAAAAAACAACGCTGAATGACGTGGCATCCACTACGGTTATTTTACGCAAACGCGCTGGTGAGCAGCCGTTGTTGTTGCCCACTCACCGTCGTTTTCTCATGCATTTGTCTCATGAACGCCAACAATTAGCCCTTGAAAACAAAGCGTGGTTGCAAGCTCATCCTGATGTATTACAAAACATCTGTGATTATTATCAACATTATCAATATCCTCGCTGGGAACACGTTGATATCGATGCGGCTCTCTATGACCTGGATTTTCCGACTCCCCACGAAGAACAACTATTTCAACAATTTCATAAAACACCACCGCAAAAAAAAGAAAATATCGCAAAACAATTTCCTAACGCGCTCCGCCAGCAACAAGCCATTCGTCTCTTGGGCCGCTATGACCCTGATGCGTTGTCTGCCGAAGGTCGTGAGCAATGGCTTAGTCATCTGCGTGATCTACATACCACTTTAACTACTTGTCCCACGGACTACCGTGGAAATCCCAGGCTCACTGTGCCCACCGCTATCACACAACTCACAAAACTAAAAACACATCATCCTCTGGATGCCGAGCAAGAAGCCATATTAAATGAATTAGAAAGGTATTACCGTTCCCTTTGAATGTCTGTCTGTCTGTTAAAATCCCACACACTTAGCATAACTAATGATATTCTCTAGCGAATTGAGCGCCGAAGTCATTCTGAAAAAACTCCAGAGCAATTCTAAAAATCCAATGCTCAAAGAACAGGTAGATATGACTACCCTAAAAAAACAGTTTGGCAGTAATTTCACACCTATTATTCCCGCGAAAAAAGCAAAAATATTTTGCTTTTTTCGTATTTATGTTAGAATTAGACTGGTATAAATAAAGATATTTGTAAATCATGGAAAATCCATCAAAAATCAACCATTTTTATCTTAAAATTATAATTTTAAAATCTACAGGAATAAAAGATTGTTAAGAATCTGTTTTGTTCATACGCCGATGTGTTCAGTGCAAGTAGAAGGACGGAATAAGTTTTGGTATAATTTTGATAAACGCTATTATGCTGTCCATTCTGCTCTGAAACCTACCGATGCAAGCATTTGGGAATTACCACATTGGATGATATGGCTAGGTGGCGTACTTAAATCTAAAGGTTTTACCGACATTAAAACATTTAGCTTATATACTGCTGTAGACATACTCACGGGTCTTGACCAAGCAATCATTTTAAAAGATATTCAAGAAAATCCTTCTGATGTTTATCTTTATTCTCCTATGACACCCAATTTGCATTTAGCACTCGAAATTGCGTCTTTGGTGAAATTCTGTTTCCCAAATAGTATTAACGTTTTTGGTGGAGTAATAGCCACTCCTCAGCATAAACAAATTGCTTCCAGAGCCGAAGTAGATATCGTCGTCAGAGATAGAGGTGAAATAGCGCTTCCTGAGTTACTAAAAGCACTACAAGGAAATCAACCGGTTGAAAATGTTAAAAATCTTTCATATAAAAACAAAACTGGCGCTATTATAACACATTCCAAACTCTATTCCTACCTCGAACCCAAAAATATTCCAGATCCCTATATCGAACTATTTCCAAAAGACGTCGGACCAAAGCTGCGTTACATTAGGCAAAATTATGCTCTAGGTTGTCCCTTTAAATGTTCTTTTTGCACCATTCAAACGATAGGTAGGAAGCCAAACTATTTTCCTGTAGAACGAGTATTAAATGAGATCAAACAATTTCGAGCCCACTATGGAGAATATCATAACATTTATTTTGGAGACGAGACATTTACTGTTAATAAAGAAAAAACAAAGGAAATTTGTTCAGCATTGAGGTTGACTGGAAATATCACTTATGACATACAAACTAGATTAGAAAACCTAGTTGACAAACCAATTTTGTTAATGCTATCTAGCAGTGGTTGTCGATGGGTAGAAGTTGGTATAGAAACACTGATACAAAAAAGCATGCCGATCCACAAACAAAATACCAATTTGATGAAAGTAAAAGAAATTTTATTCCGCCTAAGAGATCATGGATTACCGGTTTGTTCATTTATTGTTAACGGCTTACCTGAGCAAACACTGGATGAGATGCGGTATTCTATTGATAAAGTTTGTAGCCTCTTAGAAGAGGGTTTATTGCACGCCTCTTATTTTTTTGGTTTAGTACCTTATCCTGGAAGTATTATGTACGATAAACCTGAATGCTACGGTTTAAAAATAAAGCATCACGATTATAAATATTACAACGAGGAATTAGTCCCTGTCTATGACACGCATCTTGCTACCTCTGATGAAATTTATAAAGTGTTTTTAGAAGGTGTCCAAAAAATCGGACAAGCAATGTCTTCACAACCCTGTTTAGGCACCCCACTGCCTGTGGAGTTTATTGAAAATTTAGGAAAAAGTTTAGTACATGTTTAACCATTCAAGGAATACTAGTAATGAACATGACAGAATCTTATCTTTTAGTTGAATCAAAAGCTAAAAAACTTCTTAATAGTCAAACTTTTGATTACAACGATTATATAAAAAACTAGACTGTTTAATAAGGCAAGGATTTTTTTCGCTCTCAATACAATAAAAAAAACTCTGTTGTGATTAATTTACCTACGAGGACGAGATAATTATGAAAGTCATAGTGATTGTTGATGCTTATTCTACAGGTAGATTTTTGATCCCAGCTTTTCAAAGCTATGGATATACCTTAATTCATATACAGTCGTGTTTTAAAGTACCAAAAATATTTGCTTCTACACATGAAAAAGTTATTAGCAATTTTGTAGAGAATATCGTTTTTACTACTACAGAAGATGTAATGCAAAAGCTTAGTAATTATAACGTTAAATGTGTTATTCCCGGAACAGAAACAGGTGTTAAGGTCGCTGATTCAATCAGTGAAAAACTTGGATTATACACGAATGGAACTAATTTGAGTGATTGTCGCAGGAATAAATTTAAAATGCACGAAAGATTGGCGAATTGCCATATTGCTTCAATCCCCCATTTTAAATCTAACAATTTGTCAGAAATAATTGCATGGGTAAAGAGTAAAGAATCTGGATTCGAAGCCAATAAAAATCCCATTGTATTGAAGCCAGTCAGTAGTGCAGGAACTGATAATGTTACATTCTGTTATACAGAGGAACAAATTAAATCAGTGTTTAATAAAATCATATCTACCATTAACATTTTAGGGGAGGAGAATACAGAAGTACTCGCTCAGCGCTATCTCAAAGGAGATGAGTATATCATCAATACGGTTAGTCATGATGGGGTACATTTTATCGTTGATATCTGGAAAATGAACAGAATCTACATTAACAATATACCTATTTGTGACTCAGAAGAATATATTCCTCACACGGAACTTGTTTTCAAAATTTTATCTGATTATGTCAAGCAAGTATTGGTTGCTTTAGAAATTAATTTTGGCGCAGGACATAGCGAAGTGATGATGACAGAAAATGGCCCGATTCTTATTGAAATAGCCGCAAGACTAATCGGCGGTATTGATCCGAGTGCTATTACGGAACTCCTTGGGTTTAATCAAATTTCTATGTTAGTTGAATCTTATTTAAGTCCAAATAGATTCTTAGCTATTATAAAACTCCCCAGGATGGAGCCTAAAAAATTTGCAAAAAATGTTTTTTTCATTTCTCATCATTCAGGAGAAATGACCTCTGAATTTGATCCAACAATAATTTCTACTACTACCGGTTATTATAATACGTATTTTGGTTTGCATGTCGGAGATATGCTAGAACCTACAAACAGTTACGCCAACTGTCCTGGTTTTGTGTATCTTATTTGTGACAATAAAGCAGATCTTCAAAAAGGCTATCTCCAAGTGCGAGAAAGAGAAACACTGATATATACTCAGCTTACTCAAGAAAATAACGAAGTTGCCAGAAGTAGAATACGTATGTCTTAATAACAATTATTTTATAGGGAAGAGAACGATGCAACAAGAAAGTACTAATACGGAAGTTAAACTCATACAAGATCATTACCCTGTGCATGAACGTGCAATAGCTCAAATTCTTACCTGGGGATCTCTGCTATTTACCCCTTTGTTTTCTTACTTTCTTTTTGTTGCTTGCAAACAAATCTCGGGTGACATGTTAAGCCAAGTAAATTTAGAAAACAGCTCGGTTGCAGCTACAACCTTTTCTGTAGTAATCACAGTGCTGATCATAATGAATTTAGTTAGTGATTCAACCGCAGTAAATCCAGTAGAAGAAGCTGAAGACGCGTTATCAATCATACACAATCGTACCCAGCTTGAAAAAATTCCCTACTTAATGAGCAAACATGCATATGCTCGATTGAATCAACTTATTGCTTTTCCAAGCTTCATGATTTTGGGGGCGGCTGATGCTGTCGCCGTGGCATATATATTCTCAAACAAAGTAGTACAACTAAGTGTGGGTATTCCTGTTACCTTCCTGAATGCTATCTATTATTACATGTTCTCGGGTCATAATATACGAAAACATGCTTATGTCACTATTAACCAAATCACACAATGTTTTCCAAGCCTTAAAAATTTGTATCTCTCCCCACTTCGCTTTATAGAAACTCATTTCCAAGTATTATGTAATGTCATCTATCGGAGTGTTGCTGCAGGCTATATCGCTTATGAACTGTTAGAAACAGTTTTTCATGCAAGTCTTACCACACCATTTAACAAATGGTCAATTATAACATTGATGCTGGCTACAGCATATGTTACCTATCAGTCTAGATTTTTACAAGTCTACAACCATTATTTTCGTGATGAATTTTTACGCATCTCTTCTGATGTATTCCAAAAAACAAAAGTACCAGCAATTAATATTGTAAAAAACCTCCTTCTTTCCTCATTAAGAGGAATACCTGCAAGTATATTACTTTACAACCGCAGCATATTTAATAATTCGTATGTTACTTACATTTTTTCTACCATAATCGGTGGACTTATATTGTTAGCTAGTTTCATCGCTAACCATCAAACGGATAAATTAATATCTGCTAGCCTAAAACAAGCTCCTGCAATTACAGATCTAAATGCAGTTATCAACGACGAGGAATCCTCTGCGAGCTTATTTCACAAAATTGCGAAACAATATCAAAATTCTACTATTAAAAATGCCACTGCTGTTATGAATATTGGTGCACGAGCAGTACGGTGGATTGCGTTTATTGGATTTTTAGCTACTCTCAATATGTTTCTACAAGCAAACGGTATGCCTCTTTCAATTACTTTTACTGATTTATTATTACTCTCTTGTATTTGGGGAATCCCAACTTTGGTTGCTGACTATAAAGTGTTTCAGGAAGAATTCATTGAAACATGGTCTTATTACCGCACCAAAATTCAAATTGGCGCTACTAGTGTACAAATGAGGGAATTTTCTACTCTGTT
>Ga0155612_116_pt3 | contig 86927 bp, 86 predicted proteins | sample RifCSPhighO2_12_FD_107269 | JGI IMG/M metagenome (GOLD analysis project Ga0155612, IMG submission 107269) | Coxiella sp. RIFCSPHIGHO2_12_FULL_44_14 | reverse complement strand
TTCAAAGAACTCTCTACTCAAGTAGCATCATTACCGACACTCAACCTGCTCATTTCACGCTCCTATAGTTTTCACGCAGCGATAGCGATGCAAATAATGCACCTCAATGAAACAATCACTCGTCAACAAAATGACATTAATACTTTACAAAGTATAGTAACCCACCAACAAGCTATCATCGCTCGCCTACAGAACATCATCCCTGATTTATCTCCAGAAAATAACAACACAATCACCTTGGAAAAACAGTCGAAAGAAAAGGAAGAGCACAAAGAACCATCCAATGCCTGCTTCTTCTCTCCACATTGAGGCAGTCAACACATACCGCCTACTGCAATACCTGGGTAATCAATCTAATCTATATCCCTACGTATCCTTTGGCAAAAAAGGATCGTAAACAATTGCATTTGCATTGTGAAGGAAGACTGGTATATCATCTACCGACTCATTTTTTGAGCCTTGAAAACACTACCCCCAAATCAATGGACTAACCTGGGATGTTTCGATTATCACGACATTCTCCCATAGTGTGTTACGCTGCGTCTGTTCTTGGCGCGATTATTTTGTGCATGGGCTTGACATCATTGCAGGCACAATCTCCACTACCAGTGATCCCCAGTGGTTATCAATGGAACCCCTATAGCGGCCGCTTAACGGCGGAAGCTACGCTGACCAGCGTGGGCATTTTCGGTGGTGATGCACTGTTGCCGATTTATGGCAGCAGCGATGGTTTTCTATTCACGGATATTTCTGGCGATTATGCGACCAATTCCTCTTGGCTAGTCAGCCCAGGTACCGGCTGGCGCCAAGTGTTTCACCATCAATTATATGGCCTTTATCTATTCGGTGATTATCAAACCGTGCAAGGGGACGCGCGGTTTTGGATATTAAATCCAGGCTTTGAATGGATGAATCCCCGTTGGGATGTTCACGCCAATGGCTATTTCCCTACCCAACATGAAAAACAGAATAAAGCGCGAGATTTTGCCAGTAATTTCGGTGATTTCAGCCACATTTTACTGGCTGAACATAATCAAATTGATGCATTAGCGACACCTTTTATGGTGGTCGGCACAGGAGTAGACACTGAAATCGGCTACAGTTTTCCCGTCCGCGGATTACGCACGCGATTCGCGCTGGGAGGTTATTACTATCACACTCCTTCAGATGCAAAAGAAATTCGTGGCGTTACGACAGGAATCAACATGGCGCTGACGACGTGGTTAAACATCGCCCTCAATTATAGTTACGATAATTTAAATCGCAATACAGCCAGCGTCACGGTAGCCGTCAGTTTGGGTCACACAGCCAATCGCTTCACTCCCAACGATGTACACCCCCGTTTACTAGAACAACCGGTACGTCACGTGGGTATTCTTGACACCGGTGCGGGCGCCTATGCACAAGGCGTATTAAAAGATGTCGGTAATTCGCAAGTACAATACAGCAATATTTGGTTTTTTCAAGGCCAATCGGGTAATGCATTATTGAGCAGTGATACGAAAAAATTGGGAGCCACGAGCTTGCAAGATTGTACTTACGAACATCCATGCACAGATCTCACTCAAGCAGATATCGATGCCATCAATACGATTAAAACCGGTGCCCGTTTGTATTTAGCAGGTAACGGTACTTATGGAAAAAATACAGAAGGCGGTAGTTTTACTTTTCACAATGGGCAAACCGTGTGGGGACGTACCACCGATTATCTGCAACCCGCTGTTCAAGATACACGTCCATTGTTAAATAACACGGTATTCCTTGAAGGTAACAATATACTGGACAATATTCGCGTTCGTGGACGCAGTCAAGGAACAAATATTTTGGGTGCAGAAGCGCAACCAGGCATTGAAATCACTGCCAACGCGACGGGTACTATCCTCATTAAAAATAGCAGTGTTACTTCAGAAAATACCGTTCTGAATAGATATGCTGCAGCACTTGCTAATTTTTCAACGAACGCTCAGGTCACTGTTGAAAATTCAACTTTAACGGCTACCAATACCCAACCTTCTCAAAACGCTTATGGTATTTTTAACGAAGGTAACGGGGCGATGCTCACTCTGCTGAATTCTAGCATCCTCGGTAATACAACAGATACAGGTACCCGAATTTACGGTGCGTATAATTCAGGCGCAGGAGCTACCCTAACCATTGACAACTCTACGATCACCACCACAGCCACTCATGGCAGTGCTCTACACGGCATAGAAAACGATCATGGTACGGTAACTATCGATCACTCGACTATTGAATGCAATGCCACAGATACTCCTATTGTTCGTGGCATTCTCAATGTAGATGGCACCATTAACCTGACTCATTCTTCATTACTCGTCAATGCAGGCAATGAAACGGCTGATGGCATTCGCAACACTACAGGAGGAATCATCACTGCAGACAATGCAACTTTCACCGTGAATGGCGCTAAAGATTCCCTCATTTCTTCTAACGACGGCAATTTTACTATCACCAATTCCCAATGCACGTTGAACGGTGTGTCAGTGGCATGTTCACCTGAAAAAAATGACTAGGGTTTGGCGAATTATCAACAGACCTTAGGGCGCAGCAACCACCACCATCGCCGCACGCAATACACGCCCGTTCAATTGATACCCTTGTTGCACCACTTTGATAATGGTGTTCGGTTCAGCAGTGAGATCTTTTTGCACGACCATGGCTTCATGCAATTCAGGATTAAATAGGGTCCCTGGCACAGGATCGATAACAACGACACTATGCTTAATCAAGGTCTTATGCAGTAAATCCAGAGTTAAACTAATACCTTCTCGCATGGTTTTAGCAGGCGTATCTTGCGGCACTGGCCCTTCTAATGCTCGCAGTAAACTGTCCATCACCGGCAATAAATCGGCCAGTAATCTTTCTGAACCAAATTTATGCGCATTGGCCACATCGCGTTCTGCTCGGCGACGCAGATTTTCCATCTCGGCATATGCGCGCATCGCTTTCTCCTGATATTCACTGGCCTTCCTTTCCAGCGTCGTCAGTTGATCTTCTAACTCCTGACGCGACGGGAATTCTAATCCAACATGGGTTTTATCATCCCCCTCGATAGCAATAGGTTCATGATCCGTCTTCTGACCTGACGATGTACTGGATGGAGGCGTCGGTTGATCTGCCGAGGTTATGTGCGAATGTTTACTATGCTTATTCATGTCTTCACTCCTCATACTGCATCGGATCTCAAGAAGGGCATTATTATACACGGATCCCCGCCGCGCTCTACCTACTACAGGTAAAAAATGCTATTCTGAACCCAACCAAGCCACCATCAGCCTCATTTGGTTACCGCATGGAAAAGAAAAAGTTTCAACATATCGTTCTCATGGGCCGCAGTGGCGTGGAAGGTGTCCCAGAAACACTCGCGGCAGTAAAAAATTATTTACTCTCCCTGTCTATCCAAGTCATGCTCGAAAAAAATACCGCAGCCATGATGCCCGATGCATCACTGCCTGTGATATCTGCTGACGCCTTACAAGGACATGCGGATTTACTCATCGTCGTGGGTGGCGATGGCAGTTTACTGCAAGCAGCTCATATAGCTGCCATGCAACAGGTACCTGTACTAGGTATTAATCGCGGTCGTCTCGGATTTCTCACCGACATTCCCCCGAATGATTTTCATCAAATCACTGCTATTTTGCACGGACACTACCAAGAAGAGCAACGGTTTTTGCTGGAAGCCCATATGGAAACAGACGATCACACCATTGCACAAGGTACAGGTTTGAACGATGTTGTGCTACTGCCCGGTGATGTCGCAAAAATGATCGAATTCGATATTTACGTTAACGAAGAATTTGTCTGTAATCAGCGCGCTGACGGCCTCATTGTAGCGACTCCGACCGGCTCAACTGCCTATGCCTTGTCGGGTGGTGGCCCTATTATGCATCCTCATTTAAATGCGGTTGTCTTGGTACCCATGTTTCCGCACACCCTCAGCAGTCGCCCACTGGTCATAGAAGCCAGCAACGTCATCAAAATTGTCATTTCTCACCATAACGATACCTCTCCCTATGTCAGCTGCGACGGACAAAATCGAGTGGCTGTTTCACCCGGTGGAGTTATTACCATCCATAAAAAATCCACTGCTCTGCGCTTAATCCATCCAGAAAATTATAATTATTATGATACGTTGCGTAAAAAATTGGATTGGGGCAAACCCCCCCCATCCCTGCCCTTCTCTCCGTAGTTTGTACGGGAGGAAAGGAAAAAATAGGCCTTCTTGCGCTTCCTTCCCCTGATTACCCATCATAGCTCCTGTTGGCCACACTGATAACATATTCCATAAATTGTTAAATTGTGATCCGTCATGGCAAAGTGTGCTTTTTTAGCCAATATTTCTTGACGGCCTTCAATCACTTCATCCACAAATTCTACCACTTGCCCACAATGCACACAGACCATGTGATCATGATGCTCGCCCTGATCAACTTCGAAGATGGAATGCCCCCCTTCAAAATTGTGGCGCTTGACCAAACCAGCTGATTCAAATTGGGTGAGTACTCGATACACCGTGGCCAATCCTACTTCTTCTCCCACATCGACCAATTTTTTATAGACGTCCTCAGCACTCATGTGATGTGGATCAGCACTTTCCAAAATTTTCAGTATCTTGACTCGAGGCAAAGTTACCTTTAACCCCACCTTACGCAGTTCTTGATCTCCCACAAACTATCCTCGTACTGGTAACGTATTGAAAAACCAAATGCTATCTTAGCAGTGTGGTAATCAATAAGAAATAAGTTATAATCGCCAAGCTTTTGTTGTCATTCATGGAGCTCACTCATGCTACAACGCCACTTGGTATTTATCGGACTCCTCATCGCTTGGTTTTGTTTGATGCTGAGCAGTTGCGCTTATCGTCCCGATGTAGAACAAGGCAATCTGTTAACAGACTATGATATTCAATCCATTCATCAAGGCATGACTGAAAACGAAGTACGTTCCCTCTTAGGAGACCCCGTGTTAATCGATGTCTATAAAGATGATCGGCTCGTTTACGTTTATACGTTTCAGCACAATCATCACGCAGTACAAGAAAAACGGCTCATCGTTGACTTCCAAAATGGCCGCGTTACACGACACGAGTGGGATGATCATCCCCCGGCTTGGGGGATGTCTTAGCGCGGGTACGTCCTGCACGCAGCACTCTGGCACGCTTGGGATCGACAGATAAAGGACGATAAATTTCTACTCGATCCCCTGTGGTTAAAGCATCATCCAACACAACACGACGACCGTAAATCCCAACCGTTGCAGTGGCCAGCTCTATTTCCGGAAACAAAGCCAGGATTCCTGAACGGCGAATGGCTAACGCAACAGTCGCATTTTTTGCTATCGACACGGGAATTTCCACTTGTTTGTCTCGCGTTGCATAAGCCACAGTGACAGATATCATCACCATCAACGATAAACCACTTTGGCACGCTCGCAAAATGCTTCGACCAACTTATTGGCAATAGGATGAAAAACAGGGCCGAACATCATTTGTATCCATCGTGAAGAAAATTCAAATTCTAAATCCAAGGATACCCGACAACGATCATGATCTACAGGCTCAAAACGCCAAAAACCTTCCAGATGTTTAAAAGGCCCGTTGATCAATCGAATTTCGATCATTTGATGAGGTTGTAAACGATTCAATGTGGTGAATGACTTATAAAATCCCCCTCGCGAAAACGCTAACGTGGCTCGCACTTCATCTTCTGTCGCACTCAGTATGTGACTAGAAACACACCACGGAATAAACTCAGGGTATCGTCGCACATCATTGACCAGACGATACATCTGTTCCTGAGAGTAAGAAACTGTTTGTGATTTATTAACATCTGGCATAATGATTCAGGTAAAGTAAAATGATCCTGCTTCACTCAGGATAACTACCCTGATAGCACAATAACCTAACCTTATGATACTACAGATAGCATGATGAACAAGACACCCTCTCCCCCCTCTCACATCATTGCAACCCACGCAAAAGCATCGCACGATTATACACTGGAAGATCGATTCGAGGCCGGTTTGGTATTAGAAGGTTGGGAAGTGAAAAGCTTGCGAGATCATCGCGTACAATTGAGGGATAGCTATGTGATATTCAAGAGAGGGGAAGCTTGGCTAGTGGGTGCCCACATCACCCCTCTTCCCACTGCCTCTACACATATCCAGCCTGATCCCCAACGATCTCGCAAATTATTATTGAACCAGCACGAATTGAATAAGCTGTACGGAGCAGTGCAGCGCAAAGGTTACACGCTCGTTCCGCTCAATCTTCACTGGCGCAAAAACCGCGTTAAAATAGAAATTGCCTTGGGTAAAGGCAAAAAAACTTTCGATAAGCGGGAAGCTTTACGGCGGCGAGAATGGGAACGAGAAAAAGCAAGGACGCTGAAGCGACGGTGATTAATATGACTCTTTTCCGTAACCGCACTGATGCAGGACAACAGCTCGCACATAAACTCAGCCGTTATGCACAGAAACCTAACGTGATTGTGCTGGCTCTACCTCGCGGTGGAGTCCCCGTGGGATTTGAAATTGCACAAGCACTCCAAGTTCCGCTCGATATTTTTCTGGTGCGTAAACTGGGAGTACCAGGCCAAGAAGAGTTAGCCATGGGGGCTATCGCGAGCGGTGATATTGAAGTATTGAACCAAGACATCGTGCAATCACTCCACATTCCCCGTCATATTATCGAGGCTATCAAAGCGAAAGAAGCTGCTGTCATTCAACAAAGAAACACGTTGTATCGCAAAAATTACCCTCCTTTGCCTATCAAAAACAAGACGGTGATTTTGGTCGACGACGGTGTGGCAACCGGCGCAACCCTGCGTGCCGCCATTGCGGCTATTCGCCAACTTGGTTGCAGCCGCCTGATAGTGGCCATCCCTCTAGCCCCCGAATCTACTTACCATGAATTAAAACAAGAATTAGATGAAATCGAGTGCCTTGCGACACCAGAGCCTTTTTTCGCAATCGGCAATTGGTATCATCACTTCCCCCAAACTTCCGATGAAGAAGTCTGTGCGCTAATAGCAGCGAATAGAAGCCAACCCTTTATAAATCCGGTATAATTTGTTTTTAGGGAGTGTGGTTATGAAGAATAAATGTGAGATCCCTCCGCCTCACTACACTCGGCATCGGGATGACATACTCCTCGCAATAACAACGAGAAGATAAATGATTACTATCGCCACATTTACCAATGCTGCAGAAGCCCATCGCACACAAGCACTATTAGAAAATAATGGTATCCATTGCAAATTACACCATGATCTTCTATCTGAAACAGAAACCTTTGGAAAAATCGAGTTGAAAATCGACGCCAAAGATGTTGATCGCGCTCGCGATGTGCTGGCTAACGCAGTGAACGACACCCGTGACGATTGACACATCCGTCTCTACTCGCTTCATCCCCGCCTTTCAACAGCGTATGGAAGCACAGTTACACTGCCTCCTACCACCCGCAAATACTGTCCCTACGACACTGCATCAAGCCATGCGTTATGCTGTATTAAACGGTGGAAAACGATTAAGGCCTCTGCTGGTATATGCCACTGGTCTTTCCCTCAGCGCCCCGTTAACGGCTTTGGACTACCCTGCTGCTGCAATTGAATTCATGCATGGATATTCTTTAGTTCACGATGATTTACCTAGCATGGATAATGACGACTTTCGCCGCAATCGTTTGAGTTGTCATAAAATGTATGGTGAAGCGACGGCCATCCTTGTCGGTGATGCGCTGCAAAGTTTGGCTTTGCAGTGTTTGACCTACCCCACGCCCTCCCTCACAGCAAACCAACAATTACAAATGGTCGCTACCCTCACCCAAGCCGCAGGATCCTGTGGAATGGCCGGTGGGCAGCACTGGGATTTAAATATGGAAACATCCATCACGTTAGATACATTAGAACACATTTATGCACTCAAAACCGGCGCGTTGATCAGAGCGAGTGTGCAACTGGGTACTATCGCTGCTCCTATTCCTATCGCAGATTCAGACGATTGGCTCGACGCATTCGCGAATCGATTAGGACTCGCCTTTCAAATTCATGATGATTTACTCGACAGAACATCAGAATCCACCCGATCGATGGCTAAAATAACTTATGTCACGCTGTGTGGCGTAGAACGTACCCGTCAACGTCTTCGCGATTTAACAGCGGAGATGTTAGCCATTCTTGAAAAGTGGCCGGGTGATACTGCTCACTTACAACAAATGCTCACTGTTTTTTTCATCACTGACAAGAAAAATTAGGCGCCCGCCACCACCACGGGTCTCCCTACAGTGGAATGAGCTTCCTGCCATTCCTGCAACGCATCTTGCAATAATCGTTGGGTCTGTGGTGGTTTCCAAAAATCCCAAGCGTTACGTTTTTTACTAATGTCCTGGTGGTGAACTAGCTCACGTAATTTTTTCTCAATCTCTTGATTTAAATCCGCCCCCTGTTGTGTATAGCTACTGATAATAATTTCATGGTAAGCTTGATCCACCACCTGACGTTTCTGCTTAAGCATTTCATAATCACTGCTACCTTTCATATATTCCTGTAACGTTTCCTCCAAATAAATATAAACTAACCTAAAGATGTCATTCAATAACCGAGTTATTGGCAACAATCTTTCCCGCTGTCTCCGCGGTTCTACAGCCAGATGGGTAAGCAATTCCATGGGAGTTTTCCCAGCACCATCCCTGCCATATAATAAAAGAACATTATCTCCCATGGGAATAGTATTTAACTGTGCTGTAAACCTATTGTTATGATTCTGCTCACGCACCGCAACGTGTAATGGATTTTCTTTTTTGTCTTTCGCTGATGCCTGTCGGGGAGGATAAGAAAATTGAGAGGATGTGGATTGGATAACCTTAGTTCTATTAAGCAACTGTACTGTCTGGGGTTGTGAAGGTCCATACCAATGTCGTGTCTTTTGAATAGATTCAGCCGTTTTTAACGCTTCGAATACTTGATTCGGGTCTTCGCCAACATAAATTTGATATGTCGCCTCTTCCACTGCTTTTAGCTTACCGAGCAATACTTGAAAATCATGACTACGCCGGTGATTGATATGTCCTATTAATGCCTCCCTAAGATAATCCATCACAAGTTGTAAAGTAGCCAACGTTTCACCATAGCGCCGATTCACTAATTGTGTTTGTTCCCATTCCCATCGTTGTGTTTCCATAGCAATATGTAATGGTGTCTTTCCATCCGCATTCGGTTTTAATAAAGTTTGCTTTACTTTCTCAAGCGCTGGTTTGGGTGCTTGCCTCTTCGCATACATTCCGTAACTATCTTGTATTTCTATTTGAGCATCCTGCGCACTTAACTGCACCAGTTTCTGCATCAACGCTTCTGAAGATAATTCTTTTGTTTCATCCTGCTCACTAGCTTCCACTCGGCTTGCAGCTAAATGGAAAATAGAGTTGCCATTTCTATCCGTGATATGTAAACAATCCTCACCCGATCGATTGGGAATAACACATAACTCATTGAGACATCCTAATCGATCAGCTAAGGTGATGATTAAACGCAAGGACCCCCATTGATGATGATAAATGGCCCAATGCAACGGCGTATTGCCTGTCTCTGTGGCCAAAGCCATACCTAACTCTATGCTTTGTTCTTCCTCTTTTTTTCCCAGTTCACCTACATTCGCTAATGATTGCCCCAACAGAAATGTCTTCAGTTCTGCTGCACTGAGTAAATTCACACAATATTGACCGTTGCAATCTTGAATATCCAAGCGTATGCCGCGTATCAACAATGCATTCATTAAATGACTGTCCCCATTTTTCAACGCGTGCAATGCGTGGCGCAGTAATGTCTCATCTGCTCGTTCATCTTGTGCTGGCATATCAAGACAAACAGCCATAAACACATCCACAGGGGTCTGCCCAGCCTGATTTTTAATGCTCAGTTCTGCACCGCGGTTTAACAAAATATCTACCAACCGCCAATTTTTTCTCTCCATCGCGTAGTGCAATAATGTCCCACCTATGTTATCTTGTATGTTGATATCGATCCCCGCCTCTATCAGCTTCGCACCATCATCTTTTACCATGATTTTTGAGTAACGCGACTCACCTTCATCAGGCATCTCATTCGGTGTGCGTGGAAGATGTGCTTTATTAGGGCTATTTCGTAATAATTGTCTCGCTTCCTTTTCTAAGCGAGCCCGTATTGCGAGTGCTCCTGTCTCCTGATCCAGTCGAGCAGTCGCTTGCTCTTCTTGAGCTTGATGCAAACACTGTTGCTGTGCTGTGCGCATCTCATCCAAGAAAGATATGCCCTGTAAAGTGTCGATAACTTCTATCAATTGGGCGGTTACTAATTTGGTGTGTGCTTGTTTGAGTGTTTCAAAATCTCCATTAGTTAATTTAATAAATTGTTGGATGTTAAATACCCTATAAATAGCTATAAGGCAGTTACAGATAGCACTGGCATAGCGTTTATCCTTTACGCTCTCTTCCAACGTCCTCACGAATGTGGTTAATTGATCCCCATTGATGACACAATCTTCCACCACTGCCGCTTTTATCTGCTCCAAAGCGGATTGGATATAGCTAACACTTTCTTTTTTATCCAACATCTCACGGATTGTCGCCAACAGCTCTACTCGACACTGCGCTACTACTACTTGAAAATAATAGGCTGCCATTTGTTGGATTTCTCCTTCAGTAGGCTCACCCAAACTTCTCTCTATGAATATTTTTAGCAGCTTATAATCATTGTCAGTCAATTCAGACTGCTTTTGTACCAAGTCAAAAACCAATAATGTAACTAATGCCTTAGCATTTTCTACAGTAGCGGCCAAACGAAGTTCAGGGGGGGGCGAACCGGAAGATCCTGAATCCCGAGAGGTATGCAACTCACGACTCATCGTCACTCTCCTTATGAGTAGAACTGGTTGAACGAAGGATTTATCAAACAAAACAAGGAATTAAAACAATAAGACCACTTCCGATCCATTGCAGACGGGGATTTACTGTATCAACACTTGCAATGTAATACTATGCATACTCAATTATTAATTTTTCCTTAATGATATCGAATCCATGACAATCACAGCCTCGCCGGGTGCTAAGTCATTCGTGCGCACCGATCGCGCCCAGGCATGGCCATAGATAAGTTCTAAGGTGATGGAAACACGCTCTTCCGATGCATCTTGCAATGCCTCATAGTCTACTGGCGTCAGTATCACATTTCTCTGGCCCATAAACCCGTGTAAATCTTCCAATAACGCATTCAATGAGGAATAACGAACAGTCACCTGCTCCCTATCCATAACAGGATCTAACAATTGACTGTGAAGGAGTGCATCGCCCACATCATGCATATCCACAAACGCCTCTGTTCGCCAAGTCGTGTTTGCCAGAACGGAACTCATACGTAATTCCCGCAATGTATCGGGCCCTAAAGTAGTCAATAGCAATAATCCATTTGGAGCTAATAAATGTTCCCAAGTTTGCAGAGTCGCCATCCAATCTTCTGATTGATGGAGGTGAAGATGAGAAAAAATCAAATCGAACGTCTGCGCTGGCCAAGGGAGTGTGGTATCAGGTGGCCACTCACCAACAGAGTGTTGTATCTGCGCCTCTGGATAACGTTTACATAACCGCCGTGCTATATACTCCCCATCAACACTGCTATTTAAAATACGTTGGGGCGATAATCGCATCCAATCTAAACGCTTTAACAGGCGATCGGCCACGTCATGCTCAATGGTTGCCATTGGCCAATCGCTAGAATGACGGTATGACATGCCCATTGCTTTTATTTACGATCGTTACCCATGAATCTTCATTCTATCATAAACAAGCTATCCTATGCTGTTTGGCCAACAGCATGCCTTTCTTGTCAAGAAATCACATCCGGTGAAGCCGTATGCCACTTTTGTTTTCAAGAATTTCCATGGAATAGTATCAGCTGTAGTCAGTGTGGATTGCCTTGGGACACATCCATCAATACGACTCGTTGCGGAACTTGCATTACTCACCCACCCGCTTTTGAGATGACTCTCGCGCCTTTTCTCTACCACCCTCCCATCACGCAATTCATTACCCAACTGAAATTCCACCGACAATTGCACTATGCACATTTCTTCGGAACAATGTTAGCAGAACGAATAGCGACTCCTTTACCACAATATCTGATTCCTGTCCCTCTGCATCCTCGTCGTTTACGACAGCGAGGATTCAATCAAGCAGTAGAAATTGCCAAACCCCTCGCGAAACGGTTGCATATTCCCGTGGCGCTCAACGCTTGCTATCGATCTAAAAACACCGCGCCCCAAACTGAATTACCCGCTAAACAACGTCATACCAATGTAAAAAATGCCTTCACGATAAATCCGCTATTTCACGCAGAGCATGTTGCGATTATTGACGACGTTATCACCACAGGCAGTACAGTGCGAGAATTAAGCCTCTTATTGCTAAAACATCATGTAAGTAAAATCGACATATGGTGTTGCGCGCGAGCAGCAATAGCAGCCACCGTATAGGGCTGGATCTCGGGGACATTTTTGTGACGGCACGCCGTAAACTCTTCCATGAGGGCTCTATGCCGCCATCCACGGGGCCAAAAGGCCATCACAAAAAGTCCCGCTCGTCCAGCCTTCCGGTGGTATGGTGAGCAGCATCTCAACCTGATTTAGCGAACTTTTTAGGTGCTATCAAATCCGTAATGGTACCTGCATACATTTCGGCGGCCATTAATACAGTTTCTGATAACGTGGGATGAGGATGCACGGTGAGTGCAACATCTTCTGCATCACAACCCATCTCTATCGCTAAGCTGATTTCTGAAATGAGATCACCTGCATTAACACCGACAATCGCGCCTCCGATAATTCTGCCATTGGCATCAAATAATAACTTGGTAAATCCTTCACTGCGATTGAGCGATAAGGCGCGACCGCTAGCAACCCACGGGAATACGCCTTTATCATAAGTGATGCCTTCTTTCTTGGCTTGATTTTCCGTCACACCCGTCCACGCGATTTCAGGATCGGTGTAAGCGACCGAAGGAATGCAGCGCACTTCATTAAAATGTTTTTTCCCCGCAACCACTTCCGCCACCAATCGTCCTTCATAGGTCGCTTTGTGTGCTAACATCGGTTGACCCACCACATCACCGATGGCATAGATATTCGCTATATTGGTTCGCATTTGCTTATCGACCGCAATAAATCCACGCTCATCTACCACCACCCCCGCTTTGTCTGCACCGATCAAATGACCATTCGGTTTTCTGCCCACCGCAACGAGAATACGATCATAGCGCTCAGGCTCCTTGGGCGCAGCGTCTCCTTTAAAAGTAACGAATAACCCTTCTTTTTTCGCTTCTACTTGCGTCACACCGGTTTTTAACATCACCGATTCATAGCGCTTTGCTATCCGTTGATACAGCGGTTTAACGATATCCGCATCTGCACCAGGAATAATTTGATCCATCATTTCGACTATATTCACTTTCATGCCCAACGCATGATACACCGTAGCCATTTCTAAGCCGATAATGCCACCACCGATAATCAACAATCGACCTTGAATGGCTTCTAATTCTAATGCTGCGGTGGAATCCATTACGCGCGGATCTTCAGGAATAAATGGCAACCGCACGGGCAAAGACCCGACCGCAATAACCGCTTGATCAAAAGTCACCGTGATTTTCTCTGCACCCGCCTCTACTACTATTTGGTTAGCGTTAAGAAAAGTACCACGACCGGTTACAACCTCCACTTTGCGTTGCTTGGCCAGCATCTGCAGTCCTCCCGTCAGCTGCTTCACCACTTTATTTTTATACTGACGCACGGCATCTACCGTCATCGTCGGCAAGCTAAATCCAACCCCATGTGCCACCATATCTGCTGCATCGTCGATCACTTTAGCGACATGTAATAACGCTTTAGAGGGAATACAGCCCACATTGAGGCACACGCCACCCAAAATGGGATAGCGCTCAATCAATACCACCTTTTTACCCAAATCGGCAGCACGAAAAGCCGCCGCATAACCTCCCGGCCCACTCCCTAACACTGCTAATTCAGTTTTGATTTCTTTTGTCATGACATTTCCTGCTCTACAATAATAAAGTACGAATATCCGCTAAATGATTTTCCACATTCACAATAAACCGCGCACCATCGGCACCATCGATCACGCGATGATCGTAAGAAAGACTGAGAGGCAACATCAAGCGGGTGCGACATTTCCCCTGAGCATCACCAATCGATTTCCACTGCATGCGCGACACACCCAGAATAGCGACTTCGGGCGCATTAATAATAGGTGTAAATCCGCTGCCACCAATGCCGCCTAAACTGGAAATCGTGAAACATCCTCCTTGCATATCCGAAAGACCTAAGCCTTTGGTGCGTGCTTTCTCGCTGATATCACCCAATTCTTGCGCCAATTCAAAAATGCCCTTTCTATCCACCTCCCGAATCACAGGAACGACTAAACCATTTGGCGTATCTACCGCCACACCAATATGAAAATATTTTTTTAAAATTAATTCCTGTCCATTAGTATCTAATGAAGCATTACATTGCGGGAATGTTTTTAAAGCAACCACCACTGCTTTCATCAGAAACACGAGTGGAGTTAATCGAATGCCTTTTTGAGCCACGATGTCTTTCTGGCTTTGCCGAAACGCTTCGAGCTCAGTGATATCCGCCTCGCCAAATTGAGTGACGTGGGGAATGGTGGCCCAACTCCAACTCAAATGAGCGCCGGATAATTTTTTGATTTTCGATAAGGGAACTGTTTCGATCGCACCAAATTGAGAAAAATCAATGCGCGGTGCGGGAGGGAATCCTGCCGGTTGATTTTCAGCTGCTCGCAATCGTGTTTTAATAAATTGCAGTAAATCTTCTTTTTGTAGTCGACCTTTGGGCCCCGTCGCTGGCACACGAGTCAAATCGATATCCAATTCTCTCGCCAAACGGCGCACTAAAGGCCCCACATATATGCTAGCATCCGATACTCCTTTTTCGGATACGGTTGCCTCCACAGCTTTTACCGGAGACGCTATAGTAGACCGAGGCGCTTGCAATTTTTCTTCAGGTTTTTTTTCTGGTGGTCCGTCTTTTTTTTGCTCTGCAGACTGGGTGTCAGGCTTGGCATCCGACGATACCGCAACGGTGATAATTTTGCTACCCTCTGCCACTTTGTCACCTACTTTGATCTGTACCTCCTGTATCGTTCCAGCGACAGGCGATGGGACATCCATACTGGCTTTGGCGCTTTCCAATGTAATAAGTGGTGCTTCTTTGGCGATGCTGTCTCCTGGTTTTACAAATACTTCAATAACGCTCACATCGGTTGCACCACCGATATCTGGTACGAACACTTGTTCGATTACATTTCCCACAAATTCGTCCCCCCCCTCCATATCAAAGATTTTTATTATACCGTTATCGGATCAGGCCGCTCATGATCAATGTTCAACTGGCGCATGGCCGCCACTAAACGCTCCTTATCCCACTGACCCATTGCCGTCAAAGCGCTTAACGCGGTATAGGCAATCATTTTAGCGTCTACTTCAAAGAAGTCACGCAAAGCCGCGCGGCCATCACTGCGTCCAAATCCATCCGTCCCCAATACATGATATGGCTGTGAAATAGCTTGCCGAATTTGATCGGCGAACAATTTCATGTAATCTGTCGCCGCAATCACCGGCCCCGTACTTGCCTTCAAACAACGTTCAACGTGACTCTCTTTGGGGGTCTCGTGAGGATGTAAGCGATTATACCGCTGCACAGATTCGATATCTTTGCGCAATTCATTGAAACTCGTGGCACTCCAAATATCAGCGGCTATATTAAATTCTTTCTCCAACAAATTTCCTGCTGCAATGACTTCACGTAAAATAGTGCCAGAGCCTAACAACTGTACTCGCAGCTGAACATCCTTGCGACCTTGTCTGAATAAATACAAACCCTTAATAATCCCATCTTCCACTCCTATGGGCATGGCAGGATGATGATAGTTTTCATTCATCGCAGTAATGTAAAAATAGACGTCTTCTTGATCACGATACATTTTTTCTAATCCGTGATGAATAATGACCGCCATTTCATACGCAAATGTTGGGTCATAACTCACACAATTAGGAACCATACTAAACATTAAAATGTTATGCCCGTCTTGATGTTGCAAGCCTTCCCCTGCTAAAGTGGTGCGCCCCGCTGTCCCACCAATGATAAATCCACGCGAACGCATATCTCCTGCTGCCCATGCGAGATCCCCAAACCGCTGATAACCAAACATCGAATAATAAATATAAAAAGGAATCAAGGGGAATTGGCTGTGCGCATAGGCGGTCGCGGCAGCTACCCACGCCGACATAGCCCCCGCCTCACTGATGCCTTCTTGCAATAATTGGCCTTTCTGATCCTCACGATAATACATTAAATGTTTTTTATCTTCAGGTTCATACTGTTGCCCCTGGGGTGAATAAATACCGATTTGACGAAACAACCCTTCCATACCAAACGTACGAGATTCATCTGCAACAATGGGGACAATACGACCCGCAATTGCTTTATCCTTCAGTAAAGCAGATAACATGCGCACGAATGCCATAGTCGTCGAGAATTCACGATCACCGCTGTCTTCCAACTGAGCACGAAATATCTCTAACGTAGGGATGGGTAATTTCTCAGATTGACTGCGCCGTGCAGGTAAAAAGCCACCTAATGCTTGACGTCGCGCCATTAAAAACTTCATTTCTGGGCTGTCTGCGGCTGGTTTCAAATAAGGTAATCGCTCGATGTCATTTTCTGAAATAGGGACATTAAACCGTTGGCAAAATAATTGAAGATTTTCTAAATCCATCTTTTTGGCTTGGTGCGCTGTATTCATCCCTTCACCCGCGCTACCCATTCCATAGCCTTTCACGGTTTTAACGAGTATCACCGTGGGTTGTCCCTGGTGCTGGACTGCTGCTGCGTAGGCTGCATATACTTTTTGTGGATCATGGCCTCCATCCCGCAACATTTTAAGATCCGCGTCGCTTTTATCTGACACCAACGCCAACAATTCCGGATATTTTCCAAAAAAATGTTCGCGAAAATAAGCACCATCTTTGGCGCTGTAGTCTTGATATTCTCCATCGATCAATTCACTAATTCTTTGTGCCAATAATCCTTTTTTATCCTGAGTAAATAAAGGATCCCAATCACTGCTCCAAATAACTTTAATGACATTCCAACCCGCTCCACGGAACATCGCTTCGTATTCTTGAATAATTTGCCCATTCCCCCACACCGGACCATCTAAGCGCTGTAGATTACAATTGATCACAAAAATGAGATTATCCAAACGCTCTCGCGCGGCGATGTTCAACTGCCCCATGGACTCAGGTTCACCCATTTCTCCATCGCCACAAAACACCCAGACTTTTCTCTCCTGCGTATTCACCAAACCACGGTTGTGTAAATATTTCAGTAATTGCGCCTGATAAATACCAGAAATAGGCCCAAGTCCCATGGACACGGTTGGAAATTCCCAAAAATGGGGCATCAACCAGGGATGGGGATAGGAAGACAGTCCTTGTCGTGAAATCTCTTGACGAAATCCATCTAAATCTTTTTCCTGTAATCGCCCTTCTAAATAAGCACGTGCATAAATCCCAGGCGATGAATGCCCTTGAAAATAAATGAGATCTCCTCCTCGTTGCGCCGTAGGAGCATGAAAAAAATAATTGAACCCCACTTCGTATAAAGTAGCCGTCGACGCGTAACTGGCAATATGTCCCCCTAATGAGGCATCCACTTTACCTGCACGCATCACCATGACAATGGCATTCCATCGCAAATAACGGCCTACACTCTTCATCCAATGAATGTCTTCAGGAATCGTATCCGTAGCAGGTAGCGTATTAAAATAGGGGGTTTGCATCCCCTGGGGGGCGGCAATGCCTCGCTTCATAGCGTGCATCCACAGGCGATCTAACAAAAATTGTGCGCGCTCGGCGCTGTTGCATTCAACAACCGAATCTAAAGCCTCTATCCATTCTTGAGTTTCAACCGTATCCGTATCAGCAAGGGGAGGGATATTTTTACTCATGGATCAACAACAATCACCCGTATCTCATCCGACAGGAGGACAGGATAACACAAACCAGCATTTTTGGGCACATCATCACCCAAACCACATCCCCATCGTGAACAAAGCGATGACCACTAACCATACCCACAATGTACGACTGATTAAATGATCTATCTTTTGCATTTCTTCTATGGTAGGCACGTGACCTGCTCGCTCCACCCAATCCAACGCTACTAAACCACAACTCAATGTGTCTGCTGGCGGTCGAAAGCCAGTCCACAGATTTTTATACCAAACCTTAGCCGTTGGAATAAAATGGCTGACGAGCGCCATCCCTATGCCCATCAACCGCAAGGGCACCCAATCTAATACACCTTGCCATTGTTGCGCTGCCCTCAGTACCTTTTTTTCCTGGTCTGATAATTGTTTTTGCTGTACGAGGTGGATACACAATGCTGAAACCAACGTATAGAATGCCATTCCCATGGGACCCACCATCAATAACCAAAAAATGATAGCAAAAATGTTTCGATATGCTAGAACTAGCCATTGTGAGACAGTGATCGATGCAGTGGCAGAATGAAAAAACTCGCTCAATAATCGCGCATCAAGACAATACCACAGCACTAACACCATGCTGACATAATAACCCACGACACCCAACACATGATAAATCACGGCTACCACCATGATAAAAGGGATCAGTGCAGCTAAGATGAGAAAACAAACACTTCCGTGCCCCGATCGAGGCATTATTTTTTCAAATTGCTGCTTCATCCAAAGATAATAAAATGAAAACCAATCATAATGCTTGACTGCGCTATCCCAGCGCAATAACCGTTGTATCAGTAAAACAATGAAAAGAGCTGTTAATCCCATTACCCTATTTCTCCGTTAATCTCTGCGCAGTCGGTCCGACATAGCCAACGGGGTGGGGTATTTCAATACTACCCAATAAGAAGAAATAATGAAAGAGAGTATCGTCGTTGCTTCAATCAAATACGCCACAGAATCTGTGATGGTTTTATCCGATAATCCCACATAGGCAATGATCAACGAAAATTCGCTGATTTGTGCCAAACGAACTCCCACTTCCCACGTCACTGGCTTAGATTCACCAAACCACTGTAATAGAAAATGGAAAGTCACCGGTTTGATCGCCAAAAATAGTATCAACAAAATCATCGCAGGAATAATGACTGAAGGAAAATAATTTAAATTAAAATTGGCGCCGACAGAAAAGAAAAAAATAACCAAGAAAAAATCACGAATGGGCTTCAAACTCTCCGCAATATAAACAGCCACCGGACTCGCCGCTAAACTGACTCCGGCGATAAAAGCACCAATCTCTCCAGACAGTCCAAAGGATGCTGATAATTGCGCCACTCCTAAACACCAGCCGATAGCCACCAAGAACATATATTCTTTGACACGACTGAACCGCGCTAATAATATGCGTAAAACGAATCGTTCAACGGAATAAACAAAAACTAATAAAATGGGAAATCCCAATAAGACCAACAGAATTTCTCGCAACCCCAATGCCTGTGCCGCTACCCCATGCATGACCAATAAAACAATGATGGCGAATAAATCTTGTAATAACAGCACGCTGATCATGACTTCGCCCATGTGCTGCTGGTGCAAAATGGTAGTGGGTAATAACTTAATACCGATGATGGTACTAGAAAATACCATGGCTGCACCCACGACGAAAGATTCTAACATCGTATAACCACTGAACCAAGCCACCCAATAACCCACCGCTCCAAAAATGGCAGTGCTGATTACCCCCACCCATACGGTTTTCCTCAACATCAAAAACAATTTCTGCGGTGGTAAATTCAATCCCAGTAAGAATAAAAGAAAGATAATACCCACGTCGCTGATTGTTTGTACAATCTTGGTATTATTGATTAACTTCATCCCAAAAGGGCCTAACAATAACCCCAACAGAATATAAGCCACTAGCATAGATTGTCGTGTATATAACGCCAAAGTAGACAATAGGGCAGCACCTGAAAAAATAAGGAAAATCGAAAAGATGAAATTATGTTCCGCCATGCTCACAACACACTGGATAGTTGAGGGGCCCTCACCCAAACGTCTACTTTACCTAGCAAGGGAAATCCAATATATCCCCTCACTTTCAGCTTTTGCCCGTTTTCAATTAAGGTGATTTGGCAATGATACCGTTCGCCACTTCTCGGATCCAAAATAGTTCCCCCATGGTAGAGTTCGCCTTGAAGTTGCATGTCTTGGATGATCATCATCCCAAGGACATGCTGATTACGCAAATGACCTTCACAACTTGTACAACGTAATGAAGGGTTACGTCCCTCCCCTTCGTAAATTTTGGCTATTTTTCCAAAATATTTACCTTTCGATTCCCAAATGCGAATGATGGTGGAAGGGTGGTTCGTTTTGTGATCAATAGTCTGCCAATCTCCGACAATGGAATAGGTTTGCATGTCAGTATCAGCAGCAAACGAAAGACTCCCCACCAGCCAGCCTATGACTGTGATCAGCAATATCGTCGTTTTCTTCGCAAAATCCATTTTTCACCCCCTCCTTTTGCTTGAAGCCTACCCAAATTCCAAAAAAAGCTCAACCACTATTTAATCTTATTGATTTTTATTATAAAATGATATTGTCCATTTCTTTAAAAGCTAAATCAGGGAGAATATAAGATGGCAAGAAAAAGAAAGACAACCAGGAAGGGCCGCTCTAAATCGAGTCGTCGTCATGTGACTACTGCTCGATATAAAAAAGCGCTCAGAGAGCGTAATCAAGCGCGGAAAAAGCTGCATACCGCTGAAAAACGGATTACGAGAGCGAAACGAAACGCCGCTCGTAAACTGGCTAAACTTCGCAAGGAGATTACCAAAAAGGTGGTCGTTGCCAAAAAGGGCAAATCCACTCGCAAAAAACGGAAAACTTCGCACCGAAGAAGAAAATCAGTTGCACGCAGTCATGCGCATAAAACTCGGCGTCGAGGGCGTCCTAGAAAAACCAAATCCTCTAGGAAAACTGCTGCTCATCATCATCATCGCCGCCGACGTGGACGTCCACGAAAAGCGGCATAACGCTAACCTAAAAAAGCCCGTGCGTTCTACCAACGGGCTTTTTTTATGTTCGACTATGACCACATTTCCAACAAACATCAAACTGTCCTTCTAACCGTTCTCCACACTGCGGACATCGCCAAGCTGTACGCGGTTCTCGTAATCGTTTCATTTCGCTTTGGAGAATAGTCATTGCTTTAGCATAATCCTGATCTTCAATGACCCACAATTCGGGTTGAGCCATGACCGGAGGAATCTCCCCAGCAGCAGGAGGCGCTTCATTTTTGAGAAAGCAAATAATACCTTCCTCTGCCAACTTCGACTTTAACAGCTGCAATTCAACATGATCATCACTGGAATAAAGTTTTTTCATGCTGAATCTGGACGTGCATTGTGGAGTTGTTGTGGATTTAAAGCCTTTGCCTGCTTGACTAATTCAGATAATGTAGACACGGTTAATAGTCCCGTTTCTGCAAATACGATGACACGGTCACGCAAAATCATCACGGCTGGTACGGACTGAATGTGAAACTCTTCTGCTAATTCTTTTTCCACATCGATATTCACGTTCCCAAATTGTACTTCAGGATAACGTTGAGCCACTTCGTCCACCACCTTCTTGAAAGAAAGACAAGGACCGCACCATGAAGCCCAAAAATCGATAACAATGATGGTGCTTTTTTCAAGCGTCTTATCAAAATTATTGCGCGTTAATGTAATGATATTCACAGTGATAACACCTTAAAAAGGCGATCACGCACCTCCGATACCGTCCCCACACCAGAAAGACAATAATAATGAGGTGCTAAAGTATCACCATGCTGCGCCCATTGCTGATAGTAACCTGTCAGCGGCTGTGTTTGTTGCCGATACACCATTAAACGTTCTCGCACCGTTTCTTTCTGATCATCCACGCGTTGAATCAAAGGTTCCCCCGTCACATCGTCTCGATTTGTCACCCGGGGAGGATGATATAATCGATGATAACTGCGTCCAGAAGCAGGGTGTATCCATCGTCCGCTCATTCGTTCAATGATCACCTCATCCGGTACTTCCAACTCGATAACAACATCTATTTTAACATTGGCTGCGCGCAGCGCATCCGCTTGAGCGAGTGTGCGCGGAAATCCATCCAACACAAACCCGTTATGACAATCGCTCTCCTGAATGCGCTCTTTGACAAGGGTAATCATCACCGCATCCGACACTAACTTCCCACTGTCCATCACTTTTTTCACTTCCAGACCCAACGGCGTTTCTGCTTTCACGGCCGAACGCAACATGTCCCCTGTAGAAATAGCGGGAATGTTAAAATGAGTGGCAATCCATTGCGCTTGCGTTCCTTTGCCCGAGCCTGGAGGACCTAACAGGATGACACGCACGCTGTCTCCTCATAAAATTGAACAGGTACCCACACACTTTATCACGGCTTCAAGCTATGTCGCACCCCCCCTGAGTGATTTTGCGCAATACACGCACCCGACCACTGCGCAAAACAACCAGTCCCCGTGCATGCTGCTCATAACGTCGGGGTGGGCAATAATAAAAAGTTCCCTGTTGCCCATGGGTAAAACCTTCTGCTGTAAAAATCAGTCCCTCATTTCGCCCAAAGCTAGATCGCCAAATCAACCGATAACCTGTCGGTAGCGCCTGATAATACTGTACAACTTGTCCTGAGGAACGCACTGCAATAATCTGCCCATCTTGCCAACGCCCATCACACGTTTTCTGATCACTACTCCCACAAAATTGTAACGGGGTTCCTCGTTGCATAGCTTCACTGCGCGTCATAAAAATCGCCATCGTTAAGCGACGCAGGAATAATTCAGCGCGATTTTCTCTTAGTTGATCATTTAAAAAAGGGATCACTGCCCAGGATACAGCACTTAAAATAGCTAACACCAATAACATTTCTAATAAAGTAAATCCCCACAAGCATTTTGTCATTATTCTAACGTTAAGAAGATTCATGAAATAACCGTTTATCAGGCCATATTTTAACGGTGCGTATAATGTTACCGCTCACCTTAATCACTTCCATAGGATAACCGGCTAATCGCAAAGCAACCCCTGCAATCGGAATGATTTCTAAATATTCGATAATCAAACCGCTCAATGTTCTTGGGCCTTCGGTAGGCAAATCCCACGCCGTCAGTCGATTTAAATCACGCAAACTAATTCTACCATCAATTAAATAACTACCATCACTTTGTCGTTGCACCAAACGAGACACGTCATCCACGTCTTCAGCGAATTCTCCTACAATTTCATCTAAAATGTCTTGCAATGTCACCATGCCTTGGATATCTCCATATTCATCCACCACTAATCCTACAGACTTATTTTCTTGCTGAAAATTCATCAGTTGTCGACTTAAGGAAGTACCTTCGGGAATAAAATACACTTCTTCCGCTAATTGAATTAATTTGTCTTTCGTTAATTCCCCATGCAGCAATAATACAGGTAACCGCCGCAAATTTAATATTCCAATGACTTGGTCAATATTTTCATGATAAATGGGCACATGAGCATATTCCGATTGTGTCAGCTGAGTAAGCACCGCAGTCCAATCGTTGGTAACGTCGATACCATAAATCTCATTGCGAGGAACCATCACATCTTCAATAGTAACCTGTCCCAAACTCAAAATTCGAATCAGCATTTGTTGATAATTGGAGGAAATTTTTCCTGTCGCTTCATGCACGACTGTTCTTAATTCTTCTACAGACAATGTCTCAGGCACATGATCCTTTATTTTGACACAAAATAATCGAAGTACTCCATTGGCCACTCCATTGATAAACCACACTAAAGGGTAAAGAAATATCAATAATATTTTTAAAGGGAGCGAACAGGGAAAAGCAACCCATTGTGGATGCAATGCCGCCAATGTCTTAGGCGCAGTTTCAGCAAAAATCAACACGATCAACGTCAACAATAGTGTAGCGATGAAAACGCCGAAATCGCCCCAATAATGCACAGCAATGACCGTTGCTACTGCAGACGCTAAAATATTCGCAAACGTATTTCCCAATAAAATGATGCCCAATAATCGATCCGGACGCTTTAACAAACGAATCACTCGTTTAGCTGCCGGATGACCTTTGCGAGCTAAATGCCGAACACGATAGCGATTTAGCGCCATCATGCCTGTTTCTGAAGCAGAGAAAAATGCAGAAAACAAAATTAAAAAAATGAGCAATACAACTAAGGAGGGTATGTTGAAGCCAGTCAACGCCAATTACCCCGTTCCGTAATGCCACACATGGCTGATCCTTATGAACAAATATTCAGAGTCAATCTACTACACCATCACTCAAAATCCAAGCTGGACCCAAAACCTTTACCTCATAGACTGTCATTCTTGCAGCCTCTATGATGAATGATATACTCTCCCCACTATGTTCGATGCCCTCACCGATCGCCTAACGAAAACTGTCCATACCTTGCGGGGACTGGGCCGTTTAACTGAAGATAACATTCAAGCCAGCCTCAAAGAGATCCGTTCGGCGCTTTTAGAAGCGGACGTGGCACTACCTGTAGTTACTGATTTTATCGATCAAGTACGAACGAAAGCCGTCGGTCAAAAAGTAGTAGGCACTGTACGCCCGGGTGATGCTTTCATCAAAATCGTACAGGATGAATTAGTCCGCATTCTGGGTGAAAAACAAACCGAATTCCATTGGCAACGTCCTGCACCTATGGTGATTCTAGTAGCGGGTCTGCAAGGGTCGGGTAAAACAACGACTGTGGCGAAATTGGCTCATTGGCTAAAAGAATCCAAGCAGAAATCGGTCATGGTTACTTCGGTCGATGTTTCACGCCCAGCGGCTATTCAGCAACTGGAAACATTAGCCCACAGCATCAATGTCATTTTTTTCCAGAGCAACGCTCAACAAAAACCACTACACATTGCACAAGCTGCGTTGGCAAGAGCTAAAACGCAACTCGTAGACGTGCTGCTCATTGATACAGCGGGTCGTCTGCACGTAGATGCTCCTCTTATGCAAGAATTACAAACATTACAAAATACCCTCCACCCTGATGAAACATTACTCGTCGTAGATAGCATGACAGGTCAAGATGCTGCTCACATCGCTAAAACTTTTAACGATACATTGACCCTGACCGGCATTATTTTAAGCAAAGCCGATGGTGATGCGCGGGGAGGAGCTGCGCTTTCCATGCGCATAATTACGGGTAAACCTATTCAATTTATTGGGGTAGGAGAAAAAATAGAAGCACTCGAAGTGTTTCATCCTAATCGCATGGCATCACGTTTGTTGGGTAAAGGCGATATTGTGAGTTTGGTTGAACAAGCCCAACAAAAAGCCGACCAGCATGAAGCGCAAAAAATAGCTAAGAAAATAAAAAAAGGCCTGCACTTCGATTTCAATGATTTTCTTGTGCAATTGCAACAAACGAAAAAAATGGGGGGGTTAGAATTTTTGCTCAGCAAATTACCCAAAGCAGGGACATTACCCAAAAGAGCTACTTCTCTGCTGGACAATAAAGCCGTCAGCCGCATGGAAGCCATCATTCAATCCATGACGCTACGAGAACGCTCCTTCCCCGCACTCATCAACGGCTCACGCAAGCAGCGTATTGCGCAAGGTTCCGGCTCTTCCATTCAAGAAGTCAATAAGCTATTAAAGCAATTCACACATATGCAAAAAATGATGAAACGCATGCAGGGAGATAAAATGTTAAAACACATGAAGCGCCTGCAAGGCCAGCTGCCCTCTGAGCTGTTGGGTCGTTTTCCTCCCGACTTAAAATGAGGGGCTGGCATCCTTTTTGGGATTCAGGTATGATCCCCCCTCAGTGTACTTAAATAAGAAATGAGGTAATAAGCAGTTATGGTGGTTATTCGACTTTCCCGCGCAGGGAGCAGAAAAAATCCTTTTTATCACATCGTGGTAGCAGATCGGCGTATGCCACGCGATGGCCGTTTTATCGAACAACTCGGCTATTATAACCCCATGGCTCGTGGTCAAGCCATGCGCTTACAGCTTGAAAAAGAGCGTATCCACTATTGGGTGAGCCAAGGAGCCATCCCTTCTCTGCGCATGACGCATCTGCTCAAACAACTCCAAAAAAACCCCGAGCAAGCCCAGCGTCCAGGTCTTAAAAAAAGCGAACTGAAAAAAGCCCAAGTGAAAGCTGCCACACAGCATCTAAAGAAAGCTGTACCGGAAGAAGAAGCATCGACAAAATCTCCTCCAGAATCCAGAGCTGTTGCTGAAAAAACAATGCCGGAAGAAAAGCCGCAATAACGACGTCTACCAGTGATTACTCCACCTCCGCAGCATATTCTCGTGGGCCGACTAGGTGCTCCTTACGGCGTACGAGGATGGATCAAGGTACATTCGTTTACAGATCCCATCGATAATCTTCTCCAGTATCCCACTTGGAAAATACACCATGCAGATCAGTGGCAATCGATACCGCTAGAAGAGAGCAAACACCATCATCAGGGATTGATCGTCAAATGGGTAGGATGTGACAATCGCGAGCAAGCGCGCTGTTATACTAACGATTGGATCGCTGTGGCACGCACAACCTTCGCTCCTTTAAGGGAAGGTGATTATTATTGGGCTGATTTAATCGGCCTGCAAGTGATCACACTCTCAGGCGTCCATTTGGGTGTGATCGATGCTCTGCTAGCAACGGGTGCCAATGACGTGATACGAATTATTGATAAAAAAAATAAGAGAGAACGGCTGTTGCCTTATGTGCGCTCTACTGTGGTGCATTCTATCGACTTAGATAAAAGAATCATGATCGTGGACTGGGATTCGACATTTTAATCATCATGAAGGCACACTCAACCATGACCCTGAATATCGCACTCATTACGCTGTTTCCTGACATGTTTCAGTCACTTAATTACGGCATTGTGGGTCGAGCTATGCGTCGCCAACTGGTGCAACTGACCTATTGGAATCCTCGACACTATGCGACCGACACCCACCATACCGTGGATGATCGACCTTACGGGGGAGGAGCGGGTATGGTTCTGAAATACATACCCATTGCTCACACCATAAAAGCAGCTCAAGCCAACTTCATGACTCGCGCCACAGTAATTCATTTGTCTCCCCAGGGGAAGTTATTGACACAGCCAGCCATCAATGAACTAAAAAACCGCTCTCCCCTCATTCTGATTGCTGGGCGGTATGAGGGCATTGACGAACGATGTATCGAACGCTATGTCGATGAAGAATGGTCGGTAGGGGACTATGTAGTCAGCGGGGGTGAATTTCCCGCTATGCTATTAATCGATGCGATGGTGCGCCTTTTGCCCGAAGCGTTGGGCGACCCTGATTCTGCTCAACAAGACTCTTTCATGCTCGGGTTATTGGATTACCCCCACTATACTCGGCCCGACACCGTGGATGGCCTCACCGTCCCCTCGGTGTTATTGAGTGGTGATCACGCCGCTATTTCTCGCTGGAAACGTCAACAAGCATTAGGAAGGACTTGGCAAAGGCGCCCAGATCTGATAAAAAGGTTATCCTTAACAGCAGAACAACAACAATTATTAGATGAATTTGTCGCAGAACGTCACTCCAATGATCCCAACCCCCCTTGAGGGCCTTTTTCATGAATAACGTCATCCAAACAGTCGAAGCTGAATACTTGCAGGGAAAAACTATTCCGCCGTTCCGAGCCGGAGATACGGTGGTCGTGCAAATCAAAGTCAAAGAGGGTGATCGAGAACGTTTACAAGCATTCGAAGGCATTGTCATTGCAAAGCGCAACCGTGGATTAAATTCATCATTTACCGTACGAAAAATATCTCACGGAGAAGGGGTTGAGCGAGTCTTCCGAACTTATAGCCCATTGATCACACGCATCACCGTCGAACGTCAGGGTCACGTGCGCCGTGCCAAACTTTATTATCTGCGCGGACGACACGGGCGCAAAGCCAGAATCAAAGAGAAAATCAGCGGATGAATTATTCAGCCGTCATCCCTTCTCCAGTGGGACGGCTGGGCATCATCTCACTCGATCATCACCTGATGCATATCCACTTCGTTCCCAAGTCGTGTCATTACTTGTCTCCACAAACCGAGGTTGCACACGTAGCAACGCAACAGTTATTCGCTTATTTCACGCACCCCGCGGATGCCTTTGATCTCCCTTTATCGCTGTCCAGTGTGAGTGAATTTCAACAACAAGTGTGCAAGGCGTTGCAACGCATTCCCATCGGCAACACGCTCACCTATCGTGAGCTCGCAGACCGTTTAAAAACGAGTGCGCGTGCGATCGGGCAGGCCTGTCGCAGAAATCCATTTCCTATCGTGATCCCCTGTCACCGCATCGTGGCACAGCAGGGATTAGGTGGCTACCATGGCGCAAGCCAAGGTCCCATGGCCACCGTAAAACGCTGGTTATTACGCCATGAACAAAACGCTTTGAAACGACCGACCAATCCCCCTACACCAGACCAATAGGAATAGCATCGGTATGACTACTCAATGGCAGTAGTGTGTCAACAAAACAAACCACCACCCCCTGTGAGGGACTTTCTTGATATTGATTCAGCACTTTAAAATTTTTCAAAATCTCTTTGGTTGGCGAGGCTGTTTTTTTAATTTCCACTGGATAAATTTTTTGATTTGTCACAATGAGTAAATCAATTTCTTTTTTGTCTTTGTCACGATAGAAATATAAAGGTGCCTGTAATCCATTATGCCAATAAGATTTGAGAATTTCTATTACAACAAACGTTTCTAAAATAGCTCCTGACATGGCTCCAGCTTCTAAGGTTTTGTGATCCGACCATTGAGTGAGATAACTGCATAAACCTGTATCGATATAGTATAGTTTTGGCGCCTTAACCAATCGCTTTGTTAAATTACTATGATATGGCTCTAACAAATAAATAATGCCCGCAGTTTGTAATATGGATAGCCAATGTTTTGCTGTATTAGGGCTAATATCTGTATCTCGCGCAATATCAGCCAAATTTAATAATTGACCCGTCCTTGCCGCAGTCACTTTTAAAAACCGTAAAAAAGCACTTTCATCTCCCACCTGAGCCAAATCTCTCACATCACGTTGTAAGTAGGTCTGAGTATACGAGCTAAAAAACAAATTTTTATCAGAGTGTTTATCTGTAGCAATCGCCGGAAACGATCCATACCAAATTTTCTTATAAATGGTTTCCAGTGATATGGGTTCCATCTTAGTTAATTTTTTTTCGATGGATTTGTCTCCGGGTATAAATGGCGCATCGAGGTGTGAAAGTTTTTGCATTTCCCACTGAGATAAACCTAATAAATTTAGAATACCCACTCGGCCAGCTAGCGACTCTGAAATACCTCGCATCAATTGAAATGGCTGGGAACCTGTTAGCCAGTACTGCCCTGTCTTGGGGCGATGATCGACATTCATTTTAATATATGGCAGCAGACCCGGTGCGTATTGAATTTCATCAATTAAAAGGGGTGGTTTAAACCGTTCCAAAAATAATTTAGGCTCCTCTTTCGCTAAAATAAGCAGCGTTGGGTCATCCAGCGTCACATAATTTCTATTCTGGCTGGTCTGATGGGCAAGATGGCGCAAGACAGTCGTCTTACCTACTTGTCGCGCACCTGTGATCATCACCACAGGAAACTGGTGACTAGCCCTTTGAATGGTAGGTTCCAATGTTCTTGAGATATACATGAAGTCTCGTCCAATATGCAATGAGACTGCATTATAGCCGATATTGATTGGAAAGGTCCACTCACCCTTTGAACCTGCTGGTAGGAATTTTTCCTTGTAATTTTGCAGTATGAGCTGTAAAATTTCAAGGATAAATTAAGACGGATACTCATGCTTGCTCCGAGAATCAACAAACGAGTGATTAATCAATCGATTAATACACACTTCATCACGGCTGTACTCGGCCCACGCCGAGTAGGGAAAAGCACCCTCATCGAAGAGTTCCAGAACGATCATCCGGATTATACCTGGGTAACGATTAATCTAGACGAGCTGGCCTTGAGGGAACTGGTGAGCCAGAGAGGAGTCCAGAACATCATCGAAGAACGCTGCGGCCGAAAAATAGGAACCTACCCTAAAATGTGGGTAGCTATCGACGAAGCGCAAAAATGCCCTCTGATTTTCGAGCAAATAAAAATTATCTACGACCAGTCCAAAGATAAAAACTGCATTAAATTTATTTTAACCGGCTCAGGCATGCTAGAACTGCATCAACTCAGTGCAGAAAGTTTAGCCGGACGCATCCAATTAAATTACCTCACGGAGTTTACCTTACGTGAAACCATGGGACTAAATCCCCCCTTTCCTGTGTCTGACTTATCTATCCTGGATCTCATTTTCGATCAACAATGGGATGCTGTTGGCTCTACTATCGATGCGTTATCTCCTCTGCGTCATCGCGCGCTGCTTGCTCTTGATGAACAATTGATTTGGGGTGGATTACCTGAGGTGTTATTACTCCCAGATGAAAAAAAGCGCCTGACCTATATTGTCGATTACTTACAAACTTATTTGGAAAAAGATGTCCGTGCTATTGCTACCATTACCGATTTATCACTCTATAAAAATTTATTAGAAATTAGTGCGGAACTGACTGGTTCTGTTAGGAATGACCAAAAAATAATAGAAGCTTTACATTGCTCACGCGATGCTTTAAAAAAATACCGAGGATTTCTGACAGCCACGTTAATGTATCAAGAAATTTATCCGCCCATTACAAGTACCCTAAAACGTCTCGTGAAATCTCCAAAAGGTTATTTATTAAATAATGGGCTGATCAGTTATTTAACCGGTATCAATACCCTATCTGTGCTTATCAAAAGTGGACAAATAGGACATCGACTGGAAAATTGGTTTTTAAAAGAATTAAACTGTGCCATAGCACGTACACCTATTTATTCCAAAATTCACTATTGGAGAACCACTGCTGGTGCGGAAATTGATTTTATCGTGCAACGCAATCCGTATTTGTTTCCCTTCGAGATCACCTATTCACAATCCATCGATCGAAAAAAATTACGTAATTTACACGCTTTTCTTGCTAGTGAGCCTAAAGCACCTGCCGGTATTTATATTTACAGAGGAGACTATCAGTACGATAAACAGCGTCGTATCCATTTTATCCCAGCGTGGGTGATTGCTTAGCAATACCCTCCGTGGTGAGTAATTCTTTGATATAGTAACAGAGACAGTAACCATTCGGCATAGCAGACGCTTCTTCTGGAGTGATGAGATGATCACGCAGTGCGGTTACACCCCATTGCCCTGGGTTCCCTACCCACCCATCTACCCCAAAAACCAGCCCTTGATATACACACTTTTTTGTGTATACTTATACGAGAGAAAAGGATACTCATGAAAAGCACTTATAGCAGCCGAGAGTTAATCAAGATGCTGAAAGTAGACGGTTGGAAACTCGCGCGAGTTCGTGGTGATCATCATCAATTTAAGCACCCCACTAAAAAAGGTGTAGTTACCGTTCAGCATCCGGTAAAAGATTTATCAAGATTCGTTGCAAAAAGTATCTTTAAACAAGCAGGCTGGGAAACCGATGGAGGATAATCCATGCTAAGTTATGTCGCACTGATTCATAAGGCCAAGAAAAAATCGACCCTCTATGGGGTCATGTTTCCTGATTTTCCAGGATGTGTTTTTGCAGGCCATTCCGTTGATGAAGCAGTCCACAATGCACGTGAAGGACTGGTTTTTCATATGGAAGGCCTATTAGATGCCGGTGATACTATTCCAGAACCAACCTCTTTAGAAGAGGTTCTGGCTAATCCTGAATATAAAGAGGCAACCCCTTGTCTCATTCACATTGCACCACCCACAGGACATTTAAAGCGCATTAACGTTTCGATGGATATGGGTTTGTTAGTTGAAATTGATCATGCCGCTAAGCTTGTTGGAAAAAATCGCTCTGAATTCTTAGCGTATGCCGCAAGACAACTATTGGCGTAATCAATTAATTCCATAGAGATAACACACAAATCATACGATAAACAGCGTCGTATTCATTTCATCCCAGCGTGGGTGATTGCTTAGCAATATTTATTATCTTTTCTATCGCGAGAGATACTATAACGATCTCTGTTTAACACAACATGAAACCGCGCATGCCTTGAATTTCTAGCCGCTCTTAATATTTCATTAACTTAACACGGGTAACATTTTATCCATGTACCGAGTAGTTATTGACTAATCACCTCAGGATATATACACTGTATTGAATCATAAGTTAAAAGCCCGGCCTTATACCCAAGGCGCTCATGATAGCTATTGGAGAATAAGTATTTGGTCATCAGCTAAAAACAAAATAATCATTCAAGGGGTAGAATGAGAAAACAACAATAGAAATAAAAATGCCAGAAAATAACAAAAATGCTTTTCCATTATTACCCACCGAACTGAATGTATTCATTTTTAGTTTTTTATCACCACCGGAAGCTGTCACAATAGCTGCTGTCAACAACAGTTGGCGGGAAATGGCTTTTTCAAATGTGCTGTGGAATATTTATTTTAAACGTGACTTTAATGTCACATCAAGCGACAACGATAAGAGTTTTACACAATATTTAAAAGTTCTCAAAGAAGCACTGAATCATCAAACCAAAGAAATTCAAAGACTGAAAAAATTATTTACTCACGACTATTCTCATGAACTCTATTTAATAGAGCAAATGTTGAATGGACCTGTAGCTAGAAATTTCACTGGTAAGTTAAAAACGCTTTTAGGCGAAGCATGTTTTGAGATATTCAAACAACAACTATCTTCTTACGACAAAAGCAGCTTTAAAACTTTTGAAGAAATTTATCAAATATTTCCTGAAAGAAAGCATTTTCTCAATCAAGTCAACACGGAAATCGTTAAAAAAGGGATTGGAAAAAAATTTACGAAAGCATTAAATCCCAATCGCGCGGTGTTTCTTCTGACCGAACAAGGCCTACAAACAATCGATAGAAGAAGCACCATCAAGCTTAATCTAACAGGGTTAATAACTCGGCTCACGCCAGACAGCATTACAAATTGTATGCTATATAATGTTGAAGATTTACGTCTATCTGCAACGATGTTATCTGCAATACCAGATAATTTTTCAGACCTCACCACTTTAAGAAAACTCTTTTTACGTCACAACGAACTCTGCCACTTACCATCCAACGTTTCTCAGCTAAAACACCTAGAAGAGCTTGATGTATCGAACAATTTTTTAAATGGCATTCCTGAGATCGTTTATTCGCTAAAAAATCTGAAAATTTTAAACATGGGAAATTTTAAACCCAGCATGACAACCTGTGTCTGCTGTGATCCCATAGGGCAAAGAACCACAGGTAACCGCATCACAACACTTCCTGCAGAAATTAATCAACTGACGCAACTGGAATACTTGAATTTAATGAGCGTTGGGTTAATGGCTTTACCAGATGACATGTCAAGGTTAAGTCGTTTAACATTGCTCAATTTATTCCATAACAATATACAAAACCTCCCAAGTCGTTTACCACCCCGTATACAAGAGCAACGTAGGGGACTTTGGGTTGCCGGAAATCCGTTAGTATTCTATCGTCCCCTTTCCATCAGCATGGATCAATTCTCTACAACTGCTCAGATACAGATTATCCACCCGACAATAAGAATATTTTCGCAAATGCTAGGTAAGCTATTTACTGTAATGGAGTTTCTACATGCTGCTTTATTGCGTAGCATGAATAGCATGGAACCTTTGTTGTATGCAATATATTTACTAGTTTTTCTTTTAATCAATGCGCTGTTTATTTTGAAAAGAGAGCAAGAGCAAGATCAACAACAAACAGAGTCTCCTTGGCTAAGATATTAATTCACATTAGAATAAGCCCACGTCGCACTTGAGATATCACTCGTAGACTTCTTTGCGATATCCCACTGTAATAACCAACACCTTCCGTTCATCCTCTTCGATACGACAAGTAATCCTCGTGTTTTGTACCCGATAACGCCATAATCCATGTTTTTCATAAGAGAGTGGTTTACCAAACCGTCTGGGATCGCTGTTCACTGCAATACGTTCCCGCAAATATCTTAAAATGGTCTTCTGTAACTGTTGCTCAAGCCTTCTGAACTCTTTTCTAGCACGCTCATCCCACTCCACTGTCCAGGTCAGCTTCCTTCTCCAGACCTTCTAATGACCAACGTTTTTCGGGTTTTTCTAATCTCTCTAGCGAGAAATAAATATCTTCTAATTCTTCCAGGTGTTCCAGCACCGCTTCTCGAACATAATAGGTTTTGGTTCGACCTGTTTTCTTAGACAATCTATCGAGACGCTTCTCAACATCATCGGGTAATCGTACTGCTAACATAGCTTCTCCTAATGAGTATGTAAGTATATCCTATTTTATTAGGACATCTGTCAACCCACCTCCACTTCTCGGGCAACAGCGCTCACAGAAAAATAGCGCTGAGTCCCTTGCGCGGCAATGGCATCTCCTAAGCGGTTGAGCGCATGCGTGTAAGCCGCCATGCGCATGCTGATGTGTTGTTTCACCATCATGTCGTTCACACAACGAAATTCCCGCTGCAAAATATGATGCAATCGCTCATGGACTTTTTCTAACGTCCAATAATAGCCATTTTTATTCTGCACCCACTCAAAATAACTCACAATGACGCCACCCGCATTGGCTAAAATATCAGGCACCACCAAAATACCTCGCTCATGTAACACCGCATCGGCTCGACTTGAAATAGGGCCATTAGCGACTTCCACAATCACAGGCGCTCGGATATTTTTTACATTGTCTTCGCGAATAACATTTTCTAAGGCAGCGGGAATTAATATATCGACATCTAACGCTAACAAAGCATCGTTCGTAATCTGCTCTGCAGATACCGTTTCACAAACCGAGCCTTCGCAATACACGGCTTGTACGCGCTGTGTTTCTTTCTTTCGTTGTATCAAGCTAGGTATATCAAATCCTTCTTCACGATAAATACCTCCCTGAGAATCACTCACCGCGACAATACGGTAACCATCCCGATGCAGTAAACTCGCCACCCACTGTCCCGCATTACCAAAACCCTGCACGGCCACACGAATATGCGCGGGATTCCAGCCGCGATCTCGTTCTAATTCTTTGATGCAATAATAAGCCCCACGGCCTGTTGCATCTTCACGCCCTAAACTACCACCTAATTCAATGGGCTTGCCGGTAATTACACCCGGACTATGACTGCGCACTATTTTGGAATATTCATCCATCATCCAACCCATGATCATAGCGTTGGTATAGACATCAGGCGCTGGAATATCGGTGTGTGGCCCAATAAATCCTGCAATTTGTTCGATAAATCCCCGACTGAGGCGTTCGACTTCCATGCGCGATAATCGCTTAGGATCTACCGCAATACCACCCTTAGCACCCCCTAATGGTAATCCCATGAGCGCACACTTTAAGGTCATCCAAAAAGCCAGCGCTTTGATTTCGTCTAACGTAACATTAGGATGATAGCGAATTCCTCCTTTGGTCGGCCCACGGCTATCGTTATAACGAACCCGATGACCTTCAAAAATTTTCAGTGAACCATCGTCCATGCGAACAGGAATAGAGACAGTCAAAGTACTCTGCGGATATCGCAACCGCTCAATGGTCTCAGGATCCGCATGAGAAAATTGCGCTGCATGATCAAGATGCCGTAAGGCATCAGCAAAAAGACTTCCTGACATGAGTATTCTCCTTAACATAGATGAAATTAAAAAAATGAGATATTAACCAATGGCCAACGGTAATCAGTATACTGTTCATTATCCCAGAGATAAAACTCATTTTAAGGGAGCAGTTTCTTGCTGCCTCCGATTGGGTAAGTAACGCGCCAACCCAGCAGCCAACAAAAGAATGATAGGGAGCACAGACAAAGCAATTTGATAATGCAAAACAGCATAGCGATCAATACCATAACCAGAATGTGTGGTAAATAAATACAAAATCAATCCCACCAACGGTTGTAATAAAGGAGCTCCCGCCACTGAGAGACAATTCACAAATCCGATACTAGCACCACGCCAGTGAGGAGGCACAATCTCATTACCGATAGCAAAGGGCAACATATAAACGCTGAGTAAAATACCCAATAGTGCCATCAATACACATAGTAATCCTAAGGGTAATATCGGTACATAAATCACGATACTGAGTAGAACGGCAGATCCCAATGCACCACCTATTAACAAAGGCCGTCGATGATAAATTTGCCCATCCAACCAACCCACCAACGGAGTGCCTATGGCTACACCTAAAAATACAAGATCGCAAATTAAAGTCGCTATGATGAGCCGCACATGATAAGCCAACATAATATAAGGGATGCCCCACAATGCGACAAATACCGTCACCACGGCAAATAAAAGACCCGAATAAGCTCCATTAATCCACGCTATTTTTTTTCGAATCAACGATTTCAAATCACACCACAACGAGCGATCAAATATCATCGTCATAGGTGATGAAACATGATGGTCGGAACGATCTCGCACGATTAACCCAATTAACATACTGATCAAAAAACCTAAAAAAGCGGCACCTATCATGGCGTGGCGCCAACCCAAGAATTGCACTAATTTAGCCAAGAAAAGGCCCCCCAAAATACCACCGATCATCCCGATCGATTCTGCAAGACCGGTCAATAATATAAATCGATTCAATGGAAACCAACGCGCTACGACATTCAATGATCCCACAAAAGCAAAAGCAGCCCCCCCTCCCATCAGTAAACGACCCACAATGGCAACAGACAACACTCGCGAAAATCCGAACAACAAACAACCCAGCGCACAAACAGCAGCACCAATCGTTAATACACGACGTGGACCAAAATAATCGACTAATAATCCGGCTGGCATCTGCAATAGGACATAGATGTAATAATAAGTGCTCACCAACACACCTCCCCCCAGTGCGCTGAGCGAAAAATCCTTCATCAAACCATCGATGATGACACCCGAAGAGATTTGTAAGAAAAATTGAAATAAGACGAACAGCATAGAGACCGCCCATACGATCCAAGGATAAGCCCCCTGGTATTGCTGCAAGGGCTTTATAATAGTTTTGGTAAAAGCGGTCATAATAAAAAGGCCTCCTAACGGGGCAAACGATGATAATGCAATATATTTCAAAGTCAAGCTTATTATTGCAAAAAACCTTCCTCTGTGCTTTATTTCTATCTAAACTACCTCAATGGTTGTTTGATTGAATCCCCACCTGGCCTTCCAGAACCAAGAATGGGATCTTTTCTGCCTCCTTCCCCCCGCACTTTATGTACGGGGGGAAGGGTCAGGGATGGGGGGAATTGATGAGAGCACATTATGAATTCATGGCAACACTATCTCAGTTCCCAAGGGGCCCGCCAGGATGCCGAAGGTGTATATGACTTCAGTCACTTGTCTCAAGAACTCAAAGCTGTGCGCTCTGGCCATTGGCTGGCTGATCTCAGCCATTTTGGGATCATTCAAGTCAGGGGTCCCGATGCTAGCTCTTTCTTACAAGGCCAATTCACTTGCGATGTGAATAAGACGCAAGAACAACAGGCTACTCTTGGAGCTCAGTGTGACCACAAAGGCCGAATGCTCGTTAACTTTTGGTTGTGGAAACGCCGCCAGGATTTTTATTGCTTCCTCCCACGTACCCTCATCGTACTTACACTCGCTCATCTCAAAAAATACGCGGTATTTTCAAAAGTCAGTTTAGAAGTTTGTAACGAGATGGCCATCACCTACTATGGGAAAATGCCACTCTCCTCGCAACCCAAAATCACGGTATTGACTACACTATTTCCTCATTATTATCTGATCATCGCACCTCCTGAACACTTATCCACTATCTGGCAGGAGCTCCATGCCCAAGGTGCCACACCTGTCGGAAGGTCTGCCTGGCAAGCGTTTAATGTCCAACAGGGTCTCGTCTTTATCACCCCCGCCACACGGGAACTCTTCACCCCCGCGATGATCAACTTACCTCAGCTAGGAGGGGTCAGTTTTACTAAAGGCTGTTATGTGGGCCAAGAAATTATCGCGCGAACCCATCACCTCGGTAAACTGAAGCGTCACCTGCACCGCGCCTCTGTCGCCTGCGACTCCCCGCCTCAACCGGGAGAATCGCTCACTAACGAGGCTGCCGATGCAATCGGGGTCATTGCGGAAGTCGCTCCTGCTACCCCATCGGGCTATGACTTATTAGCGGTGGTGCAAGATCACGCCTTAGCAGATCGTATCTATTATCATGAGCATCCTATTACCAACATATCGGCTTTAGCAAATAGCGGATGATCTCACTCCTTAGAACGCAATAAATGTGTGGAATGTAGGGCGAATGGTTTCCATTTTTGAATTCTTCAAGGCCAATCATTTAAACTTTCCTTAATAATTGAAAAGTTCATTTTGCTTCTCATCCCAAGTTACAATAATAAATTTAAAAATAATATAAAATAATAGCAAGGATGTGTCATGAAAGATGATGGCCTCATATCTAATTTAGATTTGAATGCAGATATTCCCCCTTTAGCAAACATTCAACCTTCGGCGAACTCTCATCAGTCCATGGCCTTATTGCCAAGAGTAAACGTTCCTCCGCTCCACATAGTGGGTTACGATTTTACAGAATCTCCCATTTGGGCAGCTAGCAAACTATTCGTTAGTAGTAAGTTTGCTTTTATGGGTGAGCTGGTATCACATAGTGGGTTACCTCGCACTGGTTTACTGATAGAGAATGTACCTTACTACACCATGAATTTAGTCGAGTATTTGCATAGTGGGCAATCACCTGGACAGGTTTTTGGTTCTGTGTCTCAGGACGTTGTTGTCGACGGCGCAATTTACTACGGTATGAAACAAGGAATTCAATTATCTACGAAACTGTTTGGCCGTTCTTTAGGTTTTCTTTCGCGTAATGCTGGTAGTGTGGCTACGGGTGCAATTTTGGTTTTAGATACTGCAGAGTTTGTTGCACCCCATATTGAAAATACTTGGTTGAATAATCCGGGTTTGCTGGGTGGTTTAGTGCTGACGGGGAAAGCATGGGGTGTGGTGAATGAGGTTGTCTCAGATGGTTTAGACTTCGGTATTAGTGGTGCTTTTGAAATTTTAAAGAACAGTCTCAAATATAAGCCTGAAAATGATTTCGATCGCACGGTGAAAGATGGGAAAGTTTATTTGCATGCTACGCCGAATTGCATGCAGCAGCCAAAACGCATTCCGTTATTTGATATTAAAATGGCTGGACGATATTTGGATGGTTTGGCGGGTCCTTTTCTCGTTGATGTTGCCGTTAGCGCATATGAATGGATCAAGCCAAAACCAGTTGATTTTGGTCCGCGTCTTGAGAAGCGAGACGGAAGGGTCTACCTTGAAACAGGATCCATGCCAAATGTAACCGATGAGCTGTCACCACTCATTTCCAAAACTTTCAGCCTTGTTGGTTCCCCTCAGAGGCAACCAGCTAGATTTTTGCCGATATTTAATTTTAGCTGTGCAAATGCCGGGCTAGAAATTCCCCAATTACAAGTTCCTCAAGCACTAGATGTGCCTGCTTTACCCCATCTAAATGAAAGAATTGATGCACAGCCACCGGATCCTGTAGCTATTCAGCCATACTTTTTACAAGAGCCACAGCTTGCTGGAGGATATGTTAATCCGTGGCTGATGGGAAATGATACTGGATTTTTTTATGGTGGATTTTCTAACTCAAATCCCTATTTATTTGCGCAAACGCCACCAGGGCCGTCGTTAGGAGCAATGCCGTATTCTGCTGATCTTACCAGTGGTATAGTGCCTACCTTACAACCACCTGTCTCCTCGGAAGCTTTAGCAGAGTTGACTTCTCCAGCTCATATCGTTGTTGAAGAAAAGCCATTGGCTGACTTAGAGGCTTTGCCACCATTAGCTCAAATAAACGTCTCAAGTCTGTCGACAGGTGGATCTGTGGCAGAACCAAAATTAACTGCGTTGGGGACTATAAGACCTGATACCCATTCGGTTCCCGGTGGAGTTTATGTCGGTGCTATTTCGATTAACAATTCTATTGGTATCCATTATGGGATTGGCTTCGAGTTTCAAAATTTAGACGCGATTGTTACTCGGGCGATAAACGGGTGGATATCGAAGACGGCATTAACCACAGATAGAGTGAGGTTGCAAAATGGAGATTATTGCAGCTATGAGATTCGCACAGTTTCATTTGAAGCGAGTCAAATAGAGATAAAGGCTAGATACCTTAGGGCTCAGAACCAAGGAGTTGGAAATAGCCATCACTTGACAGTTGATCTTGGGTTTTCTTGGAACCCTTTTCATTTCGGTTACAATGTGAATAGTGATGCAAATAAAGCACGAATAGCAGCGGAAATATCAGCAGTATCTGGTCAGTGTGTAATAGGTGAGTATCAAGAAAATAGAAAGCATTTTTTGGAAAATATAAATCTAGCGTTAGCACAAGGAAATGATGCGAAAGCACACAGTTTGCATGCGGAATTTTTCGGCAAATTCAGAGTGTTTTCTGATGAGGTTAAAAGAGACGAGCTGGCAACGCTACGTCAAATAAATGATGCATTAGATGTTCGCTTGTTCACTCAAGCAATGGGTGCCGTGGAACGCGAAGATTTTATAGCGGCAAATAACCTGTGCGCAAGCTTGCACAATGCAACTTTACAACAGCAAGCGAGAACCGCTATAGGGCAAGATGCTGTATCTGCTGGCAATCCAGATGCCGCATTAACTATTTGCGAATCGATACCGCCTTCAGAACAACGCACACAATTAGAAAAAGAAGCAAGAAAGAGTAAGGTTGAGTCGTGTTCGATGCAAATTTTACAGGAATTACGCGATGACGAAGCTTATGTTGATTTATGGGAACGAATCGATGAGCGTCGAGATGATCATAAAAAACAGCAGATTTTAAGAGGTTTTCTGGGTGAAGCGGAAGATGCGCTTACTGAAGAAGCGTATGACGAATGTTCCACTATTATGAATGGAAAAAGACGGGCCCAGTTTTTATTTACGTTAGCGCAACACCAACATGGTAGTGCGAAATCAGCTGAGGGATTAGAGCTGGCAGCTGAAGGTTTTCGTCGCGCTTTAGAAGTAGATCCAAGTCATCGTGATGCGACAAAATTATTGTCGAATTGTTATTTACGCCAAGGAAAATTTCAGGAGGCGATAGATTTAGTCGACGTACATATCCTAGTGGCGCAACCGGGCGATGTATTTGGGTTATCGGTCAAAGGTGCGGCGTTGTTGCGTACTCAAAATCGAGCGGCAGGAAGGGCGATACTAACAGAATTATTAGAACGTGGCATTGAGCACCACGCTGATCTTCCCGAATCAAGGCCGGATGATGAAGTTGTGTCAACGGTGACATCATTAACATTATCCGAAGCCGAAATTCAGTTTGTACATAGCGAAATGGCGAGTGATTATGCGAGAGAGGTTCATGAAAATCAACGTGATTATTTGACAAATCGGGTGAATCGACGAAGAACCTATCAATCAGCCAATAATACAGGCAAAAAAATTGAAACGTTACAAAATGAAGTTGATCAAAGTCGACAGCATTTAGCTAGTATGGATTTGACAATCAAACAACGAAATGCGCACGCTGCAGAAATAAAATCGTTCGAAAAATCAGATGATGTGGAACTGCAAATCCAAAGGGATCAAGCTGAAAAACAATTACATACCGATAACAAGCTTCTTCAATCCACGATGGATCATTTTAATATTCAAGTTGTTCAAATTACCACGGATGCCATTTTTTTTCTGGCCGATGTGGCTATTTCTCAATTGTGGTGGCGAGAGGCAAATCAGCAAGATGAGCAAGGTAAATGTAAATTAACAGATGGGGGCGTGAAATTACAGAAAGGCTTAAAGCTGTTTAAAGCACCGCTATCGAGTGGTTTACAATTGTTGGCACATGACGCTTATTGGACCATGAGTGCAAGTGACAGGGAAGTTCAGGCGGTGTTGGCTGATTCTTTACAGCATTCCGGATTCAGTGAAGTTGCAAATGTGAAGCCTGAATCCGCGTTTAGCGTTAGATTGAATTATGCGCGTTATGCCTTACTGGGTGGTCAAATGTTTCGCGAATTCATGCGATGGATTGAACGCGACGAAAAGGATCGGCCTACAAACCGTGAGGAATGGTCCGCATTAGAACGTACTGGAAAATTCATGGATGAATATGCGCTTCCGATTGCTCAAATGGGGCTTTCACTGGGATTTATAGCATTGAGTCCAGGTAATCCGATAGCAGGCATTTTGTCATTTTCGCCGGAAATAGTGATGCAGATTCCCGAAATCAATAATTATTTATTGCGACCAAATCCACGAGATGATTCGGCTCGTGTACGTTTCATCATTGGCAAGACGCTCGAGCGCATGAATAGCAATAACAAAAAAAGGCTGACTCGGGTGGAGACAGTGTTGGGAGACGCTACTCAAGTACTGAGTTATGTCACTGCCTTTCCAGAACCTTTGTCCATGTTGTTTCGCTCTTTACTATCTACTGCGTTTACTGGTGCTGTTATTGATGGATTATTTAATTGTTTTACTAGGCTAGGGAAGCTGTATTTGCTTTTTAAGACCGGGCAATTAGCATTAGCTTTTTACCATACCTACAAAAATTATAGTCCGCAATGGCTTCAGCATTGCTTTGTGTCCTTACAACAAGAGTTTAATCAGCAAATGCACGCGCTTAGAACCCAAACACCACAGCAAAACAGTTTAACATTCAAACGGATTAAAGAGGATCTACGTGGTTTATTTGCTCAAACACCCGTGGTTAATGCAGAGCTGCGAAAATTTTATATTCTTACAGTGTATTTCGAGCACTTTTTTTCCAGTATTAGAGAATTTGGTGTAACACCAGCGGATGGGAATTGTTTGTTTCATGCGATTTCTCAGTATTGTGGGATTGATCACGCCGAATTGCGACGGATGGCGGTTGAATATGAACGTGGTCACCCTCAGGAATTTATAGATAAAAATTTAATTACGGGTGATCAGTTTGATGTACATATTCAAAACATAGCTGAGGTAGCGACTTTGCCGAAAGATGATAAAGATCAAGAATTGAAGCAATCTCGGTGGGGCACAAATGCAGAAGTGTATGCGCTGTCGAAAGTGTTAAATCGTCCTATTGTTGTGATAACTCCCGATATTGACATTCGTAGGATGATGCAAGAACATTTTTCGCCAGATTTATTAGAACTTACAGGCGAGCCTATTTTCCTTGTTTTACTGGGGAATCACTATAGCCCTATGCTGTTGAGAGGTGAGGATTATTTTGAATGTACTTATAGGAATTTTTTAGATTTACGAGAAAATCAATTAGCTGATGTGTTTGTTAAACCACTTGAGGAATATCAAGAAGAGGAACGAGTGGTTTACGAACAGGCTCAAGCATCTTTAGTGGAGCTATCAGAAGTAACAAATGATTGTGTTCAAAAGATAGCTCTAATTAACAACTATGATCGCGATATAAACGCGTTACTTGAGTCAATCGAGGGAAAATTAGCTTTATTTAGTCGCCCTCCTTCCTTGCAAGCACCTTCTGAAAAAGTATGTGGGATTACGTTTTTTGAAGGCGCGGGGTTAAGTCGCGATGAACAACTGGCCATTGCATTGAGCGCTCAAAAAATGGGTTTTTAAATCTAAATAAAGGGAAAAAATGCCTAAAAATATTTTAATTGCCGCTTTTGATGGCGATATAAATCGAATAAATGAAATATTAGACGCTGATCCAAATAAGGTTAACGTACAATGTCTTCCTATGAGTTGTCCAGTAGGTCATCAAGTAGTTGCAAAGTCATTGTTAGTAGGAAAAAAACTAGGATCGCTTTTTCTTATTGCTGCAGCACTGATTGGAGAGGCTCCAGCTGTTGGAGCGGGGATTGCATTTTTAGCTAGTGGTACATTATTGGGAGGAGCGGGTGCACTTTGGAAATGGGGTGATACAAAATTACAGGCAATGACTGAAGATCGTGGGGGTTGGACTCCCCTTCATTTTGCTGCCTATGCTCAATCCCTAGAAACCGTACTTTATCTCATTCATCGAGGGGCTGATGTAACATTGAGAGATAGAAAGGGAAGAACGTACTTGGATTTTGCTCCGAGTGAACAATTTAAGCGAACTTGCCGGGATGTCATCGTAAGAAGAAATAATCTGCAACGTCTAAAAATACAATTAAGAGAGTTGGGGCAACAATTGGATGAAGTCAGAGCGCATGAGGCGCAGTTGGTCAATGTAATAAATGCTCGTGGACAAGAAGTGCAACAACTTCGAGGACAGTTAAACGAGCTTTTGGTAGAGCGTCAGCTTATTCTAGTAAGAATGAATGCTCTTCAAGCAGAAATAAATGCTGAAAATGAGATACACCGACAACGTCAACCGCTGGGACACATCATTAATAGGGGAATTATTTATTTGCAGCCATTTCAAGCGCCTAGAAATAATGCAGCAGATCAGGCAGCACCTGAGGGAGCAAGGCAGTTCATTCTTTAGAACGCAATAAAGGAAATAAAATCACATCGCGGATAGAAGGGCTATCAGTCAATAACATCACTAGCCGATCTATGCCAATACCTTCCCCTGCCGTCGGCGGCAAACCGTATTCTAACGCAGTAATATAATCGGCATCAAAGTTCATCGCTTCTAAATCACCCGCTTCACGCGCCATCACTTGTTCTCGAAATCGTGCTGCTTGTTCTTCGGGATCGTTCAACTCTGAAAAGCCATTCGCAATTTCACGCGCTCCCACATACAGTTCAAAGCGATCAGCCAAAAAAGCGTCCTTAGAATTCGCACGAGACAAAGGAGACACTTCTTTAGGAAAATGCGTAATAAATATGGGTTGTTGCAATTTTTTTTCAACTAATTTTTCAAATAATTCTAGCTGTATTTTACCCAAACCATAATGCGTTGGTGTCGCTATGTCATAGCAATGGGCTAGCGCACGTGCTTCATCCAGTGTGTCAATTTGCTTGGGAGAAAGTTCGGGATTCCATTGCAACAACGCATCACGTAAGCTGATACGCATAAACGGCCGGCTCAAATCAATCGATACACCTTGATAATTAAAATTCAGCGTCCCCAGAATTTTTTCCGCCAAATAACGCAACATGTCTTCTGTCATATCCATCATGTCGGTATCGGTAGCATAGGCTGAATAAAATTCCAATTCGGTGAACTCGGGATTGTGTCGCGTGGAAATGCCCTCGTTTCTAAAATTACGATTGACTTCGTAAACCCGTTCAAAACCACCCACCACCAATCGCTTCAAATACAACTCGGGTGCAATGCGTAAATACAAATCCATATCCAATGTATTATGGTGTGTCTCAAACGGACGCGCTGCAGCCCCCCCAGGGATCGCATGCATCATCGGTGTTTCTACCTCCAGGAAACCGCGATCATTTAAGAACTCACGAATCCGCGTGATGATGTGAGTACGCACCTGAAACAAGCGCCGCGACGACTCATTAACCATTAAATCTAAGTATCGCTGGCGAAATCGCTGCTCGTGATCATGTAGACCGTGAAATTTATCAGGGAGAGGACGCAGCGCCTTGGTCAATAATCGTAAGTGATGTACCTTGACAGACAGCTCGCCTGTTTTGGTTTTAAAGAGCTCCCCTTCCGCTCCCAAGATATCTCCTAAATCCCAGGCTTTAAAAGCATCATAATTTCCCTCTGGCAAGTGATCTTTGGCGATATAGAGCTGAATGCGGCCGCTCATGTCTTGAATATGTGCAAAACTTGCCTTGCCCATCACCCGACGTGTCATCATGCGTCCTGCCAGTTTTACGGCGATCGCTTGCTTCTCCAGCACTTCCGCATGAAAAGCATCATAAGCTGAGTGTAAATCTTGGGCCAATTGATCCCGTTGAAAATCATTAGGATAGGCTTCACCTGCTTGACGTAAGGCATGAAGCTTTGTTTTGCGCTGGTGAATTTGCTCATTCTCATCTATGGTTGCGTTCTTTGCTTTCTGATCATCTGTCACAAGCTGGGTACCTCATTTTTACCTGGACTAGAGAACACCTCTCACACGTACGATTCCAAAAGTGCTGAAAGATGTCCATAAGCTTAGGTTAACTGGACAACCATTGCCACTCTCTATGAAAATTGATAACTCATTAACATTTTCTAGGATAATACCATGCGATCTGATAAGACCAATAACCCTATGAACATTCAGTTTCTACTCAATGCTGATGAAGATTCCCATGCGCCAACTGCAAACCACTTCGCTCTGCCATTTTTTATAGAGTTACCCAATCCGCTTCAGCAAGTCCTAGATTATTTTATGCAACTAGCTACCAAAGCTAACACCATTTTTAGCCAGATAGTCAACGACAATTCCGAGGGGGTTATCTCAGAACATGACTGCCTCTTCAGCACACTACCGTATTGGTTAGCTGCCATACAAACATTACGATTACTATTACCCCACATGACTACACTGAACCTTTGGGACATGAAATCACAAGAATACTTCGGTCGGCTGATGCTATCACAATTGATGATAGGTCACACATTGATTGCTACAGGAGGAAACAAAGATGTTTATCAAGCATTAATGAATATTTATTTCCTTTGTCTTGCACACATGCCCAAATTACAAGAGCTGGGTATTCGAGTACAAAATCAAACCTACTTACCGTTTCATCAGTTCGCCAATAAATTATATCACGGCGCTTCGTGGACTAGTCTTTTGCAAAATACAGGTCACAGTCTGTTTTCTCATCAACAAACTGAACCCGAACAACCAACGTCCAACATTCCTTCAGAAAATATCCCCACGTTATAACAGAGACTGTTGGCATCTGAGTATGTGTGACATTATTTTTTGGCTTCTACGTGAGCTTTTAAACACGCCTCGATGAAAGGATCGATCGCACCATTTAATACAGCCTCTGTATCCGTCGTCTCTATGCCGGTGCGAAGATCCTTTACACGCGAATCATCCAATACATAAGAACGAATTTGGCTACCCCAGCTGATTCGGGATTTCGTCGCCTCTAACGCCGCTTGTTTTTCACGCTGTTTTTGCAATTCGAGTTCATACAATTTAGATTGTAACTGTTTGAGCGCTTGTGATTTATTTTTATGTTGTGATCGATCGCTCTGACATTGCACGACAACATTGGTCGGCAAGTGAGTAATACGCACCGCCGAATCAGTACGATTGACATGTTGCCCCCCCGCACCACTGGCCCGATAGGTATCAATGCGCAAATCGGCGGGATTGATTTCAATCGCAATATCATCGCTGACTTCAGGAGAGACAAAAACTGAGGCAAACGAAGTGTGCCGACGATTACTGGAATCAAACGGTGATTTACGCACTAATCGATGTACACCGCTCTCCGTGCGTAACCAACCGTAAGCGTAGTCCCCTCGAAATTCCACGGTAGCGCTTTTAATCCCTGCCACTTCACCGGCTGATACTTCCAACAGCGTCGTCGCAAACTGATGTTTTGTCCCCCAGCGCAAATACATACGTAATAACATTTCTGCCCAATCCTGAGCCTCCGTTCCGCCAGAGCCTGCTTGAATATCCAAATAGGCGTCGTGCGCATCCATTTCACCTGAAAACATGCGCTGAAATTCCATTTGTTCGATGGTGGCCGTCACACGATCTACTTCAGCCGTCAATTCCGCCCACAGTTCCGCATCGGGATTGGTTTGAATCCAAGTCAGCATATCTGCGGCATTGGTCAGCTGGGTCTGGACGGCATGGCAACAATGGACAATGTTTTCTAGGGCGGCGCGCTCACGCTGTAATGCAGTGGCTTTGGGGGCATCCCCCCATACCTTGGGATTTTCTAATTCGCGCTGTATTTCCAGTAGCTGCTGTTCTTTCTGTTCAAGCTCAAAGATACCCCCTCAAGGCCTGAGCCCGTATGGCGAGATTGTTCAACTTTTCTTTGAGTGCATTGATCTCTATCATGTCGTCATCCTATCTATCAGATCCCACGCAGTATATCTTTTATCTTCCTACTTCGTCAAAATCGGCTCTCAACGACGGGATCAATTGCTGAAATTCCCTGCTAACAATAGCGTGACCTGAAACACTCATTCTTTCGCTGGCTGATAGGTGACTTGACACGTGCCATGGCCTTTGGCATCGATAATGAGTTCGTCGCCATCATCCGCCACGGTCAAAGGACCCGAATAATATTGACTCATACCCGCCGTGAAATCCGCCTTGGCGGCTTGAGTGGTAGGAATCACAGGAATTAAATGCGTTAAAACTAATTTTTTTACTTTGGCTCGCGTTGCCATTTTAGCCAATTCCCAAGTATCTGAATGATAGTACCAAATAGCTGTAGCATATTCCTGTATGCGGTACGCCTCTGCATTGTCGCGCGGTGATGGCCATTGAGCCGCCAGTTTCTCATCTTGTTTTTGTCTCAAAGTATGACTAAACGCTTCATTAATCAACACATCTGCATTGCGTGCATTTTTTTCCAAGTTAGGTGCCACACGGGTATCCCCACTGATCACAATAGAGCATCCTTTATAGTTAAGCCGATAACCCAATGCCGGAAATACAGGTTCATGATCTACAGCAAATGGCGTAACGGTAAAAGTTTTCGTCGTGAATATCGGTTTATCTAACTGCTCTATGGAAATTAATTTCGTAGTGGCATATGCCAACTTAGGAACAAGTAATCCAGCGCCAGTAATTGCGCGAAATAGAACATCAAGATAATAGGCTTTGGCGATGCCGCTTATCACCTGTTGGATACCATAAGGGCCATACACTGTGACAGCTTGTATTCTCCCTGAATACCAGCGCGCATTGATCAACATGCCTAAACCTGCAAAATGATCTGAATGCCAGTGTGTCATAAATATATGCTGGAGATCCGGATAGGGCAATTTGAGATGTGCTAATGTCTGTATACTGCCATCTCCCGCATCAAACAGTAAAAAATAACCGTCTGCAATAACCGCCAAACAAGCCGGTTTACGAATGTATTGCATATAAATATCGGGACTGCCCGTGCCGCAAAAAAAAATGTGCATTTTCCCGTCATTTAACAATTCGGTTCGCACAAGATCAGTCTTCTCATCAGAAGGAGAATAAGTATAGTTAGCTGCAATACCCAGAACAGGAATAACAGTACTGAAAAAAAAGGCCATTCCTAATTTAAAAAACCGGCAGCGTTTCATGATTTCCTCTTTAAAATCAACAGGGATGAGTATTCTTTCAACCACTTAAAGTATAGTCGCTATTTCTCAACCTAACAAATACTTAATTAAAAATCAAATGCTTGACCTCCCTCGTGAAAAGTCATCAATGCTGAACTACTACGCCAGCAAAAATGGCCTGGTTCTCAATGAGATACCCATCACCACTGGAAATGCAAACTTCACCATTGCTAGTGGAATGGGTATACCCCACTCACTTTCTTTCCCAGCAGCCCAAACAATGGACTTTTCTCTGGACAGATTTGATACAATTCGTTACAATGGCAGAATTGGGCTTTTTGTCACAGAAATAGAGTAACCCACTATGAATCTGTCCTTGCCTCAATCTCGTTTTCTTAGAATGCCGAAAGGTTTCAGCGCACTCTATTTCACCCAGCTGTTTAGCACGATCAGTTTCGCTGTGCTTTTCGCCACCCTTCTGCTTTATATGAAGGAACAGGTGCATCTCAGCACCACAGAAGCTAATCTCATCACCGGTGTGTATTTTGCTTACAATTTTGCGCTGCACTTACTGTCAGGCTATCTTGGTGGCCGCTTTTTTAGTTATCGAGCACTGGTAGTAAACGGTATTATTTTTCAACTGGTGGGCTGCTTGATTCTAGCGCACGGCACCATGACCAGTCTGTATTGGGGGCTCGCCTTCATGCTGATCGGCACTGGCACGATGGTCACGTGCCTCAATATGTTGCTGTCTCAACTCTTTCAACCCGAGGAAATACAAAAACGTCAAACGGCCTTTTTGTGGAATTACAGCAGCATGAATATCGGATTTATACTCGGATTCACTTTGGCAGGATATTATCAGTTACACGTCAATTACACGTTGTTATTTTTAATCACCGCAGCCAACAACATACTGGCACTGGGCATTCTCTGCACTCAATGGAAACAATTACGTGATCACAACACTTTTATTAGCCGAGCTAATCATAAAGAACGTTGGGGTCGTTATGCTGTGGGCATATCCATCGTTTTACTTTTAACTCCATTACTACACACATTGTTACAACATGCCCGTATCAGTGACGCATTAGTGTTAACAACGGGAGTGGTGATGGTGGTCACCTTACTCGTCATTGCACTGCGACATACAGGAGCAGAACGAAAAAAATTGTTCGCTTTTTTCATTTTATTGATGAGCGCACAGATTTTTTGGATGATCTATCAACTGGCCCCCATGAGTTTAACTCTATTTGCTGTTGATAACGTCAAATTACAACTGTGGAACTTTTCTATCGCACCAGGCTGGATACAAAATATTAATAGTGTCACCATTGCGTTGGGTGCTCCCTTGTTAGCTCTATTTTTTGCGTGGCTCCGTCGAAAAAAACAATCCTCTGTTTCGCTGCCACTGCAATACAGCAGTGGCCTGACACTCAGCAGCCTGGGTTTATTAATTCTGCCTATCGGTATCGCTTTGGGGCACCACGGCTACATGGCATTCGGCTGGTTATTTTTAACCTATGTGCTGCAAGCTATTGCTGAGTTGCTCATCAGTCCCATCGGTTATGCGATGGTGGGACAATTAGTACCAATGCGTTGGCAAAGTTTATATATGGGAACTCTTTTGCTCAATACGGGAGTGGCTGCAGTATTGGCCAGCTTCTTTTCGAATTACGCGGTGGGCACCAGTGGTTCCAGCAATCCGCTGATCACGAATCCCTCCTACAGCCATGCTTTCAGCCAACTCGGCTGGTGGACGCTGGGAGTAGCCTTGATTTTATTGCTATTGACTCCGCTCATCAACCGATTCATCAACAGTTCCTCCTCATCCTCTCGAAAAGAAACCTTGGGAGGAGGGCACTTCAGCGATTCATCAATCGCACAATGATCTTGCGATTAGCGGCAGGGAAAGCGAGAGAAGACAATGTACTGCACGTTACCCAACGTAAACAGGCACTTTGTGGCGCTATCGGTTGACCTCGAAATTGCATGACTTCCCAGGGATACAATAGAACTGAATAGCGGGGATAAGTATGTTTTATCGGAGCCCATGGCTCAGCCGCTAACACTTCAATACCCACTTCTTCTTGTAATTCTCGACACAATGCGACATAACTGCTCTCCCCCGGCTCTAATTTACCCCCTGGAAATTCCCATAATCCTCCTTGGTGTGTTCCCAGTTGGCGCCAAGTCACGAGCACTTGCTGATAGGCATTGATGATCATGCCAATGGCAACATGCGCTGTTTTCATCGTGTTCATTTGCGCTTCCTAGCCTCTCTAGCGGAATAAAATGTGGCCTGGCGGAAGGGGGGCTCCTTTCTCTTCACACCAACAAGCAGAGATGACGAGCTATACGCTACAACCCAAGCAGATAATCAATGAAACATCCTTAATGCAACTTCCCATGACAATGTTTATATTTTTTGCCGCTACCACAAGAACAAGGTTCGTTGCGCCCCACCTTAGGGTGTTCGCGCACATAAGGTTGTGATGGGGAGGGGGGGAGATTATCATTATCATGTTCAGCCACTTCCATAGGCGAAGGTTCGGTCGATAATGTGGATACGCTCGCATGATGATAATGCAGTTTGGGCGTAAAAGCAGCGACCGGTGCCTGTTCAATGGTCTCGGATGTTTCTGTCGCTATGTGTAACTTACTTAAAGTGGCAATGACTTCGTATTTGATCGTATCTAGCATCTGCGTAAATAAATTAAAAGATTCGCGTTTGAATTCCTGTGCCGGATTTTTTTGGGCATATCCCCGCAAATGAATGCCCTGACGCAAATGATCCATCGCTGCCAAGTGCTCTTTCCAATGATGATCGAGCGTCTGCAGCATCACTGTTTTTTCTATTTCTCGCATGATATTAGCTTGAGTTCCTTGTTCCTTGCGCTCATAGTTCGCTATAATCTCATCTAAAATTCGCTGACGTAATGTTTCCTCATGCAGCGTTTCATCCTCTGCCAGCCATGTTGAAATCGGTAATTGAAGATTAAAATCCTCATACAACTGTTTTTCTAGCCCAGGAATGTCCCATTGTTCTTCCAAACTTTGCGGTGGAACGCGAGTATCAACCAAGCTCATCACAGCTTCTTCGCGAAGGCCTTTAATTGATTCAGAAATATCCTGCGCAGATAACAATTCATATCGTTGTTGATAAATGACTTTACGCTGGTCATTCGCCACGTCATCGTATTCTAATAATTGCTTGCGCATGTCGAAATTCAATCCTTCTACGCGACGCTGAGCATTCTCGATGGCACGCGAAATCCACGGATGCTGAATGACATCTCCTTCTTTCACTCCCAATCTGCGCATCATATTGGACATGCGTTCAGAGGCAAAAATACGTAATAAATTATCTTCCATGGATAAATAAAATTGAGACGATCCCGGATCTCCTTGACGCCCCGAACGACCTCGCAATTGATTATCAATACGTCGTGACTCATGCCGCTCCGTCCCCAAAACGTGCAATCCCCCTGCCAAAATTACTTGATCGTGTTGTTTCTGCCATTCGGCCTTGCGGCGAGCGATTTCTTCTTCGCTGGGAAGATCCAATTCTTCCAATTCAAACGTCAAATTACCACCTAAAACAATATCAGTTCCACGTCCCGCCATATTCGTTGCTATAGTAACAACGCCAGGCTTTCCCGCTTGCGCAATGATTTTTGCTTCTCGCTCGTGTTGTTTGGCGTTTAACACTTCGTGCTTAATTTTTTCTTTCTGTAACAATTGCGACACCAATTCCGAAGTTTCAATCGAAGCGGTACCCACCAACACAGGCTGTCCTTTTTGATGCCGCACTTTAATGTCTCGAATAATTTCTTTAAATTTCGCCGAAACCGTTAGATAAATTTGATCAGCTGCATCTTGTCGTATCATGGGTTGATTGGTGGGAATCACCACCACTTCAAGATTATAAATTTTTTGAAGTTCGTAAGCTTCCGTATCTGCTGTGCCAGTCATCCCCGCCAGTTTTTGATACAATCGAAAGTAATTTTGAAAGGTGATGGTAGCGAGCGTTTGATTCTCCAATTGAATCGGCACTTTTTCCTTAGCTTCTACAGCTTGGTGTAATCCATCCGACCAACGCCGCCCCGACATCAGCCGTCCCGTATGTTCATCGACAATAATCACTTCATTATTTTTAACAATATAATGCACATCTCGTTGATACAGCGTATGTGCACGAAGTGCCGCGTACACATAGTGCATTAAAGAAATATGAGACAAATCGTAAAGACTTTCCCCTACTTCAATCAAACCTGCTTTAGCTAACAACGCTTCGACTTTTTGATGTCCTAATTCTGTTAAATACGCCTGTCGATTTTTCTCATCCAAGGTATAATCAGCACGCTCTTCAGGCGCTAATTCTTCTTCTTTCTGACCTTCGCGCATTTTTTGATGTTTCAACTGAGGAATCAATTGATCGATTTTGTTATAGAGCGATGAAGATTCTTCTGCTTGTCCCGATATAATCAACGGTGTACGCGCCTCATCGATTAAAATCGAATCGACTTCGTCGATAATCGCGTAATGTAAAGTGCGCTGTACGCGTTGTTGAAGATTAAAAACCATATTATCGCGTAAATAGTCAAATCCGAACTCGTTGTTTGTCCCATACGTAATGTCCGCTGCATAGGCTTTTTGTTTTTCCTCCGGTGTCATGTCCGGTACGTTCACACCCACACTCAAACCTAAAAATGCATAAATCGGCCCCATCCATTCAGCATCACGCTTGGCCAAGTAATCGTTCACAGTGACGATGCTAACCCCTTTGCCGGTTAATGCATTCAGATACGCTGGCATGGTCGCTACCAACGTCTTACCTTCCCCGGTACGCATTTCTGCAATTTTTCCTTCGTGCAATGCCATGGCACCGACGAGCTGAACATCGAAATGACGTAGCCCCAACGTACGTATACTGACTTCACGCACCACCGCAAACGCTTCAGGCAATAAGGATTCCAGCGTCTCCCCTGTCTGTAAACGTGTTTTGAATTCAGCAGTTTTGGTGCGTAAATCAGCATCGGAGAGCACATGAACAGCAGGTTCCAAGGCATTCACCTTAGATACCACCTTCCAATACCCTTTTAATAAGCGCTCGTTACGCGTGCCAAATAGTTTCTTGAAAGCTTTGATCAACATAAGGTAGGGTTATATCAATTAGCATGAATAAAATTGAATTTTCTCATAGAATAGTCATTATGCAAACCCCAAATACTCACCCAGACCCTAAACCTCTGGCTGAACTACTGCAAAGCCGAGCTTTGCAATCTCTGTTACACAAAACCCAGCAAATCACTGAAACCAACCAGCTATGGCAGCAAGCGCTGGCCGTAGAGCTCAGACCCCATTGTCACATCATGAACATTACGCAGCATGCTTTGGTGGTGGAAGTCGACAGTGCAACGTGGGCCACGCGCGTACATTATTTAAGCGACTTTCTATTGGAGGAACTGCAAAAAAAACTGCCCTATTTAAGCAGTGTGACAAAAATTCACTGTCGAGTACGGCCAACAAAAACCACCTCTCACCATTCCCCTCCTTCCCCCCGTCCCATTTCAAGGAATACCGTTGGGCTCATTCAAACTACTGCACATATCATACAGCATCCTGCTCTCAAAGCTGCCCTGTTACGACTGGCACAAACAAAGAGTACTCACGCTAAGTAATGACTACGGCAGGAAGAAACGTAAAAGGCAACTCTTCGGGATTATCGTACGTGATGATTTCCCAAGCATCCGTCTGCGATAGTAATTGATGTAACAATTGACTATTCAACGTATGCCCTGATTTATATCCTGTAAATGAACCGATTAAACTGTGCCCTAACAAGTAAAGATCACCGATCACATCTAAAATTTTATGTTTGACACATTCGTCGGGACAACGCAATCCATCTTGATTTAAAATTTTAAACTCATCCAATACGATAGCGTTATCTAAACTTGCTCCCAGCGCTAAATTATTTTTTCGAATGTGTTCATAGTCAGATAAAAATCCAAACGTCCGGGCACGTGCCACTTCTTTGACGTAAGAAGTACTGGAAAAATCCAACGTCACCTCTTTATTCATTTTATTAAAGGAAGGATGTTCAAAATCAATACCAAAACTGACGCGAAACCCATGGTAAGGCTCCACTCGGGCCAACTTATCACCTTCTTTAATTTGTATTTTACGTTTAATACGAATAAATTTTTTAGGCACTTCCTGTTCTGCAATACCTGCCGATTGTACTAAAAACACGAAAGGACCCGCACTGCCATCCATAATCGGCAACTCTGGCGAAGTGATATCGATGTAAAGGTTATCGATGCCAAGTCCTGCTAAAGCAGAGAGCAGATGTTCTACTGTCGCCACTCTCACACCATCTCTGGCCAAACACGTAGATAAGCTCGTATCGTTGATATATCGCACGTTGGCGGGGATTTCAACCACAGGATGAACATCCGTGCGGCGGAAAATAACACCTGTGTTGGGGGGGGCAGGATGTAGCGTTAAATACACTTTTTCACCCGTATGTACACCCACACCTGTCGCACGTACGACATTTTTCAGAGTTCTTTGTTTGATCATGAACAGACAATCCCTTAATTAAAAATGAGGCGCATTTTAACACATTCTCGGCAATAAACAACTTAAATCAATGTCCTATCCTTCCTCTTGACGTCGTAAAAAGGCAGGAATGTCTAGATATTCAAAATCACGCTCGCGTTGATCCTCAGTCTCTGCTGGCTTTTTTTGTGCTTCTTGATTGCGTAAAAAAGTAGGACGATCTAATTGATGGTAATCAACCGTACCATCATTTTTAGTATTTTTTATCGTTTTGATGGGAATACTAGCACCGCTATTGTTCTGGTTCCCCAAGCCTGTCACGACGACAGTGACTCGTAATTCATCGGTCATTTCCGGATCGATAACAGTGCCTACCACTACAGTGGCACTTTCCGAAGCAAACGATTTAACGGCATCACCCACAGTCTCAAATTCTCCAATTGACATATCCGGACCTGCTGTGATATTGACCAATACACCCCGAGCACCCGTGAAATCAACATCTTCCAGCAAAGGGCTCGCAATGGCAGATTCGGCAGCTTCCAGCGCACGATTTTCACCGCTGCCAACCCCTGTCCCCATCATTGCCATGCCCGTTTCTGACATCACCGTACGCACATCGGCAAAATCCACATTGATCAATCCAGGACGTGTGATTAAATCAGCAATGCCTTGTACCGCCCCCAATAAAACGTTATTGGTAGCTTTAAAGGCATTCAGTAATGAAATATTTTTACCCAACACTGTCAACAATTTGTTATTGGGGATAGTAATCAATGAGTCGACGTTTTTACTCAGTGCACGAATACCTTCTTCAGCAATGTCCATGCGTTTTTTGCCTTCGAACACAAAAGGTTTGGTCACCACTGCCACGGTTAAAATACCTAATTCTTTTGCGATTTCTGCGAAAATAGGCCCCGCCCCCGTTCCTGTACCACCCCCCATACCCGCCGTCAGGAAAACCATGTCTGTTCCCACCAACAATTCACGAATACGCTCACGCGCTTCCTCTGCCGCACGTCGCCCCACTTCAGGATTAGCACCGGCCCCCAATCCCTTGGTAATTTCCTCACCCAGCTGTAGAATGGTACGCGCACTCGACCGACCTAACGCTTGCGCATCCGTATTAGCGCAAATGAATTCCACCCCCGTGATGTTTTCACTCATCATGTGTTCAACAGCATTCCCCCCACCACCGCCGATGCCAATGACCTTAATCAGCGCATTCTGCGGTGAGGTTTCTCCTAATTCAAACATAGCTCCTTCCTCCCCTAAAAATTCCCATGAAACCAGCTTTTCATCCGTTGCCATAAATTCGCAGCCGTATGCTCGTAAAGACCTGGCAAGTTATTCACCTGACTCTGGTAACCGTGTAACAACAAACCCACACCTGTGGCATAAATCGGATTTTCACGCACGTCGATCAACCCACTGACATGTTGAGGTAACCCCAACCGAACAGGCATGTGCAGGACTCGCTCCGCCAATTCGATACATCCCGGCAATTTAGAAGCCCCACCCGTCAAAACAACGCCAGCGGCTACCAATTCTTCAAACCCACTACGACGCAATTCAGTTAAAATGAGTTCAAAAAGCTCTTCATATCGCGCTTGGACTACTTGAGCAATGGCTTTTCTTTGAATGCGTTTCGGTGGACGTTTAGCCACACTCGGCACTTGAATGGTATCTTCAGGATCAATTTCCTCAGGAACTGCTGAAGCATGCTGAATTTTAATTTGTTCTGCGTACTGCGTTGGCGTTCGCATGGCTACTGCCACATCGTTAGTCACGTGATCTCCTGCAATGGGGATGACTGCCGTGTGGCGAATCGCTCCTTCTACAAACACAGCGATATCAGTGGTTCCTCCACCAATATCCACCATACAAACACCCAATTCTTTCTCATCTTCTGTCAACACAGCATGGCTCGAGGCCAATTGTTCTAGCACAATATCTCCCACGTGCAATCCACAACGCCGGACACATTTCGTAATATTCTGCGCTGCACTGACAGCCCCTGTGACAATATGTACTTTAGCCTCTAACCGTACACCCGACATACCTACGGGCTCACGCACACCATCTTGATTGTCAATGATGAATTCTTGCGGCAAAATATGCAGTATTCTTTGATCTGCTGGGATGGCCACTGCTTTAGCAGCATCAATTACTCGATCCACATCCGATTGATTCACTTCGCGTTCACGAATGGCTACAATACCGTGGGAATTTAAACTGCGAATATGACTACCTGCAATCCCTGTATAAGCAGAATGTATATCGCATCCTGCCATCAACTCCGCTTCTTCCACTGCACGCTGAATGGATTGTACTGTTGCTTCGATATTGACAACGACCCCATGCCTTAAACCTCGCGAAGGATGAGAACCAAAGCCGATTACTTCCACTTGCTTATCCGGGCCAACAGCTCCCACTAAAGCAGCGATTTTACTAGTCCCTATATCCAGCGCTACAATGAGATTTTTATCTGGCTTTTTGGGCATTTCCGTCAAGGTCTCCCTGTATTCCACTTCCCACGACGGGCAACGAACCCTTCGTCTAACTCCTGAGCTCTGTTGTCTATTAAATCATTAGTATAAGCTATATACCTTAAGAGCTCTATCAAAAATTTACCTAATTTTAACATTTTTTGTTTTTACCTGTTCTGATGTGGCTGACAATAACTGAGGTTGTCCTTTCCACTGCACTACTAAACCGTTGGGATAACGTAAATCGATTCTTTCTACGGTTTCCTCGTGTCCACGAATCACTTGAGAATAGAAAACGATGAAACGCCGCAACCGCGCTTCTCGTACTGCTCTGTCACTGCGCCCCAACATCACTTCTATGCGATGATTTAACACCATACGCCAAGCATGTCTTTTATCTAGCTGCAATATACTAATTTCTGCATTAATAGGTGACAATAGGCTTGTAATTTGTTGATAGATATTTAGTAATTCTTTCTGACTTCCATCCGGTCCATCCAATAATGGCAATTCCTGTGTCACAATAATACCTTCCGCAGAAAACAATTTTCCTCGCGCTGTGAGCAACTGCTCTGCTCCCCAACGAGCGAGGGGTTTTTCTGTCTCCACGTCTATGATCAATTGATCGGGCCACAAACGTCGTAAAGAGACGTTGGCCACCCAAGGAAACCCCAAAAGTGCACGTTGTAGTTCACCGGTTTTTAAAGAAAAAAACCCCCCGTGCAAATGCGCTTCCACTGTTTTGCTCAATACCCGTATTTGACTGGGTTCGTGATCCACAAGCACGCTGATTTTTCGAAACGGTAAGGTCATCGGGTTTCTTAAAACAAAAACAAGCCAAACCAACATGATTAGCAGCAAAGATAACAAAAGCCAGATTGATGCTTTCTTCACCACGGACCATCCCGAAAAGCCCATTCTCCGGTTGCGTCGATACGCGCTCACGGGCCGTTTCTCTCAGCTATTTTTCCGATAATATGAACTTCGCGCACTAAAGGTATTCCTGTTCGTTCATGAACACGCTCTGCAACGTAATTGATTAGCTTTTCAATATCCGCCGCACAAGCAGCGCCTTTGTTTAAAATAAAATTGGCGTGTTTCGGTGATACTTCAGCGTCTCCCATACTCACGCCTTTCAACCCCGCCACTTCAATCAGCCGCGCCGCATACTCGCCAGGTGGATTTCGAAACACCGATCCACAACTGTATTGGCCTATCGGCTGTGTTTCATTACGATGCTTGAGCAATTGTTGAATTTGCTGTTTAGCTCGCGCACTATCTCCTGCTGGAAAACGAAAATGTCCCGCCACAAAATAGTGTCCACCTAGCCCATCCACTTGACGATATTGAATATTAAATTCACCCGGAACGCGTCGATACAGCTGCCCCTTGCGATCCACGGTTTCCGCAAGCACCACCTGATCCCACGTCTCACTGCCAAATGCTCCTGCATTCATCGCCAGTGCCCCACCCACCGTACCAGGAATGCCTGCAAAAAAAGCCCCTGCTTCAAACCCTGCATCAACACAATATTTAGCTAATTTAGCACACGTCACACCTGCTTCCACACGCAAGGTTACTGCATCCAACCGATCGATGATTGTCAATCCATGTAACGTTAAAATAACTGTGCCTGCAATGCCACCATCGCGAATCAGTACGTTGCTGCCTAAACCTAACCATGTGATGGGTTCGTGATCCGGTAATTGCGCCAAGAAATGCTGTAAATCCAGGAGATCTGCCGGCCGATAAAAGCACTCTGCTCGACCACCGACGCGCCAAGAAGTATAGCGCGCTAACGAGTGGTTAAAATAGAGTTTTCCGCGCAACTGTTTGAACTGACTGCTATCCATGGGTTTGTGTCAAAGTCACTGCCATAGTCCCAATATTGCCCGCTCCCTGCAAAATAACAATATCACCAGGGTGCAATATTTGTTTTAACGTTTCCGGCAATCGCGCCAACTCCGGGACAAATGCCGTTGGGTTGCGTTGCGTGGATAAAAAGGCTTGATACAACGATTGTCCATCCGCGCCTGCGATCGGTTTTTCACCCGCACTATATACTTCCAGCAAAATTAAAACATCCACAGTTCCCAAAATATTGACAAATTCATTCATTAAATCGCGAGTTCGCGTATACCGATGGGGCTGAAAAACTAATACGATACGCTGTGTTGGCCAAGCACGCCGTGCAGCGCATAAAGTGGCTCTGATTTCATTCGGATGATGCCCATAATCTTCAATCACGAGCGCTTTTCCCCCGTCGACCTGCATGGTTCCGTGACAGTGAAATCGCCGCCCTACTCCAGGAAAATGTGCCAAGGCTCGCAATAAAGCAGTCTCTTCTATATGCAACCATTGTGCTACTGCGATGGTTGCCAACGCGTTCAATGCATTGTGTTCTCCAGGTAAATTCAACGATACCGTCAACGCCTTCATTCCATGAGGGTGCTCGACAGTCAATTGACTGGTTAATCCTGTCTGTAAAAAATGATGCCCCATGAAGTCAGACTCCGCAGAAAAGCCGTAAGTGACTGTTCGGCATCGCATGTGCGGAATCAGCCGCCGAATAACAGGATCATCTAAGCATAAAACAGCCACTCCATCGGGTGGTAATTTAATTAAAAATTGCAAAAAAGAATCCTGCAAACGCTCAAAACTTCCTCCATACGTTTCTAAATGATCAGCATCGATATTGGTTACCACTGCGATGTGAGGATTCATAAATAAAAAACTGGCGTCGCTTTCATCCGCTTCTGCAACGAAATAACGACCTTGCCCTACATGGGCTGGTGTATTGATATCGTTTAATATGCCTCCCACAGCAAAGGAAGGATCTTGGTTCGCCATCACCAACGTGCGGACAATCATGCCTGTGGTTGTCGTCTTTCCATGAGTGCCGGCCACCACGATATTGTAATGATCCCGCATGAGTTCAGCGAGAAACTGCCCACGAGGATAAAGCGGAATTTGCGCATTTTTCGCAGCGATCAATTCAGGATTATCTTGAGCAATGGCGCTTGAATAAACAGCCACATCAGCCGATTGTATATTAGCTGCGGCATGTCCTAATGTGATATGGGCGCCTAAATTTTTTAATCGCACCGTATTTTTATTATCTGCCACATCGGAACCACTCACGTGGTAGCCTTTTTTCAATAAAATTTCGGCAATCGCACTCACACCAATGCCACCAATCCCCAAACAATGAATGTGTTGAATGTGTTTATTCGCCAATATCATGTACTGACTCCCGACACCCACCGTAAACAGGCTGCCGCCACTTTATCCGTTGCGTCTGGTTCGGCCGCCGAGCGCGCACATTCTGCCATCACTAACAACCGATCTCGATGGCGCACAAAATGCTGCAACAACGCGGTTAATCGCTCTTGTGTAAATGATTCTTGCAACATCACAATAGCTGCTCCTCTTCTTTCCAAAGAGCGGCTGTTATGCCGCTGATGATCATCCACCGCAAAAGGATAGGGAACCAAAATAGCCCCGATGCCCACCACAGCAATTTCACTCACTGTCAACGCTCCTGCACGTGCAATCACGAGATCAGCCCAATGATACGCATGCGCCATTTCCTCGATAAACGCGTTGATTTTAACTTCCACAGGACAGCCTGCATAGGCTTTTTTGATGCGTTCATAATCAGAAGCGCCTGTTTGATGCCACACTAATAGTGCTTCTTTTTCAGGATAAATGCCCAAAGTGTCTAACACACACTGATTAATGTCCCGAGCTCCTTGACTGCCTCCCAATACCAGTAGACGCAAAGGTCCTTCTCGACCCACTAAACGCTCGCGAGGAGGGGGTAATGTTAATAATGCCTTGCGAATAGGATTTCCCACCGTTTTAGCACACCATCTTTTGCTAAACGTCTGGGGAAAAGCCTGTAAAACAGTTTTTGCCAATATCGCCAAACATCGATTAGCTAACCCTGCCACAGCATTTTGTTCATGAATAATGAGCGGCACGCGGGCTAACCAAGCAGCGATCCCCGCTGGCGCACTAACGTAACCACCCATCCCTAACACCACATCGGGACGTAAACGACGAATATATCGATAAGATTGAATGACTGCTAATAATAAGCGTCCCGACACCCAAAAGCGTCTTAACCATCTCTGGCCACGCAATGCTTTCATCGGAATAAATTCGAGCGAAAATGAAGAAGGAACGTAGCGTTCTTCTAACCCTCCTTTGACTCCCAACCAATAAACTGCTACTCGACGCTCATCGAGCAGGTGAGCAACCGCCAACGCAGGAAATACGTGCCCTCCCGTACCACCTGCTGCGATCAACACCCGTTTCATCAACTCACCCATGAGGAGGGGCGAGAGGCCACTCCGTGCACACGAAAACGCCGTTGAACCATATTCATGGAGTTTTCGTAAGAAATACGCAGCACGATACCTACCAATATACAATTCATCAACAAACTACTACCACCATAACTGACCAACGGTAACGTCAATCCTTTGGTTGGCAGCAAACCCACATTAACTCCCATATTAATCATACTTTGTAAACCAATCCACAGCGCAAACCCATAAGCAACGTAAGCCGCAAATTCATTTCCCGATTTTTCAGCACGCCAGCCCACACTAAAAATGCGTGCTACCATGACAGCAAATAGTGAAATAACCAAAAATGTTCCCACCAAACCCCATTCTTCAGCCAATACGGCAAATAAAAAATCAGTATGCGCCTCCGGCAAGTAAAAAAGTTTTTGCACACTGTTACCCAAACCCACACCCCACAACCCTCCACGACCAAACGCCATTAACGATTGTGTTAACTGATAACCCGAACTGAAAGGTGTATGCCAAGGATTTAAAAATGTCGTCAATCGTTCTAACCGATAGGGGGCGATGATTGCCAATGAGCTCAAAGCCACAATCACCAATAAAAATAAAATAAAAAATGGCCACAACCGCACACCCGCAATAAATAATAATAATAAAAAAGTCACTGTAATGACAGCTACAGCACCAAAATCAGGTTCCAGTAGTAATAAAGCAGCCAATAATGCCAACAATAACATGGGCTTTAAAAATCGACGTAATTCATGACGTATGAATTCCTGATACCGCTGCAAATAACTCGCCAAATACACAATCGAGCAAAGCTTTGCAATTTCTGACACTTGAATAGACAGCCACCCTATATGAATCCACCGACGGCTACCGTTGACCATTTTGCCGATACCAGGTATGAGCACTAACACGAGTAATAACAAGCTAACGAGCAATAAATATCCCGACACTTTTTGTAATACACTCAAAGGTATGCGCGTCATCACCCACGCCAAAGCCACACCCAAACTTAAATAAAGCGTTTGATGCAACAAATAATGAAAAGGATAGCCATACTGCCGATCTGAAATAACCATCGACGCCGACGCCACCATCAACAAACCTACCATCAACAACGCCGATACCGAAGTCAATAACCAGCGGTCATATCCGCTTTTCATAATGCTTTTACGGCTTTCATAAAAACCTCGCCTCGATGTTCAAAATTGTTAAACATATCAAAGCTGGCACAGGCAGGTGAAAACAACACGGTATCATTAAATTCCGCTAATTGGGCAGCTAAATCAACGGCTTTTTCTAGAGAGGAAACATGCGTCATGGCTGTGATGCCTTTAAAAGTGGCTTCCAAAATCGGCGCATCCCGACCAATCAATATGATATGACGAACATACGCCGCCACCGGCTGTTTCAAGTCAGAAAAATCAGCGCCCTTACTCAACCCCCCAGCAATCAACACGATTTTACCACGCGATGCCCTGCCTAAACTGATTAATGCTTCTTGGGTCGCTCCGATGTTCGTCCCCTTAGAGTCATTATACCAATCCACTTCACGATAACGTCTCACCCATTGGCAACGATGCGGTAATCCTTGAAAATGGCGCAGTACATTCAGCATTTTTTCCATCGGCAGTGCAATGGCTTGTCCCATGGCCAACGCTGCCAAAGCATTTTTCCAGTGGTGGCTGGCATTTAATGTTAATTCATCTGTTGCCATCAACGGTTCCTGGTGGTACGTCAAATAGGTACGATTCCGCCGCTTTTGGACAGAAAAATCGGCTGTGTTTTTCTCATTTAATCCGAATGTGATCGGAGGCTGAGACCACGTTAAATCGCGCCATATAGCGGGTTCATCAGCATTGATCACAGGGTGCTGACAATGCGCATAAATCCGTTGTTTAGCACGTAAATAATCGGCATAAGTGGAATAGCGATCCATGTGATCGGGGGTAACGTTTAAGACAGTCGCTACCGCGGGAGCTAACGACGTCGTCGTCTCCAATTGAAAGCTGGACAGCTCAACAACATAATAATCTATCCCAGAGGATTCCACACAATCTAAAACGGGTTTACCAATGTTCCCACACACACACCCCGATAACCCTGCTTCTTGTAACATTAATCCTAATAATGTCGTCACCGTTGTTTTTCCATTAGATCCCGTAATGCCCAAAAGAGGCTTTTTGATCATACGTGCTAATAATTCAATATCGCCAACAACCGATTTATGCTGAGCGACTTGGCGTGCAATGGCAGGCTCCTGTAAAGAAACCCCCGGACTGAGAATGATTTCTGTGGCTGATTCCAACAACGTGCCACAAAACTGGCCTGTCACGAGAGGAATATGAGGAAATTCACGAAGAAAAACATCTTTTTGTGGCGGCTGCTCTCGATTATCAGTCACGGCAAAATCGATGCCCTGCCGTCCCAGAAAACGTGCACAAGATAACCCTGTGTAACCTAATCCCACGATGACTTTAAAATCTCGTTGCCCTGCCATGATCACCTCAATTTTAATGTGGCTAATCCACACAACACCAAAATAAAGGTAATAATCCAAAAACGCACAATGATACGAGGTTCTGGCCACCCTTTGAGTTCAAAATGGTGATGCAACGGTGCCATGCGAAATATTCGCTTACCACCGGTCATTTTAAAATAGCCTACTTGCAAAATGACCGACACTGTTTCTGCGACAAAGATGCCGCTCATCCATAAAAAGACTAACTCTTGTCGAACGATAACCGCTACCACACCCAACGCCGCACCTAACCCCAAAGAACCTACATCTCCCATAAACACTTGTGCAGGATAAGTATTGTACCAAAGGAACCCCAAACCCGCGCCTACCAACGCACTACAAAATACTGCCATTTCACCCACGCCTTGGATATAAGGGATTGTTAAATATTCTGCGAACAGATGATTACCCGTCAGATAAGCAAATACACCTAATGCACCACCAATCATCACCGTCGGCATCAAAGCCAATCCATCTAACCCGTCCGTTAGATTAACGGCATTACTACTACCAACGATCACAAAATAAGCCAAGACGATATAAAACAAACCCAAATGCGGGGCAACGTTCTTTAAAAAAGGAATCACTAGCTCTGTTTGCACGGCTTGTGTCGCACTAAAATAAAGATAAGCTGCTATAGTAGCACCAATGACCGTCTGCCAAAAAAATTTCCATCGTGCAGGTAACCCTGCGCTATTGCGTCGAATGACTTTACGATAATCATCTACCCAACCAATTATTCCAAATCCCACCGTCACCCCTAACGCTACCCAGACAAAGCGATTGCTGAGATCCCCCCACAATAGCAAACTGATCACAATAGCAATGAGCATTAATACACCACCCATGGTAGGCGTTCCCATTTTTTTAAGATGAGATTGGGGGCCATCATGACGAACTATTTGGCCAATTTGCAATGCCACCAAATAGCGAATTAACCAAGGACTCACGATGAAGACAATCAGTAATGCCGTCAATGCACTCACAATCGAGCGAAAAGTAAGATACTGGAAAACACGGAAAAAATGCCATTGATTGCTCAACCAATGCGTTAACCAAAGCAACATGCTTTTTATTCCTTCAATAGAAACGAAACGATTTGGTTCATTTTCATGCCCAGAGATCCTTTGATCAACACCGTGCTATTGTGTTGCAATGATCGTTGCAATGCACGCGATAAAAGCACCTGATCGTTGAAATGATATCCCTGCTCTCCAAAGGCTTGGGCTGCATACCGACTGTGGTTACCATATCCATATAACTGATGAATGCCGGATCGTCGCGCCAGCTGTCCGATGTGGCGATGCCAGTCATTAGCGCTGCTCCCCAATTCCAACATATCTCCCAACACCAATATTCGCTGTCCAGTACGCTTTGCTAGTACCTGAATGGCAGCTTCCACTGAAAGAGGATTGGCATTATAACTGTCATCGATGATCATGGCCCCTCTGGCATCCCGATGTTCTACTAAACGACGGTACACAGGCACAGCTGATTCCAATCCTGCTTTGACCATTTCCAGCGAAATACCCAAGGCATACCCCACAGCCGCTGCTGCCAACGCATTATGAACATTATGGGCACCAATCAATGGCAATGTCACCCGAAGAGACTGCTGAGGCCAGTGCAATGTGAAACTCGGTTTCGTTTCACGATCTAAATCGATGTCTTTTGCCATCACATCCGCTGTATGGTGTATGCCAAAAGTCACCGCACGACGAGCTCCCACCTGCTCATACCAACGATTGACATGTAAATCATCTTGATTCAAAATAGCCACCCCTGTCGGTAACAACCCTTGAAAAATTTCTCCTTTCGCCCGCACCACTCCTTCAATGTCTCCAAAACCTTCCAGATGAGCCGCCGCCGCATTCGTGATCACAACGACACTGGGTTTGACTAATTGGGTTAACCGCGCAATTTCTCCAGGATGATTAGCACCCATTTCCAATACAGCATATTGATACTCTGACCGCCATCGCAGCAGCGTCAATGGCACACCGATATCATTATTAAAACTGCTAGGGCTCGCCAATATTGTGGCATTTTGTGATAATATATTCTCCAATAACATCCGGGTAGTCGTTTTGCCACAGCTCCCTGTAATAGCAATCACCGGTCGATGAATCTGTGATCTTTGATGTACAGCGAGCGCTGTCAAGGCATGATGGGTGTCCTGGACAGGAATAATCGGAAGTTTCGTCTGCAATGGCTTGCTGACAATGGCACCTACCGCTCCTTTGGTTATAGCTTCCTCTATATAGTCATGTGCATCAAAATGAGGGCCCCGTAGAGCGATGAACAAGTCCCCCTTTTGCAAAGTCCGCGTATCAATGCTAAAGGATTGAACATCGGCATCGTGACCTATCAACGTGGCATCCAGCACAGATGCCACTTGCGATAATTTCATGATTTGTAATCCTTTAAGAAGCGCTCCACTTGCTCACCATCATTAAAGGGTATTATTTTATCACCTATTGTTTGCGTCGTCTCATGCCCCTTCCCTGCAACCAACACAATATCACCCACCTTAGCTTGTTGTATCGCGTATTGAATCGCTGTAGCACGGTCCAATTCCACTCGAGCGGCATTGGGATTGACTAAACCCAACTGCATGTCTTGGATGATTTTCTGAGGCAACTCAGTGCGTGGATTATCGTTAGTCATGATTAAATAATCGGCATACTGTTCTGCAATAGCCGCCATCTGTGGCCGCTTACCCTTATCTCGATCCCCTCCACAACCAAATACACAATACAATTGACCACGACAACGTTCGCGCAGCTCTAATAAGACTTTTTTTAATGCATCCGGTGTGTGCGCATAATCGACAATGACCCGGGGTTGTCCCAGTCCTCCCAAGCGTTGCATGCGGCCTTTCACAGAAACCAAGTGCGATAAATCACGCAATACCTCTTGAAACGGCACGTCTAATAAACACAATACTGTTAACACAGCCAACAAATTACTGATGTTGAAACGACCCCACAGATGTGAAATCAATTCCCCTGATCCCCACGGGGTTTTAACGACAATACGGAATCCCTGTTTCGTGAGCGCTATTTTTTTAGCCACCACAGCAGCAATATCTTCTTGATCGCAACCCACTGTGGAATAACCTATCATTTCCAACAATCCCCGGTATTCCATCGCGATTTTCTGTCCTAATTCATCATCTAAATTGACTATGCCGTACTGTAAATCCGGTTGTTGAAATAACAATTCTTTGGATTTAGCATAGGATTGCATATCGCCATGATAATCTAAATGATCGCGTGATAATTGCGTTAATACCGCCATATTAAAATGCACGCCTTGCAAGCGACGCTGGTCTAAAGCATGAGAAGACACTTCTAAAGTCACCACTTTAGCGTCCCGATCCCGCAAATAGGCTAATTCTCTCTGCAATAACACGGGATCTAAGGTGGTGTGTGTTGTTTTTTTAAGTTCGGATAAAAAACCATTCCCCAACGTTCCCATCACACCACAACGAATGCCATGCATTTCTAATACTTGCGCTATAAATTGAGTCGTAGAAGTTTTACCATTAGTACCCGTGACACCAATAATGGTCATTGATTCCGAAGGATCGCGATAAAATCGAGCAGCAATTTCCCCTACATAACGAGATAAACGAGGGACAGGAATTAAAGGAATACGTTTTTCAAAAGACAGCAACCCAGCACTTACCTCACCGCCCGCTTCGTAAATAACAGCAGCTGCTTGCTTTGTAATGGCTTCTGGAATGAAATCCCTGCCATCCATCGTCGCCCCAGGATAAGCGATAAAAATGTCCCCTTTTTTAATACGCCGACTATCATTCTCCATCCCCTCCACCCAACATTCACCACTCCCCTCCACTGAAGCGATCCCTGCAAGTAAATGTCTGAAGCTAATTTTCATACTCATTAATTATAAGCGGCGCTGCTGTGGAAATCACGTTCCTACTCTAGGCTGGGAGAAATATCCAGCAACCGAAGAGCACCGCTCATGACTTCTGCAAACACAGGAGCTGCTACGATTCCTCCAAAGTGCTGTCCCTGAGGGTCTCGCAAGACGACAGCGATCACCAAAGCCGGATGATCCGCCGGTGCCATCCCCACAAAAGAAGACATGTACCGATGTTGATAATGCCCTGTCTCCGAAGCAATGTAGGCCGTCCCCGTTTTCCCTGCCACAGAATATCCCGGCACTCGCGCACGCGTCCCTGTCCCCCCCCCTTGTAATACGGTTTCTAGCATTTTAACGATCTCGTGCGTCACCGTCTCGGGCAACACACGTACCCCTTGGGGAATTTTATTTTGCTTTAAAAAGCTCACCGGTTTTTTAATACCGCCATTTGCCAATATGGCATACCCCTGCGCTAACTGCAATGTAGTGACTGCCACACCATATCCATATGCCAATGGCGCTACCACACTGGGCACCCAAGTAGTGCACGGTACTAAAGCTCCCCCCATTTCTCCTGGAAAACCACTACCCGTCCGTTCACCAAAGCCTAGCTGCCGCAGTAACTGCCAATACCGCTCCGGTTTCAATGACAATAAAATTTTAGCTGCTGCGATGGTGCTAGATTTTTGCAATAATTGCGTCACAGTCACTACACCATAATTGACTTCATCTTCAATACGATAACTCCCAATACGCATCCATCCCGGATTGGTATCGATGGTGGTTGCTGGCGTATACCGGTTGCTTTCCAACGCCAACGCAATGGTGAACGGCTTGATGACTGATCCTGGTTCAAAAGTGTCTGTCACCGCTCGGTTACGATAACGACTATCGTGAGTTTCAGGACGATTGTTCGGATTGTAGGAAGGTTGATTGGCCATCGCTAAAATTTCACCGGTTCGCACATCTAACACCACAATGGAACCCGCCTCCGCATGATGTTTAATAACAGCTTCTTTCAAAGCTCGGTACGCTAAATACTGAATTCGATGATCCAAACTCAGCACCAAATCATGCCCTTGCTCTGGTTTTTTCAGCAGTGTGACATCAGCAATGACACGCCCTAACCGATCTTTCAATACTTCTTTTCTTCCCGATGTGCCTCCTAGCCAATCGTTATAAGCAAGCTCCAATCCTTCTTGCCCTTGGTCATCCACGTTGGTTATTCCTACCACATGTGCTGTCACTTCTCCTTCCGGATAATAACGCCGATATTCTCTCTGAAAAAAAATTCCTGGAACGTGTAACCGTTGAATCGCTTCCACCACAAAAGGCGGATTACCCCGCTTTAAATACACGAACTGACGTGTACGATATTGACGTGCTCTGTGTTCTATTTCTCGCGCGGACAAGTTAAGCAGATTGGCCAGTTGTCGCAATTGCGATGAATCTGCGTGAAATTCCTTAGGATTCATCCAAACCGAATCTACTGGAGTACTGATAGCAAATGGCGTTCCCAATCGATCAGTGATGATGCCACGATAAGCCGGAATATTAATTTTTCGGAGGATCCTCGCCTGACTTTGTCTCAGAAGAAAGGAGCGATCCAAGATGCTCAAATCAATCAAACGCCATAATAATCCGGCCAACGTAGCAAATAAAAAAAACCATAACGTATATAATCGCCAAGAAGGTTGCACAGTGCTTACCTAACAGCATCCGCATCGCGATTTTTTAGCAACACAATGTCATGTGCATCAGGGATTCTCATACCCCACTGTTGCACAGCCATTTTCTGGATGCGCGACTGAGTAGACCATGTGCTTTGTTCCAGCAATAATTTCCCCCATTCAATCAATGTTTCTGCTTTCTCCTGTTGTAATGTTTGATATTGAATAAACAAGCGACGATTCAAGTCTTTCATATAAATAACAGCGAATGCCGAAAGTAATAATGTGATCACTAACAAGGTCATACCCAAGCCATGCGCCGTCACTTGCAAAACACTTCTTTGTCGTACCGAAACGCTATCCGCTGTCATTACTTTAGTCAAAGTGTTCATGCGATTTTCTCCGCAATACGTAACCGAGCACTTCGCGCTCGCGGGTTAACTGTTATCTCTTGTGTGATCGGCCTAATCAGTGCGCCTATTTTACGTAATCGATAATGTATTTGGCTTTCTCGAATCGGTAAATCGGGTGGATACGCTGCTTCACGCGATTCTCGATGGATAAATTGTTTTACCAAACGATCTTCTAAAGAATGAAAGCTAATGACACACAGTCGTCCGCCCACAGCCAACACTTCTAAACACTGCGATAAACTATCACGCAATTCTTCGAGCTCACGATTGATGAAAATTCGAATGGCTTGAAAACTGCGTGTGGCTGGGTGTTTTTTTTCACCGCGAATAGGACTCACCGAAATAATGATGTCACTCAATTGTTGAGTGCGTGTAATCGGCTTCTGAATGCGGGCCTTGACAATCGCTCGCGCAATGCGCCGCGCATAGCGTTCTTCACCGTAATCACGTAAAACACGAGCAATCTCTGCTTCTGACGCTTCATGAATCCAAGCCGCTGCATCAACGCTCTGCCTTGTGTCCATACGCATGTCTAAAGGTCCATCTTTAGTAAAACTAAATCCTCGTGCTGGATTATCCAGCTGGAAAGAGGAAACACCCAAATCCAACACAATGCCATCAATCTTTCCATGCCAACCACGATTTCGCACAATCAACTCTAAATGCGAAAATGAATCCTGTATTCCGCAAAATCGTGAATCACGGAAGGGTCCAGTAGTCCCTCTCTGAATAGCGTCTAAATCTTTGTCCAACGCTATCAATCGACCCTCCGGCCCCAATCGCTGCAAAATGCCTAAACTGTGTCCTCCTCCTCCAAAAGTGCCATCTACATAAACACCATTTGCTCGAATCGCTAACCCTCGCATCACTTCATCAAATAACACCGGCCGATGTTCATAGGCCATATTACAACGACAACGTCCGCAACTCGGGTGGAAGATCATCGCTTTCGCGATATTCCAGCCCTTCCCCTAACCAAGCATTGCGCGCCATATGCCATTGAGACTCGCCCCATATTTCAAACTTTTTACCTTGCCCCACTAATAAAATGGTCGGACCCAACCCAGCATATTCTCGCAATAACGGGGGAACCAAAACGCGATTGCTATGATCTACTTCCACTTCTGTCGCATGCCCAATTAATAGTCGTTGGATGCGGCGACTTGCCGGATGAAAACTGGGCAAAGCCTCCAATTTTTGTTCAATTTGTTCCCAGCCGGTATAGGGATACAAAAGAAGACATCGGTCTTCAGTATCAATAGTCACCACCATCAATCCGCTATGATCATGATCAAGACTCTTTCGATAACGCGAAGGAATACTGATTCTCCCTTTAGCATCCATACTGACCGCTGTTAAACCTCGAAACATCTCAAAATAGCTCCCACTTTTACCCACATTATACCACTTTTTTATACAAACAGTGTCAATACAGTGATAAAAATAGTGTCATGGCGATGGGTAAGCTAGGGCCTCTGTTGAGATATCCTGTTTTATGTCATCTCGACTCTGAGCGTAGCGAGCATGTCATCCCTGGTTGTGACATCCCTCGCCAGCTGCATCGAAATCACCCACGATTTTTGCGAGTACTGCCCATGGTCAACAGACCCTAATCTCTGAAATTAACAAACTGCAAAGGGATCCCAAAATCTTCTTGGCGTAAAAGCTCAATAACAGCTTGTAAGTCGTCTCTTTTTTTACCAGTGACTCGAATCTGATCCCCTTGAATAGCCGCTTGGACCTTGACCTTTTGTGTTTTGATCAATTGAACGATTTTCTTGGCGACCTCCTGGCGAATACCTTCTTGTAAAACAACGGGTTGTTTTGCACTGTTGAGTTGAATCACCGGCTCGCCTGGCTGTAGATGACCGAGGTCTACCCGCCGCTTGCTTAATTTGTGCCGCAAAATATCCAACATTTGCTGCAATTGAAAGTCTGCTTCGGCTTCCAGCTGAATCTTATTGTCCTCCAAAATACAGCGAGCCTGAATACCTTTAAAATCAAAACGAGTCCCCAACTCGCGATTGGTTTGATCCAGAGCGTTGGCTACTTCATGCTTGTCCAACTCACAAACGATATCAAAAGAAGGCATACTATGCTCCCTGATTACCTACCAAATAGTAGCAAAAGTGTACCATTGAATAGCCAAGGCACCCTACATTAAGGAAGAATTAATTTTGTACAAGGGTTGGTTTTTTCCCCTCAGCCCCCAGTTGTAGATTCATGCAATGTAAGAAAAAGCTTACGTAATACGCAGATATTGCTTATAATTGATCTTAACTGTTAATGAGGAAAAACCCATGTCCCATACCCCATCACCGAAGCACGTTGACATTGCGAATTTACTCGCTACTCACTGGAATCAGCGCGCAGAAGAAAAAGCTGTAAAAGAATTTTTAACCCCTGTGTACAACCAACTGACACAAAAAACCTTCGATGAAGAAATCACAGCAGCCTTTGAGACCATTCAAGGTCTGCATGCTGCAGCAGAAGAAGCTCTGCTTCAAGTGACTGAAGCGCAAGCAGAGCAAACATCTTCCCTGCCTTCCCTGTTTAGCAAATATTAACATTCCATCCGCTGTTGTCTTTCCACGCCATCTCGATAAACTTTTGTCGAGATGGCTGGTTCGCTCTACTTCGTGATAATATACCGCTCGCTACTGGAAATGCGAACTTTGTTTTTGAGGCGAACTCAGTGACGAGATCGACATGGATGATAAACGGATATTGATCGTTATCACCGCACTCAATGTGGGTGGTGCAGAACAGCACTTACTGCGCATATTACCTGAATTACGCCAGCGGGGGTTTAATATCTGTGTTTATGTCACTAACCACCCTGGGACTATGGCACAAGAAATGGAAAATCGCGGTGTCCACGTCATAGCCCCTTTTGGACATACTTGGTTCACTCAACGGGGAAGAGTCTTTATTTATGCTGTTTCTTTATTGACTCTGATAGGATGGATTCTGCGTTACAAACCCTCCGTACTGCATTTTTTTCTCCCCGGCTCTTACTTATTAGGCGGAATAGCTGGGTGGTTCATGCGCTGCCCTTGCATGATCATGAGCCGACGCATCACGCATGAATACCAAAAAAACCATTTCATTATTGCACGATTTGAAAAATGGTTACATAAAAAAATGCAATTCATTTTAGCTAATTCTTTGCAAATTAAAAAAGAATTGCAAGCTGAAGGGGTGCCTGAATCCAAATTAAAAATCATCTATAATGGCGTGGATCTCAATTATTACTCCACACCCATTGACCGATTTCAAAAACGCCATGCTCTCAACCTAACACCTCACACATTGGTGATTATGATCATCGCCAATTTATTCACACGAAAAGGGCATAAAGATTTACTGCAAGCATTGGCGCAAATTAAACAAAATTTACCTCACCCTTGGGTGTTATTGTGCATCGGTCGTGACGGGGGTGAACAACGCGCATTAGAAAATCTTCGGGAACAATGGGCATTAACGGAACATGTCCATTTTCTGGGGGAGCGCCGCGATATTGCAGAATTACAAGCCATCGCCGATGTAGGTGTGTTGAGCTCGCATGAAGAAGGTTTTTCCAACGCACTCATTGAATGCATGGCAGCAGGTCTACCCATGATAGTCACCCATGTGGGAGGCAATGCTGAAGCCATCCTGCACCGCGTCTGTGGCATCGTAGTGCCACCCAAAGAGCCTTCCGCTTTGGCAGAAGCTATTCTCACGCTGGCACAAGATCCCGATTTACGCCGCTGTTATGCTCGCGCCGCTCAAGAACGCGTAGGTTATCATTTCAGTCATGTCACTTGTGTCAACCAGTATGAAGCTCTATATAAGTCATTGTTAGCCCCCCAGATAACTCCTTAAGCGACTTAGGACGGCGATCATGATGGGTTTGGGCGCGTTCATTGCTCTCGCTTGAAAAAAACCTATAATATTGCTCATTCAGCATTATAAAATACTCAGGAGAATATAATGAATACTAAAGTAATGCTATTGGCCTTCGGCTGCTTATTCATGCCAATGCTCGGAGCTGCGCAATCTTGGATACAATTTTCTTGCCCCACAACGACTCAACTTGTGAGAGGGCTCTGTCGTTCAAATTGCGACAACCCTAAGCGGGATTATGATTATACAGCCACCAATACCTACAAAGATGAAAATGGCAATACAGGTAATCTTAATTGGGGGGGTGGCGGAGGAGAATATGCGGATTATTTAGGTGCTTGCGCACCTCTCTCTGTTAATAATGTTGTCCAATGTTTATATGTACCCAACACAGCGCACAGTGCGACAAGTTCTCAAAATACAGTCATCTCGGCAAATCCTGCCTTCACCTCCTGCAAAGTGTTAAATAACGTACTTACTAGCGGTTGCCTTTTTCAATGCACTCTATTGCAAAAATCATCATGAGTGACAGGTGTAATAAGCCCCTGTCCCATGAGTCATGGGACAGGGGGCGCTTACTACCTACCAAAACTCACGAATAGATTCGTCAAATTAAAAAAGAGCCAACCTGTAAGCCGGGTTCTGTCGAGAACAGTCATCTCTCTGGGATGAGTGTCACCACTCACCTCAAGCGGCCTACCCGAATCCGCCGTGCGGGACCACACTCAAAGGATTTCTATTTGGCCTTGCTCCAGGTGGGGTTTGCCGTGCCGCAGCGTGTTACCACGTGCGCGGTGCGCTCTTACCGCACCATTTCACCCTTACCTACTTTTTTACAAAAATAGGCGGTATATTTTCTGTGGCACTGTCCGTGAGCTCACGCTCCCCAGGCGTTACCTGGCACCTTGCCCTATGGAGCCCGGACTTTCCTCCCGCCACAGGATATGGCGAGCGACTGCTGAGTTGGCTCAGGAAGAAAGTATACCACGGAAGCGCTATCGGGCCTATGCTTCTTTAGAACAGCCACTAAGTAATAAAATCTAAATAATGATGTGATGAAATCGTCGTAAATTGCGCATGGGGGTATGCATGCTGCCAACTGGTGGGTGGTTTCACCGTTTGTTCCTTCCACTTAAACTCATAACCATGTAGCATGCCATCCCCTTCTTCAACCCAATCAATTTCTTGCTGATCGTACGTTCTCCAAAAATAGTAATTTTTGTGTATGCGTTGATAAGCCATTTTTTTAATCCGCTCCATCACTAAATAATTCTCCCAGAGATCCCCAACATCCTGCCGTACTGATAAGCTGTTGAATTGATTAATTAATGCATTTCGCACACCGACATCATAAAAATAATATTTCGGCATTTTAGTGATCTCTTTTCGAAGATTACGACTAAACCCATAGAGCGGCACTAAGACAAAAGATTTTTCTAACAAATCCAAATATCGATGAACCGTATTCTTGCTAAGACCGACATGCCCAGCAATTTCGGTACTCGATACTTCCTTTCCAATCTGGAAAGCCAATAATTGTAATAATTTCGTGATTTTATTTACCTGTTTTACACCATCTAATTCAAGAATATCCTTAAACAGATAATCTCTGACTAATTCTTGTAAATATTCTCTACGATCAGTGGCATTATTCATTTTCACAACTTCCGGATAACTACCGTACAATAATCGGGTTTCCCTGAGGGCTTCCGTTTGATGAACGTGTTCATAGGCACTCAATTCCATTTGAGACAATGGATACATTTGCAGGGTAATTTTTCGACCCGTCAATGGTTCACCCATTTGCTGCGCCAAATCAAAACTTGAAGAGCCCGTAGCAACGATACTTAAATGAGAACAATGATCAACTAGCAATTTCAAATTACTCCCGATGTGAGGGATTCTTTGCGCCTCATCGACCACCAGCATGCTTTTGCCGCCCACAAACTCTTTTAATTGATCTATGGACTGACTGGATAAATGGTGGCGCACAAAAATATCATCCCCACTCACCAAAAGGTAATTGGTCTGACTTTTTAAAAAATGCTCTAGCAATGTGGTCTTCCCCACTTGCCTGGGGCCATAAATGACGACCACCTTTTGTGGCTTGACTCCACTCAGCAGCTCATCTAAAAGATACTGATGAAAATAGGAAGGCATTGACCTCACCTCAGTGACCTCTTTCAGAAAAGGGTATGTGATTCTACCTATAGCGTCAATTGAAAATGACCCAATTTAGCTAAATTGGGTCATTGTACTGACCGTATTTAGCTAAATTGGGTCAAATTGACTCGCTTTCCGATACCTAATACCTCCAAAGGAGGTTGTTCACCCACTGCATCCATTATGGGTAATTCTTTCTATATAGGATATAATATATCTTATATATGAAATAAAGGCGGCCTCACTATGAAAAAATTATTGATTTCAATCCCCGATCAGCTAGCTGTCCGTGTGCGTGCAGCAATACCGGCACGTCAGCGCAGTAAAACGATTACCCATCTCATTGAAGAAGAAGTGGCCAAACGTGAGCAGCATCTTCATGATTGCGCCGCTGCTGTCGAAAAAAATAAGGTCTTACACCATGAAATGGCAGAATGGAATAGCACATTACAGGATGGATTAAATGATGATGATGAATAGAGGTGATGTTTACTGGGTTGATCTAAACCCAACCAAAGGTTCAGAAATGAATAAACTAAGACCGTGTGTATTAGTCAGTGCAACACCTATTAATCAAGTGAGACGAACTGTCGTTGTAGTGCCACTGTCTACCAGCGCAAAACCTATCCCTCCTATCACCATTTCAGTTTTTTGTCTTAATAAACAAGTAACAGCCGTCTGTGATCAAATCCGTACGATTGATAAAAGCCGCTTAATAAAACCGGCGGGAAAACTTTCTGTGAAAGATTTAGAAGCCCTAGATGATGGTCTGCGGCAAGTGTTAGTCCTATAAAATAAAAATCCCCATGGCAAGCCACGGGGATTTTTATTTTTTGCCACCTACCACGCCGCAACTGCCTCCTCCCCAAAAATACGCTGCGCGGCTACCAACACTTGCTTGGAATGCAGCGCGGCTACTAATTTTTTTACTCGGGGATCGTTTTTATTTTCTTCTCGTACCGCCACAATATTAGCGTAAGGGGAACGTGCACTTTCAATAATCAGCGCATTGCGTTTCGGTGACAGCCCAGCAGGAATCGCATAATTGGTATTAATGGCAGCCAAATCTACACTGTCTAATGCTCGTGGTAATTCAGAGGCATTCCATTCGACAAAATGCAATTGCTTAGGATTTTTCGTAATATCCAATAGAGTGACATTAAATCCAGAATTTTTATTCAGCTGAATTAATTGGCCTTGTTGTAATAGTAACAAAGCACGGGCTCTATTGCTTGGATCGTTGGGGATAGCCACCGTAGCACCCTCTTGGAGCTGTGACAATCGGGTGATTTTTTTCGAATAGACGCCCATCGGATAAATAAATGTTTTTCCGACAGACACGATTTTATAACCATACTCTCTCGTTTGCGCTTCTAAATAAGGAATATGTTGAAACATGTTAGCATCGATGATGCCATTATTCAGTGCATCATTGGGCATGGTATAATCTGAAAAAGGAACAATAATGATATGCAAACCATATCGGTTTAAAGCGACATGCTGGGCTGTTTTCATCAGTTGTGTTTCCGGCCCGGCAATAGTGCCTACTCTAATCGTGTCCTTAGGATCTTTCTGATGACAAGCTGTTAATCCGCTGATGAACACACATAACAGCAACAGCCATTTTATTGTCCTCCCCATGGCATCTCCCTTTCATTTAAGCCACCGGCAATGTCACGCCTCGCTGTCCTTGATATTTGCCTTTTCGATCTTTATAAGAAATTTCACACACTTCGTCTGCCTCTAAAAAGAGGACCTGAGCCACTCCTTCATAGGCATAAATTTTAGCCGGAAGACTAGTCGTGTTGGAAAATTCCAGCGTCACATGCCCCTCCCATTCGGGCTCGAGCGGTGTCACATTGACAATGATCCCACAACGCGCATAAGTGGATTTACCCAAACAAATAGTTAATACATTCCGTGGAATTTTAAAATATTCTACTGTTCGAGCTAATACGAATGAATTAGGTGGAATGATGCACACACTGGCTTTGACATCGAGGAAACTATTAGGATCAAACTGTTTGGGATCTACGATAGCAGAATTGATATTCGTAAAAATTTTGAATTCGTCTGCACAACGGACATCGTAACCATAACTGGAGGTGCCATAAGAAACTACTTTCCCAGTCCCGTTCTCACGAACTTGCCGCGGCTCAAACGGCGAAATCATATCGAACTCGATCGCCATTTTGCGAATCCAGCGATCAGATTTGACTGGCATACCATCTCTTTCCTGTATTTAAGTTTCTACGACAACTTTAGGAAATTTACTCTCATGCCGAATAGGCTGCAATGATAATCGTGCGGCTAAATTTCTCGTGATGTCTCGATAAGTACTAGCTACTTGACTGTCAGGCTGAGACACGACAAAAGGAACACCCCGATCCGCCTCTGCCCGAATCTCCGTCATCAGCGGCAACTGACCTAACAGTGGCACAGCATAGGTTTGTGCCATGCGCTCTCCTCCCCCCATTCCAAAAATAGCTTCAGTATGGCCGCATTGCGCGCACGTATAATGCACCATGTTTTCTATGAGTCCCAGAATAGGTACCTGGACTTTGCGAAACATCTCAATACCTTTCTGCACATCCAGTAGAGCGATCGTCTGCGGTGTGGTCACAATCACTGCTCCACTGAGACGAAATTTTTTAGCCAATGTGAGGGGTATATCACCTGTCCCTGGAGGCAAGTCAATTATCAAATAATCTAAATCACCCCACGCAGTTTCTTGTAATAATTGCTGCAACGCTGAGCTCATCATCGGCCCACGCCAAATCATCGGTGTTTCTGCAGTCACTAAATAACCCATCGACATCGATACAATACCGTGACGAGCGATAGGAATAAATTTTTTATCCGGCCCAATCGCTGGTTTTTCGTGGATACCTAACATCTGCGGCTGATTGGGGCCATAAATATCCGCATCCAATAAACCCACCCGGGCACCTTCTTCAGCCAATGCCACAGCGACATTCACCGCTGTCGTTGATTTCCCCACCCCTCCTTTACCTGAAGCTACTGCGATTAAATTGCTGACTCGCAGAATCCCCGCCCCATGTGATGCAATTTTCCAAGTCAACTGGACATCTACAGTTTTTACCCCAGGCACCTGCAAAATCGCGTGTTGAATGGCCGCTACGAAACTCTTCTGAGTAGGAATATTTAATGGAAAACCAAGGCGAATAGCCACGGTTACTGTCTGCCCCTGGACTTGCAGATGACTCACCGCCTTTGCCGTGACCAAGTCGCACTGCAAATAAGGTACTACGTAACTCGCTAACGCCTGGAGAATAGATGATTCGGAGGGCTGAACCATAGTGAAGTGACACTCTTTTCGCTGTTCTGTGGAGTGTATCTTATCATGGCATGAGAGGATGGTGCCAATTCACTCCTGTATGACTATTCTGTAGCAAATTGGAGAAAAGTCTTGACTTTTCTCCAATTTGCTACAGAATAGTCAGCATGCAAAGAGTACAAATTCAGCTAATTATCAAAGACTTAGACAAAAAAATGGCCTTTTTAGCTGGCCCTAGGCAAGTAGGCAAAACATTTATCGCCAAAGCAGTTGCAGAAACTTTTCATCAGCCCATGTACCTCAACTACGATCAAGTAGAAGACCGAAAAATCATTCATGACCAAGCCTGGCTAAATACCACAGATCTTTTGGTGCTAGATGAACTGCACAAAATGCCCCATTGGAAAAACCACCTGAAAGGGATTTACGACACTAAATTGCCCTCTTTGCGCATTCTGGTCACCGGCAGTGCGCGCCTAGAAATTTTTAATCGCACCGGCGATTCTCTCGCGGGTCGCTATTTCCTACATCGACTCTTACCTTTATCACCTGCAGAACTGCATCAGCTACAAAAACCGAGTTCCCTGGATACGTTACTCACACGAGGAGGCTTCCCAGAACCTTACCTATCAGACACCGAAGTAGAAGCCGATCGTTGGCGACTACAATACATTCACAGCTTGCTGACCACAGACGTATTTGATTTTGATAAAATACAAAATATAGGAGCACTCAAAACTATTTTCGAACTGCTTAGAACTAAAGTAGGGTCCCCCGTATCTTATCAATCACTAGCGGAAGATGTCGTTATTTCACCCAGTACCGTTAAAAAATATATAGAAATATTAGAAGCTTTGTATATTATTTTCCGTATCACCCCTTTTTCACACAATATCGCGCGTAGCTTACTAAAAGAACCTAAAATTTATTTTTTTGACACTGGCTTAGTACGCGGCAATGATGGCGCTCGGCTTGAAAACCTTGTCGCCGTCTGTTTATTAAAACATGTCTATGCCAACATCGATTATCAAGCCAAGGAATATGCTTTGCACTACTTAAAAACGAAAGAAGGAAAAGAAGTGGATTTCGCACTAGTCAAAGATCAACGTATTGAAAAAATGATTGAAGTGAAGCTGTCAGACGGAAAAATAAGTCCTTCTTTATACGCCTTCAGACAAAAATACCACTTACCTGCCGTACAACTCGTTAAAGCGTTACGCCATGAACGTTTGCTCGACGGCATCGAACTCATGACGGTATCTCGTTTCTTAGCTGATTTATATCTTTAAGGATGAAAGCAGCCACAAAAATAGATATAATGCCGAGCTTATGACATCCCCCACGATACAACGCCGTCTTCTGGTCACCGCCGCCCTTCCTTATGCCAATGGACCTATTCACCTCGGGCATCTCGTGGAACATATACAAGCTGATATTTGGGTGCGATTCCAGCGCCTACAAGGTCATTCTTGCCTTTTTCTTTGTGGGGACGACGCCCATGGTACTCCCATCATGGCGAGTGCACAAAAACAAGGAATTACCCCTGAAGAACTCATTGAGCGCATGCACATCGAACATATCCGTGATTTAGCTGATTTTTACATCGACTTCGATCACTTCTATACCACTCATTCCCCTGAAAATCGCCGCTTGTCGGAATACGTTTATCACCACCTCAATAGGAAAGGCGACATTTTTACACAAGAAATTTCCCAAGCGTTTGATCCCATCCAACACGTTTTTTTACCCGATCGATTCATTCGCGGAAAATGCCCACGTTGCGGCGCTCAAGATCAATACGGCGATGTGTGTGAAGTCTGTGGCGCAACTTACAACGTCACTGAACTCATCCATCCTATTTCTGTTCTGTCAGGTGCTACCCCCATTGAAAAAACATCGCTGCATTATTTTTTCGCGCTGGGCCACTACACAGAATCTTTGAAAACTTGGATCCATTCAGGCCGTTTACAGCCCCAAGTCACTCATAAACTAGAAGAATGGTTTCAAGAGGGCCTGAAACCTTGGGATATTTCACGAGATGCCCCTTATTTTGGCTTTGAAATTCCCGATGCTCCACAAAAATATTTTTATGTATGGCTAGATGCTTCCATTGGTTATATGTCTATCTTTGAACATTTCATTACACAACGGCCAGAGCTCAATTTTGATGAATACTGGGGAAAAGACAGCTCAACCGAGCTCTATCATTTCATTGGCAAAGACATTATTTATTTTCATGCATTATTTTGGCCAGCTATGTTGCAAGGTGCAAAATTTCGTACCCCTACGGGTATTCACGTGCACGGTTATTTAACTATTAATGGCAAAAAAATGTCGAAATCTCGTGGAATTTTTATTACTGCACGCGATTATCTGCAACAACTCAATCCTGAATATCTCCGCTATTATTTCGCTGCTAAATTAAATGCACACATCGAAGATATCGATTTAAATTTAGAAGATTTTGCACAACGTATTAATGCCGATCTCGTAGGAAAATACGTCAATTTAGCCAGCCGTTGTGCTCCCTTTATCACGCGTGAGTTCCAAGGTCAACTGGGGGAAACGCTCGCTGAACCTGGCTTATTCGATGAATTTGTGCACGCAGGAGAAAGTATCGCTAAGGATTATGCTACGCTAGAATACAATAAAGCATTGCGCCACATCATGGCACTGGCTGATCGAGCCAATCAATACATCGATCAACAAGCTCCTTGGGTTTTGGCCAAACAAGCAGGTCAAGAAAAACAAGTTCAAGCCATTGCTACAGTAGGCCTTAATTTATTTAAAATACTCACGACTTATTTAAAACCTGTGCTGCCACATACTGCTCAAAAAGTAGAGCAATTTTTAAATGTAACCCCTTTAAGTTGGCTCAATCGCGCCGAGCCTTTGTTGCAGCATACCATTCAACCATTTCAACCGCTGCTACAACGCATAACCAAAGAAGCTATTGAAACACTTACTCAAATAATTTCGCATGAATAATGTAGTACCCTCTTCTGGAAATCACGCCTTCAAAGCTGTCATACGCGAAGACGAATGCATCGGATGCACTCAGTGCCTGCAAGTTTGCCCCACCGATGCTATTGTGGGCGCTGCCCGGCTCATGCACACTATCATCACGGATGCTTGTACCGGCTGCGGGCTGTGTGTTCCACCCTGTCCCATCGATTGCATCGATATAATAAGCGTCCCTGAACCCAGTGCTCTAGAAAAAGAAATCATTGAGCAGCGCTGGGAAATGCGCCGCCATCAACGTCACCAGCGACTCAATCTCAATGAACGCCCAACAAAAGATCCACTACACACCGCACCATCGAATTTGAGCGAACGAAAAAAAACTATTTTACAAGCTTTACAACGAGTAAAACAAAAAAATGAATGCCGCTAAACGCACTGAAATTTTCCGACGATGGCAAGCACTTCATCACGAACCCACAACAGAATTGATATATCATTCCACATTTGAATTACTCGTCGCTGTCATGTTATCTGCCCAGGCAACTGATGTGAGTGTCAATAAAGCAACCCGTATGCTGTATTCCGTTGCACGCACCCCGCAAGCCATACTGGCATTGGGTGAGGCGGGATTAAAAAAGTATATTCAATCCATCGGTCTTTACAATACCAAAGCAAAGCACATCATCCAAACATGTCAACAACTAGTGACAAAACATGAAGGAAAAGTACCGACGACTCGTGAAGCACTGGAAGCACTGCCCGGCGTTGGGCGCAAAACAGCAAATGTGATTTTAAATACGGTTTTTGGACACCCGACGATTGCAGTAGATACCCATGTTTTTCGAGTCGCCAATCGCACGCGTATCGCTACCGGGAAAACACCGCTGGAAGTAGAAAAAAAATTGTTGAAAGTCGTTCCTCCACATTATCGCGCTTATGCACATCACTGGATGATTTTACACGGACGTTATTGTTGCACAGCCAGAAAACCTCATTGTCTCCGGTGTATTATTCGCGATTTGTGTGAGTATCCAAACAAAACAGCTAATGCATGCTAGCATGCGGTGTCTCTCCAATACCACCATAATTGACATCATTTCCATTGGCTAACAAAGCATCTTGCTCGTTTCCATTTGCGGCTGATGTCGCTCTGACTGGCTTTTCTCCCAAAACATACCAATGAGTATACCAACCACAACCGACCTCACGCGCACGCAAACAGGTGGTTACCAGACAACAAACCACAATCAGAGGTACTGCCAATAACGCTTCTCGCCATTCTCTGCTGTCCGCAGCCCAAGCGAGTTGTCGCTCATTTTGTTCCAAAGATTCTGAATGCAACCAACGCCATGTAACAACTCCCACCGCAAGAAAAGCAGTTAAAGCGATGGAATACCGTAAACCTGTACCATAAGCGTTGTGCATGGCATTGTAACACCAGCGTGATATCTGTACCCAACAACCCGATTTTCTTAAAATAGAATTTTGTTTCCCATCATACTCAGGTTCAAGACGGACGCTCACATCGGCCAATGAACCTGACGGGGACGTTACCCTATGAAATCCATTAAGGATATCTTTTTTGTTCTGAGCGTCAGGATCTTGTTTAATAACAGGCACAGATTCAATGTGGACACTAACACCTGCTGGTGTTTCGTTTTCACCATTGTCGCATGATGCTATGAATTTCCCTTCTTCAGATTCATTCTCTTCGCTTCGAACGCATTGCTTGCTCAATACCCGCAATAATGGATTTTTTTGATCTCCTCGCCTAATCCCAAATTCTTCATCGCTAGAATAGGATGAATAATGATCACCACCTAACATAATTGTATCACCAATAAAAAATACTGCTTGTAATACGGTAACATCCCAAGATTAGTGTAATCTTAAATGCAAGAAATTTATTTTTTCTGCAGCGAAAGAAGATTCTAGACAGTGTTTGTTTGGTTTTGTTGAGATGACAGATCCTAGTAAAGGCTACATCAGCCCTCACCAGGAGCAGGAGATAACTGGATATGAGTTAACCAAGGAATGAGCGATCGCATCATCACACCGTTGGGATAACTTTTCTCTCGACGAAGTTCCTTCACTAACTGTAAAGAAACAGCGTTCGGCAAATATTTGGAAAAATAATCGAACTCTTTGGCAGGTTGATCGTCAGCATGCTTTACCTCGATAAGATAAGCAGGTTTATGATCAATACATATGAGGAAGTCTATTTCTTTACCGTCTTTCGTGCGCAAAAAATGCAGTGCCGTTTTCAGTCCCGTGATATCTTCCACATAATGAAGCTCTTTGTACAAAGCGCAAGCAACTAAATTTTCCAACCGCGCTCCCAATTCATGATCGACATAGGCGTGATCATAAAAGTAAAATTTGGGTTCTTTTAACAGAGATCGAGCGATACGATGCGAATAAGGTGTTACTCTAAAAATAATATAAAGATTCTCTAACCATTGTAGCCATCGTTTGATGGTATTCGCATCACGCTCCAAATCACGAGCAAGATGAGCGTATGAAACACAACTACCCACTCGATTTTTGAGTAATAATACTAATGTTTCTATGGCGGTAATATCTCGCATGGAATGCAAGTCAATCAAATCTTGTCTTAAAATAATATCCGTATGACTACGCCGCCAACGTCGATAATAAGAGATATCTCCTTTTAAAAAAGGTTCTGGAAATCCACTGCAATCCCACAGGCGTTGAAACAAATCTTGATCATTACCTTTCCAATCCTGCGCAGCTTCTTTTAAATCCAAGGGATGTAATCGATATTGAAAATACCTCCCCGCTAAAGAATCTCCTACTTTGCGATGCACATCCAACCGAGCACTACCCGTCACTAATAATGATGGAGGAATACCTTCTGTGTCATAAATACCTTTGAGCCAACGTTTCCAATGTTTCATTTTGTGAATTTCATCGAAAATGACCAGCGTTTTCTGTCGGTCCCAATTTTTTTCCCGTAATGCCAGTCGGTCTTCTGCAGCGTCATAATTAAAATAGTCGTATTGTGGGAAAAGCTGTTTGGCCAGGGTGGTTTTACCACATTGCCGTGGCCCTGTGAGCAACACAATTTTATGAGGCAGGTCATTCAAAATGGGAGCTTGGAGGTAGCGATCCATATGACTATTTTGACACATGTTCCGGAATAGTCAAGTCTAAACAGACATTGATGTCAGAATAGTCGACCCATTGGAGGGTTCACAATCCCCGGCTGGGGAGGATATCTTCCAAGCCATAGACCAAATGGTCCAATGTCATGACCTGTCGACATGCCAATAATACCCCCGCCATCATCGCACTGCGATCCAGGGCATCGTGACGAATCGTGAGTGTCTGACCCTCCCCGGCGAAAATAACCGCTTGGTGTGCAAATAATCCTGGCAATCGAATTGAATGGATGGTAACCCCGTGA
>Ga0155612_125_pt1 | contig 87892 bp, 71 predicted proteins | sample RifCSPhighO2_12_FD_107269 | JGI IMG/M metagenome (GOLD analysis project Ga0155612, IMG submission 107269) | Coxiella sp. RIFCSPHIGHO2_12_FULL_44_14 | reverse complement strand
TACCCCTGCGAATGTACCTCTTTAAATTATAGCCAATTCCACCGGCCTGTTTTGCAACGGATCCACATTTCTTTACTAAATCCATGACCATTCAATCAATGACCTGATCCTCATTCAAATGCTCACTGAAAGCAATATAAGGGGTAGCAGATTTTTATAAATAAATTTTCTGGGGGTTCCACATCACCGGTACGTTACTTTGAATTGAAAAAAATAATTTGCATTATCCAATAGACGAATTACATTTTTTGTTACATCAAACACGTGTTGTCAAACTCCATCACGCTGATAATAAAATATATTCGGTATTCGAAGATACCCCCTCACAGCTCGTAGCTATTTATTCAGCATTAAACATTCAACGACACAAAAGATTTAGTTAACCAGCCAGTTTGTAGTGCCTCTGTATTTGCAACTTATTGAATTTATTTAATTTTACTTTAGAGTATCCGAAGTCAGGAAAGAGGCTTTAAATTTGTAGGGTCAACCATTTGCTATGCATTTATGCAAGCGGTTGGCATGGTTAACGACCACACAACAAATTGTTTTCGCTATCAAGAATTAAAAAATTAATGCCTGAATTTCGGCGGCGCATAATGATCAATTGGCGGAAAAAATGATTACGCTTCTGAGAGAAAAAATATTTATCAATTGAAAATTTTCATGAGATATTCTTTAAAGCCTGGCTTCTCAATTTCGTATTCACCTTTCGATATTTGAGTAACTAAGTGTTGTTTTATCAGCCGTTTCAATGATCTTTGCACATTGGGATATACCCCCTTCACCGATGTTTCACGATCAATTTTTTGCAATAGCTCTTTTGAAAAAGGGCTATTTCTGGATGCCAAAGCAAGGAAAACAATTTTGTCTATTGGTTTTAGTTTCTTAGCGAGTTGCTCGAAACCTTCAGCAGCTTCAATTAATTGCAGCACATAATTAAGAGAGGCGTTTAGTGTCTCTTCAAAGGTGATCATGTGGCTAATTACTTTCATCATCCAATAGGGTGACTGATCAACCGTAGAAAAAGTTCGTTGCAGTTCTTCCTTTGAGATAGATTTATCATGCCTTCTATGTAAATTTTCAGACAGAAACTTAATAAACTCATCACCCAAGTTTGGAAAAGGCACTGTTTCAACAAAGTGGTAAAATGGTGATTGAGATTCGTTAAACAATAGATTCATATAATGCCTGGAAGAGCCGGTGAATATGGCTTTAACTTTCCCTAATCTCTTATCCAGCATCGTTCTCAATGCGTGGGTGAGTGAATCAAAATGGTGTGATGTAGCCAGATGTTGAACCTCATCGATCAGCAAAAGCACCGTTTTATTCTTCGCCTTTTTTTGCAATTTTGTAAGCAGCTTATCAAGTAGAATTAAATCCTTGTTGTCAGGTTTTTTAGGATTATCTGCAAACTCTACTTCTACTTTGCCAATTAACTCATTGCCAAGCGAAGTCTTTTTTATCTTTGTGCTTAACAAGCGAGAAAAAGATATCTTTTTTTCCAATGCCTCAAGTGCTTCTTCAAACGCCAATATTAGACCTTCATGGGGTGCGTTAATATTTTGCCAGAGGCTTGCATAGACAGGTATGTAATTTTCTTTTCTTGCTAAGCTTGATACGTCATTGAGCACAAACAAGGTTTTGCCTTTTCTTCTTGGGGCAATAATAGCAAGGTTTGACGATATGCCAGCGTTCAATACCCTAAGATATTTTTCTGCTAGTTCTATTCGTGGGTAATACCAAATGTCCATACCTATGCCCCTCTATGCTTAGTTTGCATAGTTATCTATTATATAGATAGATGTGCATAGTTCAAGTCCATTAGAAGGAATTGCTTCCTAACTGGCCCACAGCTAATCTTCGTGCCTTTCCTGAAGTCGGATATACGACTGCAACTTAACCTTGTTGGCATTAATAAAAAATTTCTTGCTTAAACAGGCGGGTCCATATACGACGAACTTAGGTGCAGAGCCTAACCTATTTAGCTAATTGATGACAGACCCTAGAATGGATTAGAATAATATTCTTCCTTTGCGCCTTTGTACCTCTGCGTCTCTGCGTTAAAAAATAACTTAGAGCTGGCAGAGGGCTGTGGCAAAGCCTAATTTCCAAACGCTTGCAGTATATCCTCAAACCCTGGGCGTCAGCCCGGGGATTTTTATTTTTTACGGGGAATCGCTGAGATTTGTTAAATGAGAGATCGTTGCTTATAATGACGTAACGTGTCAATGTGGTGAGCCGTATCGAATGACTGAGGTATTACGTCAAATTCCCATCGAATTTTTACAACGCGGTCGATTTCAACCGCGTACGGATTTTAATGCACAAGCGTTACAGGAGTTGGCGGATTCCATTCGTGAGCAGGGTATTGTTGAACCCATTATCGTGAGACCGCTGGATAAAACCCGATTTGAAATTATTGCTGGCGAACGCCGTTGGCGTGCAGCGCAATTAGCGGGCTTAAGTGAAGTTCCTTGCATTGCCCGTCATTACAGTGATCATGATGCGGCTGAAGTCACGTTAATCGAAAATATTCAGCGCGAAGGTCTTAATCCCATTGAAGAAGCTCGAGCCTTGCAATGCTTGCTCGATGAATTTCACTATACGCATGATGAAATCGCCAAATCCATCGGCAAATCTCGAACCAAAATTACTAATGCTTTGCGTTTATTGCAGTTGGATACGGAAGTACAACAATGGCTCATCGAGAAAAAACTGACGGAAGGACATGGTAAAGCATTAGCAGGTCTGCCAATGTCGATGCAACGTAAAGTTGCTTTGCATGGTATGGAAGAAGGATGGTCGGTTCGGCAAATGGAACAAGCAGTAAAAAACGCAAAACAGACACCCACATCAGCAAAATCAGCTACGACCGATCCGAATATTGGCCACTTAGAACGCGCGGCCGCTGAACATTTTGGTTCAGAAGTCAAATTAGAAAATCACACCTCGGATAAAAGCGGTTGGATTAAAATCAAATATTATGATTATGAAACCTTGTCAGGTATCTTAGAAAAAATGGGCATAGAACTGGAGTAAACGGATAGGTTTTGTCGCAAACTTCTTTAACGGTCGGCATTTTATTTTCGACGCAACTTTTGTCGACACTGATCAACATAAAGATAAGTCACCGGCACCAATACCAACGAAAAAAACGTCCCGAAAAGTAATCCACTAATCAGTACCGCGCCAATTTGCTGACGGCTTACCGCACTGGCTCCTGAAGCAAAAATCAGCGGCATCGCACCAAAAACCATGGCGGCTGTCGTCATTAAAATAGGACGTAAGCGAATCGTGGCGGCTTGAACTAATGCTGCTTTCAACTCCACGCCTTTTTCTCGCAATTCATTGGTAAATTGCGTAATCAAAATACCGTGTTTAGCAATCAAACCAATCAGCGTCACCAACCCAACAATGGTGTAAATATTAATACTGCCATTAATCAGCTTTAACGCTAACAATGCACCTATCACACTGAACGGAACCGCAAATAAAATAACAAACGGATCGAGAAAACTTTCAAATTGCGCGGACAACACCAAATAAATAAAAACAAGGGCTAAAACAAAAATCAAACCCATGCTGCTGTTTGAATCCGCAATATTCTTCGACATCCCTTCAAAGGCGTAATGCGCACCATTAGGCAGCATTTGAGGTAATGATTTTTCTAAATAGTTGACGACCTCTCCTAAACGATATCCTTCCCCCAATTGCGCATCGATCGTCGCCGAGCGTTGCCGATCATAGTGTGTTAGCGAAGTTTGCGATAATACGGGCTTTACCGTCACGACATTACTGAGAGGAACTAATTGATTCGTGCTGCTCGTGACAAAAAAATCATTGAGGCCATCTAAATTTTTCCAATAACGATCGTAACCCATCATATAAACATCGTACGACTGACCTTCAACGTCGATGGTCGAAATTTTAATTCCCCCCAACATGGCTGCAATTTCGTTATCGATACTGCTGACACTGACATTCAACTGCGCGGCTAAATCACGATTGATATGCACCTCATATTGCTGACTATCAAACGTCAAGTTACTTTCTACTTGCTTTAATCCCGGGTATTTTTTCAATGCATCGACTAAATTTTTACTGATATCATACAATTGTCGATACGTTTTATTCGCGGTGATATCAAATTCAACCTGGTGTTTCATCGAACCTCCCCCCATGGAGAGAGAAAAAGCAAACGCATTTAAACCAGAAATCGTATTAATCCTCTGATTCACCTCATTAGCAATTTGCTGCGCGGATTGAGAACGCTGATCGAACGGTTTTAATATCGCAAAACTGACATTAAACGATTGTTGGCTAGTATCCGCGATGGAAACAACCGATTGTACCCCGGGTTCTTCATTCAGTAGATTTGCTACGGATTTCGTGTGATCGGCAATGTATTGAATATTTGCACCACTCGGTGTGGAAACTTGACCGATGACTAATCCCATATCTTCTTCTGGCATAAAGCCATTGGGTATTGAACGTAATAAGAAAACTCCGCCCACAATAATAAAAACCATCGTGATCATAACGAGATAACGTTTATTCAGCAAAAAATTCAATGCCCGCTGATAGTTCGACGCCAATGTTTCAAAAAATCGATTGAGAAAAATCAGATAGGGGGTATGACTCGTGTGTGATTTTAACAAACGTGAACACATCACCGGCGATAAGGTTAATGCGACAAAACCGGAAATAATCACAGCACCCGCTAACGTAAATGCAAAAGGTTTAAAAATCGCTGAAATTTTTCCGTGCACGAAACCCACCGGAGCATACACCGCTGCCAACGTCAATGTCATTGCAACCACCGCAAAGGTTATTTCTTTACTGCCTTTAATCGCGGCTATCATCGGTTTTTCGCCTTTTTCAATATGACGATGGATATTTTCCAACATGACAATGGCGTCATCCACCACCAGACCAATCGACAACACCAGTGCTAACAGCGTGATGATATTAATGGTGAACCCCATGAAATACATCACCCCAAACATAGCCAGCAGACAAATCGGAATCGTAACAATAGGAATACTGACCGATCGTAAATGCCCTAAAAACGCATAAATCACCATCAATACACATACGATCGCGAATACAATCGATAAATACACTTCATGAATGCTTTGTTTCATGAAGTCCGATTGATCGTAGGCAACCACCATGCTCATGCCAAAAGGCTGTTGATCTTTCAATTTCGTCAGTAAATGCATTATCCGTTTTGCCGTATCGATGGGGTTCGCGTCGTCCGTTCCGTTTATGCTTAACAAAATACCCGGCTGATTATTAATACGTACCACGCTGTCAGACGAAGGATCAGGCGTAATTTCCGCATGACCAATATCACGGACAAAGATACTATTCGTGCCTTCTTGCTTCACGACAATGGCGTTAAATTCCTGCGCCGTATTTATTTTTGTTACCGCCGTAATAGGAAAATCAAAACTCATTCCTTTGATTTTCCCCGCAGGTAATTCAATATTACTGTTGTTTACCGCTTGTTGCACATCATCTAACGTGACACGTCGTGCCGACATTTTTTTGGGGTCGAGATTAATTCGTAGGATATATTCATTCGCACCCGCAATATTCACATTCGAAACACCCTGCACTTGCTGGATGTCTTTGATGACATACCGTTGTAAATAATCTCGAATGGCTGGTAACGCCATCGAGGAATCAACCACACCAATATCCATTAATTCACCGGAACCGGGATTTCGCACTTCAACATCTGGCGGTAATACACTGGACGGTAATCGAGAACGCGCATTTTCAATTTGCGTACGCACTTTATTCATGACTTGATCAATGTCCGCGCCATCTTTTAAAGCGACTTCAATTTGACTGACGTTTTGAGAACTGGTTGAAGAAAGCGTATCAATCCCTTCAATACCGCTGATGGCATCTTCTAAGGGGGTTGTAATACTGGTCTCAACCAATGGCGCACTGGCACCCGGATAGGAGGTCGTCACCGTCAAATGATGACTTTCAAAATTTGGCAGAAAACGGGTATCGAGGTAATTTAATCCCATAATACCAATAACCATTAAAATCAAATTCAATACGGTTGCAAAAACGGGGCGTTTAATACAAATTTCTGAAATAGTCATACTACCCCGCCTTGATGGGCTTTTGCGAATCGACTCGGACGGATTGACCGATTTTCACTTGGAATTGACCTTGCGTAATAATGGGTTGCTGGTTCGCTATCCCTTTTTGAATCACTACCTCATTTCCATCCCGCAATCCTGGCTCAACCGGAATGGAAATCACTTTATTGTCCTGAACGGCATACACGAAATTTCCATTGATCGTTGCCACTAAAGCATCCGCAGGAATCACCAACGCATGATCTTGCATCCCCAGTTCTTGTTGAATATTCACCGATTGCCCCGGTTTTAAAATTTGTTGCTCGTTATTAAAGTCCGCATGCACTTCAATCGTTTGCGTGTTAACGTCCACGTTAGGCGAAATATACGAAACCTGGGCGGTAAAGCGTTTCCCTGGTAAAAAATCCGCTGTCATCCGCACGGGCTGATTCATTTTGATTAATGGTGCATAGCGGTTAGGCAGTGAAAAATTCACTTTTAATGTATGGGTATCCGTGATGTCAACGATACTTTGACCCACATCAACAAGATTGCCAATGCTGATATTTCGTGACCCAATATATCCATCAAAAGGTGCCACTAAGGACATTTGATCCAAAACCACTTTAGCCGATTCTTCTGCCGCCAAAGATTGTTCATATTTTGATTTATTTTGATCGAGATCTTGCGGTGACACAACCCCTCGCTGTCGCAACGTGACATAGCGCTGATAGGTCGCTTTATCCAGTTCAGCTTGGGCTGCTGCAGAAGCATAAGCCTGACGTTCTTTTGTATCATCTAGCGTCACTAAAACCGTGCCGGCCTTAACAAATTGACCTTCATGAAAATAAATATGGGTAATATAACCCGGCGCTTTAGGGCTCAGCGTGGTTTTCTCATTGGCAACGAGTGTGCCTGTGGCATGAACGATCATCGGAATATTTTTTTCTTGAACATGACCTAAGGTGACAAGGGTTGCTTCGGGGGCATGGTTCACTTTCGGATGATGACTGTTCCAAATGTAAACAATCACAGCAATAACCGCCAAGCCAATGCCGCTTGCAATCAGTTTCTTCATTTTTGGCCTATTTTTGAACTTATTAATCACTAAAAATGAGGTATCTGTCCTCAATGAGGCTAGATTAGGTGAAAAATTGACCTGAGTCAAGCGAAGATCGGTTACAATTTTGTCATTTTAACCAGCGGAAAGTCGTGTCAGAAAGCTCTCTAAGATGGTATCGTAATGATCATTTTTTGAGCGGCTCTTCCAGCTTTTCTCATAGTTATCATTACCAAAGCACCATGCCGCTCGATGAAACCAGCGACAAACAAAAAACTGACAACGGTTTTCTTGTTTTAATTGCCGTTGCTTTTGAACGGCAGCAAGACAAAACTCCGGCGTGGTTGCGGTAAGTAATAATAGACACAGACATCGCAAACGTTGCTGATGGTAATAACAGCCCGCCCTCAAAATTAGTGAAACAAATTGATGGAATTCACTCCAATTAAATTTCGGTGCCGGTGGCGGCGTCACAACGGAAGGGGACTCTTCGCGTTGCAGTGACGACGGCGAAGGACGCAGGATCGGCGTCCAACGGTCAATCGATGGCTTAATGGAATTTAAACGACTCTGTAATGCGGTGCGGTCCTCTTCATCCATTTTCCCTGAAAAAAAACGGTAGTTTCCTCGATACTGATATTCACCTCGAGAAAGTTTTTCCGATTCTTCATAATAAATTTCCGCTAATTTCAATAAGGGTTCACTATCCAAACGATAGAACAACGAAGAATGCGAATTGACCTCGATTTCAGTCGTAGGGATGAGAGAAAATAAAGCCGGGGTTTTTTCTTCCAATTTCTTCTTCATCTCCCTTATCTCAAAAGGAGACCAACTTGTTTCAATACTCAACCCTAATTTCATTAATTCATTAAAATTTTTTAAGAGGCGAGCAAACAAAGCATCTTTTTCTGGGTCATACACAATTTCACTGACGCGTTTTTGCATCGTTGAAAAATAAGCAGTAATCGATTGGGGTTGCGTTTGAAGCATCATTATCACTCCCTCATTTTTTATTTTAAGGATCATAATGAAAGTTATTTCTGTCGTCCAGTATTCCTGCATAAGATCAGCAAATTAATAACACGATCATGTGACGCGCCATTTTTTCAATTAATTTTTTTTTAAGAAAACTATCGTTGCATCGTATAAAATCCCATATTAGTCTTGATATTACATAAAATATTGAGCGTTACTATCATGCGACCCATCGCCTTTGATGAAATGAATGCCTGGCTGGAGTTCACTCCGCTTCACGCCATTCAGATTCATCCCACGGGAATTGCCTTAAGCCCTTTCGTGATACCGACCCTTCAGCGCGTAGATCTCATCAATTTTGAGCATTCCAACGAAATTTTTAATAAAATCGAAGAAGCGTTATTCGAATATATTGATATTCACTTTGGCATTGTCACTCGCAAAATTCAATCGGATTATTTTGAGAATGGATACGCTTATATTCGCAATGCAACGCGAGCGACGGTGTTTTCTGAGCGACATTTTGATTTGGAGCATCCGGATATTCATCTCGCGAATTTATTGTTACGCGTTTTAGGAACGATTCGCGGTATTGATCACGTGTTACAGTATTACCATGTTTTCCCGAAGTTAAGAACGGCGCTGCGAGCCATTTTCCTTGAACTCGTCACCAGCAGTTGTCAATTACAAACAGATTCCAGCCTTTTTACCGAAAAAAATATCACGCGCTTAAACTTGCCCTTGAATCATGCGCTTGTGGATATTTTACATCTTGCGCAACTTGATCTCGGATTATCTGAAAAAAAAGCCCAAACACAAATGGGTGAGCTACTGGATTTCTATCGCTATTTAGCAGGAACCTTGATCGCAAAACCCGCACTGGTGACGTTGCACGCCGTTGAACATCTCATTTTCGCTGAAATTTCTCATCCTATAACAAAGAAACTCGACCGTCAAAAAACATTATTTTCGTCCGCCTTTTCTCCCAACCTTGCTGAGAAAAATTTTTTTACTGCATTACCCATGGCATTTCAAAATGCGTTAAAAGCATTTCAATCTCCGATTTGTCAAAATCACAGTGCCCTTTCCGCACAATTGCGACGTTACATTCCCATGGGAATTAAAAACGGATTTTTAGTGAATTTTATCGCCATCCACCCAGCAACGCAGAAAATTATTTATAATCACCATTTCCTACGTTGCGGTTCACCTGTTTTTGTGGGTCATGGCGAATCCGAAGCCTCCATCGAACCATACACCGATGACAACTTGCGACAGTTACATGATTATGTGCGGCGTTTTTTAGGTGAAGATAAAACGATTCATTTTACTGCGCTATTGACCCGTTCTTTGATCAACGCGGACTCGCAACGGGATATTGTGCGACGCACCAAACGCGTACTCAAACAAAGCACGGATCATTTCAGTAATATCCCCATTAATCATGAAGGAACTTTCCTCGGTACAAGTATTGCCAAAATTATTCGTGAACATGATGACTATGTCGCTTATTTTGTGCTTCCATTACAACGTCAAAAAAGAGCTCAAGAGGCAACAAGCGTAGCACAGCTCACGCTGTCCATGACTGATGTTATCCTTTTGCTGTTTTGCGCAAGCGGTCAAGATCGTACAGGACTCATTGTCGCCATGCTGATGATTCGCCTTTTCGCCATGGTATGTCAGCAGCACACTATCCCGATGACCGTGGAGCAAGCGACGGAACGTTATCTTTGTGGTGGCAACCCCGCTTTTATCGCCAGTTTTTCCTGCCCAGGCTCTATGGGTATCAAACCACAAACAAATCCCGCTATTTTTCCCAAGCACATTGGAACCTCTGTTTTTAGTAGAATCTCCAAAACTAATAAAAAATCTGCGATATCCAATAAAGTTGCGCTCTCTCATATTGAAAAACGCTTCGTCCCCGACTTTAAAACGGTTTTTATGACCCAGCTCACCCTTTATTTAGCGTTAAGTGCAGGACCGTTCGGGGGGTTATTGATTTTTCAAAGTTATCAACTCAGAAATCAAAAACGGCGCATGGTCCACGCTTGCCTTGACGCCTTAAGTCATTCACAGTCACTGCTGGACTGCAAAGATGCCATTAAAAAACTGGCTGAAGCACACCAAGCTTCTCTGCTTGCTAAAAGGCAATCTTTCTTTTTTCGCCACATTCGTGATGGACGACTCGGAAAAATCATCGAAACCATTGAAAAAAATACGCCGATTATGCAACAACCGGTTTAGCCTGGATATTTCATGTTGGTTTTTGAAGATGACGGCCACACGAAGTGCTCTGCCGCCAACGGGAAGGTCTTTTGTTTTCAGGGACGCACATCCTGTGCCCGGCGCTCCTTACCCTCCCTGGTCGCGACGCCCTTCAAACAAAAGACCTTCCCGTTGGCGGCACACCGACCCTCGCAGTTCGATGTGAAATATCCGGGTTAGATACGACGCCTCCTTAAAAATTGGTGTGCGTGTGCGCGAAAACTCACCACACTATTAATATTTTACTAAGCAAAAACACGTACAATACGAAAAATAAAACAAGACTACGCCCTGAAAAGGATGAGGCATCATGATTTTTCGTCTGCTGATTATTGTTTTTATTGCGCTCTATTTCACCGCAATCTTTGCGACTCCCTCACCAGCAAAAATAGATCGCATGATTGTCTTTGGAGACAGTCTATCGGATAACGGCAACGATTATTTACTCACCTTGCAACTGCACAAAGCCACCAAACAAATTCCCATTATTCCAGCCCCCTACCTTTATTGGGGCGGACGATTTTCCGATGGTCCTGTCTGGGCTGATTATTTAGCGGGAATTTTGCATTTTTCCCCCCTGCCTTATTCACCGGATTTACGCGCCACTGAGCAATTTCAAAATTTTGCGTATGGCGGTGCGTGGGCGGAGAGCCTTCAAGCCGATGAAGCAAAAATCGCAACGCTGGACAGCCAATGGCACGCATTTCCTTTATCACTCAATTTACAAGTCAATGATTATCTCTTCAGAAATATTTTGAATCATCCTAACCACACGGAACATGTCATCAGTCACGATCTTATTTTTATTTGGATTGGCGGAAATGATTATTTAAATCAGGAATTCACAGGAATACCCGTGGCTCGTTCCCCAAATGAAAGCACAAGCGCGGTGATCGATGCGTTGCAACGCAGTTTAACAAAACTTATCCGAGCAGGCGCCGTGCACTTTGTTTTATTGGGGCTCCCAGATTTCAGTAATGTGCCTGATATTCTTTTGCGAGATCCTAAACGTCAATCGCTTTCTCCAAAAATGGGTGCAATCACGGCGTTACACAACCAAAAGTTGCAACAGTTGATGGTGGATCTTTCCCATCGCTATCCCAACATTCATATTCGTTATGTGAACATGGCACAGTTGTTTGAGGACGAATATGGTTTTTCTACCGAACGCGCTCAACACTATCAATTGAGTCATGATCATCATTTTCAAAATCCTTTTACGCCCTGCATTTTACAGACTCAAGATCCCGATCCAACCCTCACTTCCTTGTTTCAGGTCAATCCCATTTTGGCAATGAGTGCAGCAACGGGAAAGCATGTCCAACGCCTTGCAGCAGAAGCCTTCCCACAATGCGATCTCCATTATTCGCATGATGAGCAGTCTTTTTTTAATTATGGCGCTGACTACTCAGCCGGGGGCATTTTTTTCGATCATGTTCATCCGTTAACGCAGTTACATGCCCGAATCGCATTAACGATTTGCCGACAATTAGCGCTATCCGGCTATGAGTACCAACAAAATCCCATTCATACTTATAAACCTATTACGTGTGAGGATCTTTCACTGGAGGACCTCTTACAAGAAGTGACTTCACTGCCATTTCCATTTGAATCTTATTGATCCTGATATATAATCTGAAAATTAATTTGAACTCCTAACAAAAGGAATTGAACATGAAAAAATCCGTTCTTTTAACTTCCGCTGCATTATTATCCACTGGCCTGTTAATGGCAGGTTGCAGCGATCAAAATAAACAAAATAGTACACAACCCCAGCAATCACAAAATAGCCCAGCGGCTTCTAATCTACAAAATGCGGCTGAAACAACCCCCCCCCCGGGACAAACGACACAACCATCAGCAGTGCCAGCCGCTAAAACACCTTCCGATTCAACCGACGAAACGAGCCAAGGCACGCAATCTGGTTCTGACTCATCATGCGCAAGCAACAATGATAAGAGCTCTTCCAGTGCCAATGCCCCTGCAAGTTCTTCCGGCGATGATACAACCCACAACAATAACAATGATCAAAATTCTGACGGTGCCAGTGATTCAAACAACGGAACTTCCTCCGCGCCGGCAGATCAGCCTTCTGAACAAAATAATGGGGATTCTTCCTCTGACAACTCTGATGGGAGTTAATGAATCTCACCCCGTAGCGGAGAAATTATTAGATTTCTCCGCGTGTTTTCGTCACTGCGTGCACGTTGACAGAAAAAGCAGTGAGCCATTGTTTCGGAATTATCATGACGGAAGCTGAAATGACAACTGTAACATCGTCACTGATCGATGAGTGTTATCAATTGTTGTCAAAGACCCAATCTAACGTGGTTTGGGAAATACTGCGACAATCGGATACCTTTTACCAATGGAATCATTATCCCAAAGGAGATGTCTACGATCGTGATACGCATTCACAGTACTACTATCATGCACACCCAGAAAATCAGCATCGCTGGGAAGAACACGGTCATTTTCACGTTTTTATGCGTCGCAAGGGCATCCCAGAAACCATTCAGCCCAAACCTTTGTTACCCCACCAACAAAATGGCAAAATCGAGGAGTTGTGCCACTTGTGTGGTATTTCTATGGATAAATTTGGCAAACCTCTTCGACTCTTTACCACCAATCGTTGGGTGACCGGAGAAACGTGGTATACCGCTACCGATATGTGCCAACTCATCCCGCGTTTTGCAATTACGCACGCGTGGCCTTCATGGCCAACCAATATTTGGCTCACGCAAATAGTGCGCAACTACCAAGAAGCGATTGAAAAACTCTTACATCGACGTGACAAAGTCATCGATGATTGGCAACATCAACACCCCAATGACAATGTGTTTGAAGCAAGAGAGCTGGAAATCACGTCATTTCTCCTTTTGGCGTAACGCTTGCATGAGCTATTATCTCTATTTACTGGAATGTCAAAACAATGCTTACTATACCGGGTATACCTCGAACATAGAAAGACGTTATCAAGAACATGTTGCGGGCTCTCTGAAATGTAAATACACCCGCAGTTTTCCACCCAAACGATTAGCGGTCTGCTGGAAAATGGAATTGCCGTTATCCGAGATATTAAAAATCGAATGTAAAATTAAACGTCTCAGTAAACAAAAAAAAATAGAATTAATTAACCATCCTCATCGACTGGCGTACTTTTTTCCTCTCATCATCAAAAATGTTGAAATTATCCAGGGAATGCGAATAACGGATTCCCATCAAAAAGATGCATAATCTATGAAATAGTGTCAGACTATTAGAACGGACAATATCCATGGAAGGGTATCCCTTGATAGGAAGCAGGTTACATCGACTCCTACCAACCGTAATGAGTTTACTGGCGGTATTTTTTATCAACAGTTGCGCTGTAGGGCCAAATTTCCATTCACCCGCACCTCCTAAAACGAATCGTTACACGTATTCACCGACACCCCAAAAAACCACCTCTGCTAACATGAGTGACGCAGGTAAAAGTCAAACTTTAACTGATGCGAAAACCATTCCCGCGCAATGGTGGCAACTTTTTCATTCACGCACCTTAAATCAGTTGATTCAAATGGGATTAGCAAACAATCCAACGCTAGAAGCCGCTAAAAAAAGCCTGGAAGTCGCTGAACAAACCCTTCGCGTTCAAGTAGGTAATTTACTGATTCCCGCCGTGGATCTGGCGTTTAATGCTCAACGCAGTCAAATTGGAACCATTCAATTCGGTTTGAACGCACCCACCAACATTTTCAGTGTTTACAACACACAAGCGCAAGCCAGCTATCTGCTGGATATCTTTGGTGGCAACCGTCGACAAGTGGAATATTATGCAGCTCAGGTGGATTATCAACGTTATGAATTACTGGCTGCTTATTTAACATTGACGTCTAACATTACCACTACCGCCATCACCATCGCTTCATTAGAAGCACAAATTCAAGCAACCCATGAATTGATTGCAACCGAGCGCAACGTGCTCGATATTCAAAAAGCACAATTCGCAGATGGCGGGATCTCACAAGAAGATGTCCTAACACAAGAAACGTTATTGGCACAAACCATTGCCGAGTTACCCCCTTTGCAAAAATCCTTGGCCCAAGAAAATCATGCGCTTGCGGTACTGATCGGCGCATTAACCAGCCAAAAACCTCCAACGCATTTATCACTGGATGAACTTCATCTTCCCGCTCACTTACCCGTGAGTTTACCCTCTCACCTCGTTCGACAACGCCCCGATATTTTAGCTTCGGAAGCATTGTTGCATGGCATGAGCGCGAATATTGGTGTTGCTACCGCGAACCTATTGCCGCAAATCACGTTGAGTGCTTATTACGGGTGGACCGCAGACGCGCTCAGCCGCTTATTTCAACCGGCTTCCAACGTGTGGTCCCTGGCCGGGGCGCTTTTACAACCCTTTTTTCACGGCGGTGCTCTGATCGCTGCACGCAGAGCCGCCGTTGCGCAATTTCAACAATTTTACGCGCAATACCAAAATGTCGTCTTACAGGCATTTAAAAATGTGGCCGACGCCTTGCGCGCCATTCAATTTGACGCAGCTGAATTTAAAGCACAAGTGAATGCAGAAATAACCGCGAAAAAAACCCTGAATACCGCTACCCGTCGTTATCAATTGGGAGGGCAAAATTACCTGACTGTTTTAAATTCGCAACAACATTATTTGGAAATTAAAATTAATCGTATTCAAGCACAAGCGGCTCGATACACCGACACAGCAGCACTCTTTCAAGCCTTAGGTGGCGGTTGGTGGAATCAAACCCTCATCGGCAATCATCCCTGTGCATCGCGGAGATCAAACTCATGAGAAAAGCCGTTGCGATGACCCTCATGCTGATTTCGATTGGCCTTCTTTTTACCGGTATTTCCTTATGGAAATGGTTTGTGCATATTCAAATTAAAAAAGCACAACAGAAAAATCAAACCATCGCTGCTACCGTTTCATCTGGGGTTGCAAAAGCCCAGTGCTGGAAATCCGAAATTCAAGTCGTGGGCAGCGCACGTACCGTCAAAGGGATCAATGTCACAACGGAATTAGCAGGGATGGTGACTCAAATTGATTTCGAACCCGGCACGGATGTTGAAAAAGGAAAATTACTGGTGCAACTGGACATTGCGCCAGAAACGGCTAAATTGCATCAATTACAAGCGGAGGCGGAAATCGCTACGATTACGTATCATCGTGATCAGAAACAATATCGCGTCGGTGGGGTGAGCAAAGAAACCGTCGATCGAGATGAGGCAAATGACAAAGCCACCGCCGCAGAGGTCGCACAACAACTCGCCATCATTGCCGAAAAAACCGTACGCGCCCCTTTTTCGGGTCGATTAGGCGTTTCGCTCGTCAATCCAGGACAATATATCCGTCCTGGAGATAATATCGTAACGTTAGAAACACTAAAACCCATTTACATTGATTTTTACGTACCCCAACAAGAAATTCCCCATTTGAAAGTAGGATCCCAGGTAAACGTAAAAATTGATGCCTACGCGAAAAAGCACTTTACAGGACCCGTCACGACCATCAACCCGATTGTAGATCAATCCGTACGAAATATTCTGGTGGAAGCTACACTGCCCAATGAACAGGAAAAAATACTACCCGGTATGTTTATTTACGTTACCCTTCCTACCGGAAAACCGAAAAAATACATCACATTACCGCAAATGGCCATCACATTTAATTCTTATGGCTCTATTGTTTACGTATTAAAACCCACCCACCACACTCAAAACAATAAAGCCGTATGGCAAGTGGAACAACGTTTTGTAACGACAGGAGAAACACGCGGCAATCAAATATCCGTATTGAGTGGTATCAAAGAGGGCGAAACCGTCGTGACCTCCGGACAACTCAAAATTAAAAATGGCAGTTTTGTCGTGATCAATAATGCGATACAACCGCCGAGTAATCCCGATCCGAATTTGCCAACGGAGTAAAAAGCACCTATGCGATTTACTGATTTATGCATCAAACGCCCCGTGCTTGCTATTGTGATCAGCGCTCTTATTTTAGTGTTCGGCTTACGTTCCATGAATTTATTGCCCATACAACAATATCCCAGCGTACAAACGGCCGTCGTACAAATTGGCACAACATTTATGGGTGCTGATCCAGAAACCATTGCGGCTTTTATTACAACACCGCTTGAAAATGCCGTATCGCAAGTCAACGGAATTGATTATATGACATCGAGTAGCGCGCAAAATAATAGTAATATTCTCGCCAACTTAATCTTAAATTATGATCCCGATAAAGCATTAACAGAAATTGCCGCTCAAGCAACAACCGTTCAAAATCAATTACCCGAAGGAGCGCAAATCCCACAAATCACCATTACCGTTGGTGAATCCATTGCGTCTATGTACATCGGTTTTTACAGTAACGTATTGCCGAGTTATCGCATTAACGATTATGTGTTACGTGTCGTACAACCTCAATTACAAGCGGTCAGTGGGGTGCAAGAAGCTTCTATTTTAGGTAATTTTCAAATTGCGTTACGGGCTTGGCTTGATCCAAAAAAATTAGCAGGGTATGGCATTTCAGCAAACGAAGTGGCACAAAAATTAAAAAACAACGATTTCGTTGCCGGCATTGGTCGAACGGATGGGCAAAGTTTTATTTTAAATTTAACAACCACCACAGCGCTCAATGAGGTAGAGCAATTTAAAAATTTAATCATCAAAGCGAAAAATAATACGATTATACGCTTAAAAGACGTGGCCACTGTTACGCTCGGCTCTCAGAATTACAATACCAACGTCACTTTTGACGATAAAGCAGCGGTTTATTTGAGTATTATTGTCGCCCCTAACGCTAATTTATTAACGGTATTAGACAACATCAAAAAAGTATTTCATCAAATTCAAGAAAAACTTCCCACAGGATTAAAAGGCAATATCGTTTATGACTCGAGCTTATTCGTGGATAGTTCCATTAATGAAGTCATTAAATCGTTATTTGAAGCCTTTATCATTGTTACCGTCGTTGTGTTTCTTTTTTTAAGCTCATTTCGTTCGCTGATGATTCCCGTCATTGCCATCCCCCTTTCGATCATCGGCACCTTCTTTATCATGTACACATTAAATTATTCCTTTAATTTACTGACGTTATTGGCGCTCGTATTAGCCATCGGTCTGGTCGTGGATGATGCTATTATCGTCGTTGAAAATGTGCATCGTCACATAGAAGAAGGCATTCCTCCGTTTAAAGCGGCGATATTAAGCGCGCGAGAATTAATAAAACCGATTATTGCCATTTCTGTTGTGTTAATTGCCGTGTACGTTCCCATTGGATTTATGGGGGGACTGACCGGCTCCCTCTTTACCGAATTTGCTTTCACCTTAGCGGGTGCCGTTGGGGTTTCCGCCATTATTGCATTAACGCTTTCACCCATGATGTGTTCTCGATTTTTAAAATCCCATGATCCAACCCAAAAACGTCCTTTTACGGATTTTATAGAAGGAAATTTCAAACGTTTCACCGATAGTTATCATCATCGTTTACAACATGCCCTGAATTATTTATCCGTCGTGATCGTATTTGCGATCATTATTTTATTGAGTAATTATTTTTTATTTGTCACATCGCAATCTGAGTTAGCACCCCAAGAAGATATGGGCATTATTATGAATCAGACCGCCACCGCTGGAAACTCCTCGTTGTATGAGACGGCCATTAACTCACAAGCGATCGATAAAATTTATGACTCGTATCCTGAGACCATGCATACGTTCCAGATCAATGGGACTTCGGGTGCGACCAACGCACCCACCCTAAATTCCGCGATTGGTGGCATGGTATTAACACCGTGGAATGAACGTAAATTAACGTCTAATCAATTACAACCCCAAGTACAGAAAAAAGCGATGTCGATTGCTGGCGCATCCATTGCGATGTTTCAGCCACCTCCACTACCCAACGGCGGCAGTGGATTACCCATTCAATTTGTGATTCAAACGACGGATCCCTTTAACGTGCTCGATGGTGTCACCCAGCAAATGTTACAAGCGGCAAAAAACACCGGATTATTTCTGTATATCACCACCGATCTCAAATACGATCAAGCACAAACCACCGTGGTATTAAATCGTGACAAAATTTCAGAACTGGGTTTGGATATGAAAGACGTCGGCGCAACACTGAATGCTGCATTAAGTCAAAACTATCTCAATTACTTTAATTATATGGGACGATCTTACCAAGTCATTCCACAAACGATTCGACCTTCTCGTTTGAATGCCAATCAATTATTAAATTATTATCTTCAAACGAACGCTGGACAACCCATTTCACTGGCAAGTGTCGCCCATATTAAACAGACTGTCGTACCAGAAGCCGTTAATCATTTTCAACAACTCAACTCAGCAACCATTTCTGCGGTTGCAATGCCCACCGTCTCTATGGGAGAAGCACTAAAAACGCTAAAAAATATCGCAGCCAAGATTTTGCCGGCCAACTATTTCGTTAATTATGGTTCGCAATCCCGACAATTTATGCAAGAAGGCAGTGCACTGATCGGCACCTTTGGTTTTGCTTTAATTATTATTTTCTTATCATTATCCGTTTTATTTAATAGTTTCCGTGACCCTCTCATTGTATTAATTAGCGTGCCGATGTCCATCTGCGGCGCCATGATTTTTATTAGCTTAAGTGTCGGCGGTGCCACCTTAAATATTTACACGGAAGTAGGATTAATCACGTTGATTGGTTTAATCAGCAAGCATGGTATTTTGATCGTGCAGTTTGCTAATGATCAACAACTCGAAGGGAAAAGTAAACGTGAAGCCATCGAATTAGCCGCGAGAATTCGTTTTCGACCCATTCTCATGACCACGGCTGCCATGGTATTGGGTGTCATTCCACTCATTATGGCGAGCGGCGCCGGAGCCGAATCACGCTTTGATATTGGTCTTGTGATTGCAACGGGAATTGCCATCGGTACGCTCTTTACTTTATTCGTCGTACCTGCCATGTATTTATTAATTGCGGATGACTATCAGAAAAAGGGATCCGTTGCAAAAACAGGGCAATGGGATTGACTATCATTTAAAGAGGTACATTTCGTCAAGTTAAGTTGACAGAATCGTAAGCGTGATTGTAAAAGAATTCTATTACAACGCTGCAGAAACATTGACTTGCGTGCTTTCCTTCGTTACCATCATTTCCACATGCCGATTTGATGATTCAGCTTGCTGGGCATGTAAAAATAATTCAGCTAAAGCGATGGTATAGAACCACTCACATTAGCTGAAGTGGTTTTTTTTTGCCTGAAAAAAGGAGATCTTCATGGTAATGACAATGAATTTAGGATTTTCACGGATTGGTATTAAGCGTGAAATGAAAAAAGCGGTAGAAGCCTATTGGCGTGGTGAAATAAATGCTGATCACTTGCATGCCGTGGGTCGTGAATTACGACAAACCCATTGGGCCTTACAAAAAAAGGCAGGCATTGATTGGATTCCCGTTGGAGATTTTTCATGGTATGACCATGTACTAGAAACGAGCTTGCTTTTGGGAGTGATTCCAGAACGTTTTCAACGTAAAAATAAAGGAATTGATCAAGACACTTTATTTTGTATGGCTCGTGGTAAGGCGCCTTGTTATTTCGATGCAATTCCGTGTGAAATGACCAAATGGTTTGATACGAACTACCATTATATCGTACCTGAATTTTCACAACAGCAAACATTTCAACTGACCTCTGAAACACTTTTTCAGCACGTTGAGGAAGCCATAGCACTCAATCATACGGTTAAGCCCGTTATTTTAGGGCCGCTCTCGTTTCTTTGGCTGGGAAAAACCTGGGGTTTCCCTTTTGATAAATTGACGTTGTTGCCGCGTTTGTTGCAAGCTTATCAACAAGTGATTGTGCGTTTAGAACAATTGTCCGTCGAATGGGTGCAAATCGATGAGCCCATTTTAGTTTTAGATTTACCACCAGAATGGAAACAAGCGTTTGTACAAACGTATCAACAATTACAGTTTGCTAAAACCCGTTCGTTGTTGACGACTTATTTTGGCAGTATCGAACATCACCTCGATATCATTGCTCAATTACCCGTGCATGGTTTGCATATCGATGCGGTACGTGCACCACATCAAATTGATGCGGTAAAACGTCATTTATCTGCCGATCAAATATTATCGTTAGGCGTGGTGGATGGGCGAAATATTTGGAGCCATGATTTAAATAAAACACTGCAACTTTTGAAAAAGCATGAGGCCCATTGGCATCAATTATGGTTGGCGCCATCCTGTTCTTTACTACATGTCCCCATCGATCTTGCAGAAGAAAAAACATTGGATGTTGACTTGAGATCTTGGCTTTCGTTTGCAAAACAAAAAGTTGAAGAAATTAGTGCGCTTGCTACGGCGCTCAATGTTGGTGAAGAGCGAATATCGAGTGTGCTTGCGGCATCAAAAGCCGCCTGCGATTCTCGTAAAACCTCGGGGAAAATTCACCAATTAGCCGTTAAAACACGTTTGGACAATATTGATGAACAAGATTTTGTGCGCAAACAAAAATTTTCAGCGCGGTCACCCTTGCAGCGTTCGAAATTGGGTTTGCCGTTGTTGCCAACAACAACGATTGGTTCTTTTCCTCAAACAACGGAAATTCGCCGTATTCGCGCGGATTTTAAAGCGCATAAAATCGATCAACCCACCTATGAAAAATTAATTCAGCAAGAAATTCAACAAGCCATTTTATTTCAACAGGAAGTGGGGCTCGATGTTTATGTACACGGCGAACCGGAGCGTAATGACATGGTGGAATATTTTGGCGAACGCTTGCAAGGCTTTGTGACGACTGAACAAGGTTGGGTACAAAGTTATGGTTCTCGTTGTGTAAAACCCCCGATCATTTATGGTGATGTGTATCGTGAAAAACCGATGACGGTGCATTGGAGTCGGTACGCACAGTCACTGACGTCAGTTCCGGTTAAAGGCATGTTAACAGGTCCGGTGACCATGTTAGCATGGTCATTTGTGCGTGATGATCAACCGCATTCTCAAACAGCGAATCAAATCGCGTTAGCACTGCGCGATGAAGTGTGTGATCTTGAAGCAGCGGGTATTCGCATTATTCAAATGGATGAACCGGCATTTCGTGAAATTATGCCACTGCGTCGTTCACAGTGGCAAAGCTATTTTGATTGGGCGGTAAATTGTTTTCGTTTAGCGTCTTGTGGAGTGAGCGATGAAACGCAAATCCATAGTCATATGTGTTATTCGGAATTTAACGACATTATGACGGCCATTGCCGCTTTGGATGCGGATGTAATTACCTTGGAAAGTTCACGTTCCAAGATGGAACTACTCCGTGCTTTTGAGTCGTATGCCTATCCTAATGATATGGGTCCTGGAGTCTATGACATTCACTCACCGCGTGTTCCTTCGGTGCAAGATATCGAAACGTTATTGCGTCATGCATTACACTATGTGCCGATAGAGCGTTTATGGGTAAACCCCGATTGTGGTTTAAAAACACGAGATTGGCAGGAGGTGAAATTATCTTTGTCGAACTTAGTCACTGCTGCACAACGCTTACGTGCCGCGCATGCAGAAGGACAGCTTGAAACGGTGTCTCAAGCAGTGATCGTTTAAGGAGTCGGGTGGAGCGTGTCCTCTGACACGTTATCCACTTGTAACCCTCTATTATTCCTGGATAGCACTGACGTAAGGGAGAAAGGGTACATGGATGAAAAACTAAAACTGCCCATCAGCTTCGAATTTTTTCCACCAAAAACTGAGCATGGATTATTATCCCTGGTGCAATGCGCGGAAATTTTATCAAAATGGGAACCGGAATATTTTTCTGTTACGTTTGGTGCGGGGGGTAGCACGCAGGAAAATACCTTGAAAATAGTGCGTTCATTAACACAAAAAAAATTAACGATGGCGCCTCATTTGACGTGCGTTGGATTAACGAAACCTCAAATTCGTGATTTACTCAATCAGTATCGCGCAATGGGTATTACGCGTATCGTTGCTTTGCGTGGAGATGAAGTGGGTGAAAATACTTCTCAAAGTTGTTTTAAATTTGCAAATGAATTGGTGGAATTTATTCGTTTGGAAACAGGGAATCATTTTTTTATTGAAGTAGCCGCTTATCCGGAATTTCATCCACAAGCAAAAAGTGTCAGCAGTGATTTAAATGCTTTTAAACGCAAAGTAGCCGCCGGTGCTAATCGTGCGATTACGCAATATTTTTATAATGTGGAAGCTTATTTTCGCTTTCAAGAAAGTTGTGCTGCGCATCAAATTTCAATTCCCGTTGTTCCTGGCATTATGCCGATTCGTGACGTTCAGCAACTGATACGCTTTTCAAAATTATGTGGTGCGGATTTACCGTTATGGTTGATTAAACGTTTAGCTTCCTATGAAGGTGATGCTGTGGCCGTACAACAATTTGGCATCGATGTGGTGACCAGGCTGTGTGAACGATTAATCATCGGCGGTGCCCCTGGGTTACATTTTTATACGTTGAATAATCTCGAACCCACGGTCAGTATTTTGCGAATATTAGGCGTTGAGCGCTCAATCACCGCATCCTTAGAATATCTTGAAACTGTATGAGGCTTTGCCATTTTTCATAAACTGTGCTAGATTTAACTTGACATCCCGCGGCTTGCCGTGGGGATTTTTGCGTATTGGCCCATTACATTAAGCTAATGACCTCTCATGATCACGAAAGCCAATTTAAATGCCGAGCAACAACGTATACGTCAAATCTCCGATCGAATTGTCACCGCGCAGCAATCTATTCGTATTTTAGATGCGATTAAATGGGATGATTCAATAAAAAATGATTTTTTCAAACAACAATGTCAAGCGCTTCCGAACGTTGATCATGAATATTATTTAAAAAGACCGTTGGCATTTGATGCAGACGCCACTATATTGGAATTTCGGCAAATTATTCGTGCCATTAAAAATGATCTTGGGCAATACAGCGGTGTTTCCAAGATCATGATTCGTATGTGCGAAGAATATTGTAAAGCCATACAAATGTTGCAAGCGCGAGGAACCCCCTTATTTTCGCAATTTTCATTAGAACTCTACGGTGCACCGGATGACGCGTTTTATCCAGGTGGTCCACGACAATCAGAGTTGGGTGCTTTATTAGGAGATATTTTAAAACATTTGGATCGTGAAACTGCAAGTGCGGCAGATGAAAAACGATATAATGCGGAAGAAGCCGTTGTCATATTACAGAAACGCTTATCAGAATATTTTCATGTCACTGATCGAGTGACTGTACAAATCAGCGATAATATTGTTGCGGATGCGGCCGCGGGTGCTGACTGCATCCGTTTAAACTCCCAGGTTAAATTTAGTGACCGGGATTTGCGTTATTTAGAAGTACATGAAGGTTGGGTGCATGTGGGGACCACACTCAATGGGTTGTCACAACCCATTTGTACTTTTCTTTCCAAAGGATCACCCGCATCGAGTATTACTCAAGAAGGCTTGGCTGTTTTAACAGAAGTGGTGACTTTTTCTTCTTACCCACGACGCATGTTGAAAATCACCAATCGGGTACGTGCCCTGGAGCTCATTGCCCACGGGGCTAATTTTTTGGATATTTTTCAATTTTTTCGTTCGCAAGGGTTAAATGACAATGAAGCTTATACGTATAGTTCGCGGTTATTTCGCGGAAGTACACCGGAAGGGGGTGCTTTTACTAAGGATTTATCCTACACGAAAGGATTTATCTTAATTTATAATTACGTACGGTTAGCGGTACAAAAAGGATTGATTGATCGTATTCCTTTATTTTTTGTCGGTAAGACGTTGATCGAAGACATTCAAATTCTCGCTGAATTGCATGAGCAAGGTCTGCTGACACCCCCACGTTATTTACCAAACCAATTCAAAGACTTGGCTGCATTAGGTTCTTGGATGGGTTTTTCGCTTTTTCTCAATAAGTTTGACCTTGAAGCAGTTGCCAAACATTATAAATATCTTTTTTAGAACACAGTTTCAGTTCTTTTTCGATGAAAGAAACCCTTCTTGGGTGTAGCCTTGCATTGATGTAATTAGTGCATACTCAAGGTTCGCGGGTCCTGCCGCTCGCCATCTCGCGGCAAAGCTTCGCCTGCGCGGCAAGATCTCTGGCTCGCGTCACCCGCTTTGCAGCATACATTAATCCGAGGCTACACCCAATCAAGTGGATTTTTGTCTAGAATTGCAGTATCTTGCGCATTTTGGTTTGTGGAAGAGGGCGGCCCACTATGCTGTATCATCTGCCTGCCGAATGGCAGCCGCAATCGGGCATTATGTTCACGTGGCCGCACGCCAACAGTTATTGGGATCCCATTCTGGCAGAAACAGAAAAATTCTATGCTCAATTGATTCGAGAAATTGCTATCGACGAAAAAGTGTTATTAATTTGTTATGACGAAAAAATCGTACGGGATTTTTTAAAAAGAGAAGCCGTGAATGTAACGAATGTGCGCTTTTGCCAAATTCCGAGTAACGATGTGTGGGCGCGAGATCATGGGCCCATTACCGTTTTAAAAGCAGGAAAACCGCTTTTGCTCGATTTTACCTTTAATGCGTGGGGTGATAAATATCAAATGCCGCTCGATAATTTAATTACGCAGCGTGCCCATGCCGCAAACGCATTTGGTGAAACACCCATTCACCGCGTTGATTTTATTTTAGAAGGTGGCAGTATCGAGACGGATGGTCACGGCACCTTGTTGACGACGCGTCGCTGTTTGCTGGGTGAAAATCGCAATAAAACACAAAACGAAGCGGCTATTACCGCAATACTGAAAAAATATTTTGGTTTTAAGCGTATTCTTTGGTTATCACAAGGGCATATTCCGGGGGATGATACGGATGCCCATATTGATACGTTAGCTCGATTTTGTGATCCGTATCGCATTGTGTATCAAGGTTCGTCGGATCCAGCCGATGAATTTTATCCTGGCTTGCAAGCGATGGTGTGTGAATTGCAACAATTTAAAAATTATAGGGGAAATCCCTATCGTTTGGTGGAATTACCTGGTATTTCACCTAAAATGAGTCGTTTGACGGGCGATCGATTGCCAGCGAGTTATGCTAATTTTTTAATTACGAATAAAAAAGTCATTGTGCCTACTTACGATGATCCGTCGGATGAAAAAGCGTTAGCGATTATTGCGGACTGTTTTCCAGGACGAAAAGTGGTTGGCTTAACGAGTTTATTATTAATTGAAAATTTTGGTTCTATTCATTGTATTTCGATGCAACTACCTGAGGGCGTCTTCTGATGAAAAACAATAAAATTAAAGTCGCCGTTGTTCAACAGGCGGGGTACGCCAAGTATGAGAAAAGTTTACAGGTGAGTGTACTTGGCATTCAAGAAGCGGCCGCAAAAGGTGCACAATTGATTTTATTGCAAGAATTGCATACGGGATTTTATTTTTGCCAAGTGGAAGATGTACGTTTATTTGCAAAAGCAGAAACCATTCCAGGGCCTACGACCGAGCGATTGGCGGCATTGGCGGCCGAATTAAACGTCGTTATTGTCGCCTCCCTTTTTGAAAAGCGAGCTCCGGGTTTGTATCATAATACCGCGGTTGTTTTAGAAAAAAATGGCACACTCGCGGGTATTTACCGGAAAATGCATATCCCAGAGGATCCTGGTTTTTACGAAAAATTTTATTTTACACCGGGGGATCTGGGGTTTACGCCCATTACAACTTCTATTGCAAGATTAGGTGTTTTAGTGTGTTGGGATCAGTGGTACCCTGAGGGTGCACGTCTGATGGCGCTCTCAGGAGCGGAAATTTTATTGTATCCCACGGCGATTGGGTGGGGCACATTGGATGCGGATCCAGAAGAGCGACAACGACAACAACAAGCATGGTTCACGATACAGCGCGCACATGCGATTGCGAATGGCTTGCCGATCATGGTTGCTAATCGTATTGGTGTGGAGGTGCATCCAGAAAATTCCGCATTGGGAATCGAATTTTGGGGATCGAGTTTTATTGCAGGGCCCCAAGGAGAGATATTAGCAGAAGCTAGTCTCGATCAAGCCGAAGTAGTTATAGCGGAAATCGATAAAGCCCGTATTGAAAACGTGCGTTGTGGCTGGCCTTTTTTGCGTGATCGACGTATTGATGCTTATGATGGCATTGTAAAGCGCTATATCGACAAAAATGGATAACTTGGGGAAAATGGTGTCATTGCCATCCGAATAACAGGAGGTTTTATGCAATCCATACGGTATTGTTTCTTGCTTTCATGCGCCCTGTTGTCTATGGTCGCTGGCCTTATTTATTTTTTCATTTACAACGCATCGTTCAATACCCCTCTTTGGCTTTTTAGCGCTATGGTGGTGTGGAATGTCTTGGCGATTTTTTTCCTGATTTTGACGTATCGCTGCTACCGAGTGGGATTTTTGCTGGCGATGTTGGCGATTGTGCTCATCCTTCGCAGCCTTGGCGTCAACCAATTATATGCGCTTACGCTCCCCTCTTTAAGCGCACTACTTTTTATGATTCTTTTATTCTTTTGCATGGTGTATGAAGATCAAAAAAAACGTTCATTACCATTATCCCTACTGGAATGGCAATTAACGTTTATTCGATTGTTGTTCGGTCTGAATTTAGCGGCACATTGTGCGGAAAAATTATTCGCTGGTCCTGCGCCTTTTCATCGGGACGTTTTAGACTTTATTTATCTTGGGGTTCCTCATCCTGAGTACATGGTGTTCTTGGCGGGTCTCCTCGAATTGGGCGGCTTAATTTCACTCAGCCTCGGATTTTTAACACGCCTTGGCGCCATAGGCACCGCATTATATCTTATCGTGGCGACCGTGTTGGGGCACCATTTTTCCTCGGGTTATATCTGGGCCAGTACCGGCGGTGGCTGGGAATACCCCATGCTATGGATACTGCTCATCCTCAGTTTTGCTGTCGTTGGCGCTGGCACTTTTTCCGTGGACGCGGCAATCCAAGCACGTTGTCATGTCCCGCAGTGGATACGCCGACTCATGGGATAGGGTCGATAACTCCATGATATGTCCGAAAAAGTGTTGACACATCAATTTGTAACGAAGCCCAAAAAAAGCCCCATATGGCCATAATTTAATCAAATTTTGAGCACGGCTTTAATTCCATCCGCTATGCTTATAGGGGGGCATCACGTTAAAAACCCCAATGGAATTTGATATCTTCAAACCCTGGGCGTCAGCCTGGGGATTCTTATCGGCGATAGGAAGAGTGGATCTGATGGCAAAGATGAAACAGGATTCGGATCATCGTTTTCAAGCGGAAATAGAGTCTTTGAGAAATAAAATGAAAGACTTGGAGATCAAGCTTGATAAAATTAATGAAGCATTTTCCAATATTATTGATAACAGTTCCGATGGTATCGTCATTGTTGATCATAAAAAAAGAGTTGTTTATGCTAATGTTGCGATGATGCATTTATTCGGGCGCACGGTGGCTGATTTATTAGGTAACCCACTGAATATCGACATCAATATCGATGAATGGGTGCAACAAGAAAAAACAGCAATTGAAATCACAGCACCAAAACCAGATGGGACTTTTTTAGTTTCTAACGTATTCATTTTTAATATGGAATGGAACAATGAGCCTGCTTTCTTGATTGAATTTCATAATATCACCGAGCAAAAGAAAAATGAAAAAAAGCTGGAATATATCTCTCGCCATGATTATTTAACCGGTTTGCGGAATCGATTTTATTTTGAAAAAGAGATTAAAGAAGCGATTCAACGTTCTGAAAGTGAAAATAAATACATGGCGCTACTTTATCTTGATCTCGATAATTTCAAAGTGATTAATAATACGCTTGGCCATGATGTGGGTGACCTTTTATTGAAAGAAGTTTCGAAACTGTTGCAAGATAATATTCGACAAAGTGACCATATTGCACGATTAGGAGGAGATGAATTTGTATTAGTATTAAGCTCGTTGCGAAAACCAGAGTATGCCGGTACGATTGCGTCAAATGTGTTAGATAAACTGGCTGACGTATTTTTTTTAAATGGAGTGGAAATTTATACGAATGGCAGTATTGGCATAGCGATCTATCCTTGGGATGGTAAAACACCAGAAGAATTGATTAAAAGTGCGGATATGGCGATGTATGCTGCAAAAGAACGTGGTAAAAATCAATATCGCTATTATTCCGATGAAATGAATCGTGAAAACGAAGAGCAATTATATATTTTAAATGGTTTAAGAAAAGTGATTTCCAATGAGGAGCTTTTTTTACTGTTTCAGCCCATTATTGACGTACAAACAAGATGTTGCTGGGGAATAGAGGCATTGTTACGTTGGCAGCATCCGCAGTTAGGGATATTATACCCAGAACATTTTTTTTCTATTGCGGAAAAAGCAGGAATGATGCTTCCCATCGAAAAATGGGTCATTGAAAATGCTTTTTTTTATTTTGGCGAATTCAGCGCGATTGCAAATTTGCATTTTTCCATTAATATTTCGAGTTATAATCACCATGATGAAAATATGGCGGAAATTATCGAAAATTTTATTCATCAGTTTTCCATTGATTCTAAAAATATTATTTTAGAGTTGACGGAAACACGTATCATGCTTTCGCCAGAGTTGTTTGTTACGCGATTTAAAGAGTTATTAACCGCGGGCATTAGTGTGGCTATTGACGATTACGGAACTGGATATTCCTCACTGAGCTATTTGAAATATTTACCTATTACTTTTATTAAAATTGATAAATCTTTTATTCGTGATATCGTTCATGATCAAAACGATCGGATTATTGTGGAATCGGTAATACGATTAGCGCATGGCATAGGCTTAAAAGTCATTGCCGAGGGTGTTGAGACCGAAGAACAGTTGCGGGTTTTAAAATCGCTACAGTGTGATTATTGCCAAGGTTTTTATTTTTCCATTCCGCTGCATCCCGTAGAGCTCAAAGCTTATTTACAGCAGAAATAAAAATCCCCGGGCTTACGTTATCTCGCAGATTGCTTGATTTTTGGATCCGTTGCAAAAAAGTGAAAGGAAAACAACGCTATCTTTGCAGGGTTCTTTTCGTCTTAACTAAAATGATTGATTTTTACGTTGGCTATATTTTATTCATTATCAGCGAGTCAGGCTTCTTGGGGAATAGCTGGTTTGAAGTTGTCCTATTTCAGAGAGTCAATGGCTTCTGTGATTCCGTCCACCAGGTTGTAAACAGCACCATTAGAATAGGTCCCAGAAAGAGGCCAATAAGACCTAATGTTTCCACTCCACCTAAAATGCCGAAGAGGACAACTAAAAAATGCAATCGCGTTGCATTGCCAATGAGTAAGGGTTTAATCAAATGATCTGCAACGAACATGACCAAAAATCCCCAAATTAACAGCAAGATACCGGCGAGAATGCTGCCTTGGGCAAACAAAACAATCGCAACAATAACAAACACTAAAGGAGCGCCAAAAGGAATCATGGCTAAAATTGCAGTGACAAAACCGAGCAATACCGGAGCTGGAATATGCGCCAAACTGTAGCTGATTGCCATCAGAATACCGACACCCAACGCAACGAAAATGGTTCCGTTAACGGTAGCTCTAATTGCCGCTGGTACTTTATGTGCATAAGTGACCCATCGCTCACCCAAGTAATTGTGCCCAATTTGATTGATTTGTTGAGAAAGCCTATTGCCATCACGGTACATAAAAAACAAACAGAGAATAAAGAAAAATAATATTACGGCACGATCCGCCAACGATAGCCCAATTTGCTTAATAATCTGACTCGCGGGGCTTAAGCTGATGTGAAAGCGATGTAATATTTCATTGATACTGTCGGGTTTGCCAAGATATTGTTGCCAATAATGGCTGAGATGTTGACCCATCCAAGGCAGTTTTTTTAACCAATCTGGAACCGGCTCGCCAAATTTATTGATTTTAATGAGGTAAACGATAAAGGCATGTGTTTCCTTGAAGAACAGAGAGAAAAACCAAGAAACGGGAATAACAATAATAATCGCAATGAGCAACGTGAAAAAAAGCGCGGCCAACGTGTTGTATTTTCCCCACCATTTTTGCCAAGCAGCATAAATGGGGAAAGTCGCCACGGCAACCGTAGCAGCCCAGGCGAGTGGCAGTATAAAGCGCTGAACTAATAAAAAACTGGCGGAAATGATACTGATGGTGAGAATGGCAATGACAAAATTACGGGGATTAATGTTCATAAACAACTTGATCGGTTTGAGTTTGGTCCCACAAGGGCGGAATAGCAAACCGTGAGAATGCAAACAGACTAATTTTACGCAAAAAACACTGCCGTTGTGAGCCGTAGAACATGAGCCTTCCTTTCCTTATTCGCCGAGAATTGCTGCTCAATCATACTGAATTTTAATGTGGTTTGCATTAGCCATTAGCGTTTTCACGGAGCCAGCAATTCCCCAGGTTTATTATCTGTCAACTTATTGTTTTAGAAAACAAAAGATTGAAACAGTGGGGGATTATCAAGGGGGAGCTTTGTGCGCTCCCCCTTGATCGCGAGGATGCAGGTCCCCTGCAGCCCGCGTCAATAAAAGGGAAGAAATTTCCCATCGGAAGATGGGGAATTCCTGTCACGGAGCGGTTAATGCCTTGACATTTTGTGTCATCATTAAAAAATTTCGCAATAAATGACTGCCCTGTTGCGTCAAAATGGATTCGGGATGAAATTGCAAACCGATCGTTGCATGATAACGGTGTTGAATTGCCATGATTTCGCCTTGTGGGCTTTCGGCAAGAATGTCCAAACAAGAAGGGAAGTGAGTTTTAGCTATAATCAGCGAATGGTATCGCCCTACATAAAGGGGATTGAGGATATTCTGAAAAATGCGATCACCGCCATGCGTAATGTCACTGCCATTGCCATGCATCGGGTATTCGGCTCGCGTAACACAAGCCCCAAACGCGTGACCGATGGCTTGATGACCAAGGCAAATGCCCAAAATCGGAATATGACCTGAAAAAGCGTGGATCACGTCTAAGGAAATGCCGGCTTCTTTTGGTGTGCAAGGTCCAGGAGAAATCACAATGTGTGAAGGATTCAATCGGCGGATCGTTGCAATATCAATGGCATCATTGCGATGAATGAGGCAATGATGACCCAAGACTTCAAAATAACGCGCGAGATTGTGGATGAAAGAATCGTAATTATCAATGCACAAAATCATCAGTAACCTGTTCGATGAGTTGTTTCAGCGCACATGCTTTCGCTTCTGTTTCCAACCATTCTTTCTGCGGATCGGAGTCTAATACAATGGCACTGCCTGTGTGAAAATACAAATGGGTATCATCCAGTATTAATGTGCGAATGGTGATGGAAGTATCCATATTACCATTAAACGCGAGATAACCAATGGCGCCACAATATGGACCTCGTTGAATGGGTTCGATTTCATCAATAATTTCCATCGCGCGAATCTTGGGAGCGCCAGTGATAGAGCCCCCAGGAAAAGTCGCTTGCAATACCTGCAACGCTGTGCAGGAGGGTTTTAATTGGCCGGTGATGGCCGATACCAGATGATGTACCGTTTGGTAAGTTTCAATGGCGCAATATTCAGGAACTTCAATGGATGAAGCGACACATACTTTCGATAAGTCGTTTCTCATCAAGTCGACAATCATGGTATTTTCAGCCCGTTCTTTCGGATCTTGTTGCAGTCGAATTGCTAATTGTGCGTCTAATCGAGGATCCGAATGGCGTGCTGAGGTTCCTTTAATGGGACGTGTTTCAACACGATTGCCATTAACGTGAATAAATCGTTCCGGTGAGGAAGATAAAAGCGTGCAATGAGGAAATTGCAGAAAAGCAGCAAAAGGTGCCGGATTTAATGTACGGAGTCGTTGATACAAGGCATAAGCATTTTCTTTTTTAGAAAAAGAAGTGTGATAACATCGTGCGATGTTTGCTTGGAAGATATCACCATCTAGAATATAATTTTTTACTTTCTGTACGGCGTGTAAATAATCGTTTTTTGCTAACCAACAGGTGAGTGGGGTATCAAAAGTAAAGGGTGTTTCTCGTGTCAACGGCGTTCGCGCTAATTTTTCTTTAACCCATCTTAAGCGATGTTCTGCCCGTTGTTGTCGTTTTTCCCACTCTGTTTCTGGAAATCCCGACGACACAATCCACGCTTGCTGTAACACATGATCAAAACTCAAGATAATGTCGTAACAACCCAATTGTCCAAGAGGCATGTGAAGGCGCTGTTTTTGTCGAGGCGGTAACTTTTCTAAAAAGTGCAACCACTCATAGGAAAAATAACCGGCGAGACCTCCCTGAAAGGGAGGAATGTTGGCAACGGTTTCTGTTTGATAACGCTGTAAATAGAAAGAGAGGCGGTGCAAAGAAGCCAATTCTGGCTGAAGGACCAAATGGTTAAAAGGATCTACAGCAAGGTAGCTAAATCGACCCAGGGAATGGTGTTTTTTTGCGCTATCCAAAAAGACGAGGTTGGCTTGTGGAAAATAGGCCAAATAGTGTATGGGATCGCGGTAAGGAATGGATTCAATGCGCATAGTGAACCTAAAAGCTGAAAAATCTAGCATAGAAGAGGAAGATCGTCAAAAGCGGGGTGCGTAATGACGCGCTATAATTGGTGCAAGCATTAAGTCGTTGGATGAAAGCGGTAGCTGTGGTTCAATACTTGAATGAAGAGTTGCGTGATATACGGTGTCGTTATTTCTACGATACTCTATATAATTCATTCATACCCCCGTGGCTTCACCACGCAGGCGAAATCATATCAGAAAATCAGCGATTCCCCAAGTTCATTATGTGGCAACTTATTGTTTTAGAAAACAAAAGATTGAAACAGTGGGGGATTATCAAGGGGGAGCTTTGCGCGCTCCCCCTTGATCGCGAGGCTGCAGGTCCCCTGCAGCCCGCGTCAATGAAAGGGAAGGAATTCCCCATCGGAAGATGGGGAATTCCTGTCAGAAAATTGACATCCTCACTTCCCTAAAAAGGGAGGTGAAGATGTCAATAACGGGTAACCCATTGACATTAGAGTACCGATGAAAATTGCTATTTTATCTAGAAATCCAAAATTATATTCGACGCAACGTTTAAAAATTGCTGCGGAACAACGCGGTCATGAAGTCAGTATTATTGATATTTTAAAATGTTATATGAATATTACTTCCTTCAATCCGAGCATTCATTACAAAGGAGAACAATTACCGCTTTTTGATGCCATTATTCCACGCATTGGGGCAAAATATACGTTTTATGGAGGAGCTGTCGTACGGCATTTTGAAACGATGGGGACGTTTAGTTTAAATCCTTCGATTGCGATTACGCGATCGCGGGATAAATTACGCTGTTTACAGCTGTTAGCGCGAAAAGGGATTGGCCTTCCGATCACCGGTGTTGCACACAAAACCAGTGAAATTAACGATCTCATTGAGTTAGTCGGTGGTCCTCCTGTGGTGATCAAGGTTATTGAAGGGACGCAAGGGGTCGGTGTTGTATTAGCAGAAACGCGTAAAGCAGCAGAAAGTGTGATTCAAGCGTTTTTTGGAGTAAAGGCAAATATCATCGTTCAAGAGTATATTCAAGAAGCGCGTGGAACGGATATCCGGTGCTTTGTTGTCGGACAAAAAGTGGTGGCAGCAATGCAACGTACCGCACCGCCAGGTGAATTTCGTTCAAATATTCATTTAGGGGGGAGTGCAAATTTGGTGAAAATCACAAAAGAAGAACGTGAAACGGCGCTTCATGCGGTGAAAGTACTGGGATTGAATGTCGCCGGTGTGGATTTGTTGCGTTCGGATCGTGGACCGTTAGTGATGGAAGTGAATTCTTCTCCAGGATTAGAGGGAATAGAAACGGTGACGAAAAAAGATATTGCTACATTAATTATTGAATATGTAGAAAAATACACAAAACCCATTACTTCCCGCTCACATTATCAAGGATGATGAAATGTGATAACGAATATTTCCATAAGGAACATGCAATGAAAGTGAGCGGATTCACCTTTGTTCGAAATGCCAATCAATTGGGATTTCCTTTTCTGCAATCGATTCAATCCATTTTGCCTTTAGTGGATGAGTTTGTCATTAATGTTGGAGAATCTCAGGATCAAACTTTATCGCACATTGAGTCTTTACGTGAGCCTAAAATTAAAATTCTGCAAAGCCAATGGAACACCCGCATGACACAAAAGGGATTTGTGTATGGACAACAAAAAATGATGGCGCAATACCATTGTACGGGAGATTGGGCTTTTTATCTGGAAGCGGATGAAATCGTGCATGAACAGGATCACACGAAGATTTTACAGGCCATGCAGACCTATTTACACGATGATCGTGTGGAAGCCTTGGTTTTTGATTACTTGCATTTTTACGGCAATATTAGCACGATTGTTTGGTCTCCGGCTTGGTATCGACGAGCACCGCGCATCATTAAAACATCGGTCCGCAGTTATGCGCCTGACGGTTTATTTTGGGTGGTACTAGATAAAAAAAACAAGGTAGGGCGTTATCCTCGCGCGGCTTTAGTTCCAGCAACGATTTATCATTATGGTTGGGTGAGACCTGAAACATGCATGCAAGAAAAAATGAGTCAAGTTCAATCTTTTTGGTCAGCGCAAAATAAGCAAATTCCCAACATTAATTATCGTGCGATTGATCCACAAACGCTGCGCTTGTTCACAGGATGTCATCCAGCAGTACTGGGAGATTTTTTTCCGACAACGCCTACCTTATTTTCTGCAAATGCCGCACACGTGTTAACGAAGCGTGAACGTAAAAATCGTGCAGGGCTTTGGGTCGAAAAAATATTGAAAATAGACCTCAGCAAAAAGCATTATCGTTTAGTCTCGACTTTGTGAAAAAACATCTCCCTGCAAACGGTCATTGGGTCAATGATGCCCCTACACGGGCTGAAAAGCACAGCGGTGAAATTGACGTTGCAACTGTCGCCACAGAGACAAATAGGCTTTTAATTCCATGTACGATTGTTTAATGTGTTTGCGGCATGCTTTCAGTTGTGAACGACAGGGCTTATCTTGCGGTGAAGAGGGATCTTTACGTTTACGATATAAATGCAAATAATGAATTTCTAGTTGTTCGATTTTTTGCAGTACTTGTTGCATGCCGTGGCGCAGCGTTTCCGTTAATTGTAACCATTGTTCTTGCGGTTTATTTTGTAGTAAGCGTGCAGCGATTTTTTCTTGCAGTTGTAATTCTTTCACCATGACTTGTTGTTTTAAAATGCGATGCTGGCTGATTTTCTTAAGATTGTAGGCCAATCCCATCCACGCTAATAATCTGATCAGCCATTTGGTGGGGTCATAATGGAACGTTTTAATTCCGTTGCGATAATCGATGGGGAATTTATGGTGATAACTGTGATACCCTTCACCGTAAGTGAAAAGAGCCGTAAACCAATTGTCAACAGCGGTTTGTTTGAGACAATAGGTCCGTTTCCCAAAGGTATGACAAATAGAATTGATGGCAAAAGTAACATGGTGGTTAAACACAATGCGTAACGCGCCCGCAATGAGCAGCCCACCGAGGGCATCACCCCACAGCGCTCCTAATGCTAAGGGAAAAATAAAACCCATTAAAATGGCCAGAGGAACAAAAAAACGATGTTGAAAACGCACCAGTGGGTCTCGCATCAAATCGGCAACGTTCGAAAAATCGCGTTTTTTAGGCTCTAAGCGAATAAGCCAACCGATGTGCGCAAACCAAAAACCTTTATGAATACTGTAAGGGTCTTTGTCGGTATCCACATAACGATGATGATTGCGATGATCAGTAGACCATTCGAGCGCACTTCCTTCAAAACAGGCCGATGAAAACAGCAATAGAAACAGTCGCACAACGCCATGACACTGATAGGTTTTGTGTGACAGCAAGCGGTGATAACCGGCTGTTATACCCATTCCGGTGATAAACGTAAAAATGCCGGCAAAAATCCATGTGGCTAACGCAACCTGGCTAAAAAGGCATAGTAAAAGAGTGCCAATAATTCCGACCAAGGGGGTCAAGATGAGAAATAGGGTATTTGTCCAGTTGATGTATTTTTTTGACTGCATAGCTCAATATCCAAGGTAACCAGACTTTGAGTGTAACAAACTTGGCATGTTCTGGCCAGGCAATCCCTCTTTTATTTTATATCTGTTAAAAATTGCATTTGAAGAACAGTGCCGGTATCTTTAATAAAGAGATGAGCATCATTTATCATAAATCTTCAATAAATCAACCACTCTTGATTGGTTGGCGGGAATGGTGTGCATTACCGCGATTACGTATCCCCTTGATTAAAGCTAAAATTGACACGGGTGCAAGAACTTCGGCCATTCACGCTTTTCGCATCCAAACGTTGCGACGACAAGGCAAGGAATGGGTGAAGTTCAGCGTTCATCCGATTCAGGGCTACGACAAAGCAGTGGTGGATTGCGTGGCTGAAATTATTGATGAACGCTGGATCATGAGCAGCAACGGACACAAAGAGCATCGTTTTGTGATTAAAACGCCATTGAAGATGGGGGCTCGACAATGGGATATTGAGCTGACCTTATCGAATCGAGATCCATTGCGTTTTCGGATGTTGTTGGGGCGCTCCGCCATGCAAGGGCGAGTGGTCATCGATCCGTTGCATTCTTATCGTATCGAACATTACAGCAAGCGCGCGCAAATTAAAATGTATCGCGCTATTGGCAATAAAAAAATAAAAGGGGCTAAGGTGGATTAAAAATCCCCAGGCTTACGCCCGGGGTATTTTTCCCATATGAATTTCGCCTGCTCGGGAAACCCTCGCGGACGGCGACCCAGGGGGAGAATTCGCTTTCTTCCCCTGGAAACCCCCATTGCGTAAAGCCCCTGGGCTGACGCCCAGGGTTTGGTTTCGCTATCAAGGCGCTGTCTGGGAAATCCAGTTTATTTTAAAAAAAGCGGGGTCAGGATGCGTAAATTCATTTTATTTTTTATTTTTCTATTTTTATTTGAACCGAGTTTTTCTCTCTTGATTTATGGCCATCGTGGCGCACGCGGATTATCGCCAGAAAATACCTTAGTAGCGTATCGTAAAGCGCTTACGATTGGCGTTAATTTTATTGATATGGACGTCAGTATGACAAAAGATGGCGTGTTGGTGGTTACGCATGATTACACGTTGAATAAAGACATTACGAAAGATCGTCAAGGGCATTGGGTAAAAGAAGGCATCTTCATTAAATCATTAACATTAAAGCAACTCCAAACTTATAATGTTTGTGCTTTAAATCCCGAATCTGCGTATGCAAAATATTTTAAAGCTCAGGCGAGCTATCCACCATGTACCATTCCAACGTTAGAAGAAGTCATCAACATGGTACGGCAATTTGCGGGTGATCACATTGGATTTCAGATAGAAATAAAAACGAATCCGACACATCCCGAATGGACATTCTCACCTGACGTATTAGCGCGCGCGCTGGTTTCGGTCATTCGTGACAAAGGGATTGAAGCATTAACCGAAGTGCAAGCATTTGATTTTCGTTGTCTGCAAGCCGTGCAACAATTGGATCCGAAAATTCGAACGGCCTATTTGACGGAATACGATAGTAAAAAAATGATGCTTAATCCCGATACGAAAATTGCAGGCCTGTGGACGGGCGGTGCTTTACTGAAAAATTATCACAATTCCATTCCGCAACTGATTGAAGCTTTGGGGGGGCGTTTGTGGGATCCGCAAGATGAGGAATTAAACGTGGCATTCGTGCAAGAAGCCCATAAATTAGGATTAAAAGTGGTGGTATGGAGTTGGCCAGAATATTCAGGAACGGAATATGATAAGACGATGATGCTGAAGCTCATTCAGTGGCAGGTAGATGGCATTATCACCGATCGTCCAGATTTATTGCGTCAGCTGATGATTCAGTTGCATATGCCAGTACCAAAGCCGATTATCATTCCAACTCAGGCATAATTTCGAGAGTATGAAAATGTTGGGGGTCATCTTGACAAAAAGTCGCATTCATTTGTCGGCAACTTTTCCCAATGCTAACCAAGTTTTGACAATAGAATCTGGTGTCAGCGACAGGCTCTCAATTCCCTCACGCATCAACCACGTTGCAAAATCGGGATGATCCGAAGGACCTTGACCACAAATGCCAACGTATTTATTCATCTTTTTGCAGGTTGCAATAATATGATGCAGTAATGACTTCACCGCCCCATCTCGCTCATCAAACAGATTCGCAATGAGTGACGAATCTCGGTCTAGTCCTAAACTTAATTGCGTTAAATCGTTTGAACCGATGGAATACCCATCAAAATAGAACAAAAATTCTTCGGCCAATAACGCATTTGAAGGAATTTCACACATCATATAAATTTTCAGTCCGTCTTTTCCTCGGACTAAACCGTAATTTTTAAGCAGAGCGATTAATTTTTTCGCCTCATCCACGGTTCTTACAAAAGGAAACATGACATGCGCATTAATCAGACCTTTGTCTTCTCGTACTCGTCGAATCGCTTCGCATTCTAACGTAAAGCATTCTTTAAAATTGCCGGATAAATAACGGGATGCGCCACGATAACCAATCATGGGGTTTTCTTCGTTAGGTTCGAAAATATCGCCACCCAATAAATTCGCATATTCATTGGATTTGAAATCCGAAAAACGCACAATAATCGGTTTAGGATAAAAAGCCGCAGCGATCGTCGAAATGCCTTCTGCTAATTTTTCAATATAAAATTCTACAGGATCAGCATAGGCACTGATCCGTTTAAAAATCTCAGCTCGGGTATTCTTTTTCAAATCCTTCATATGTAATAACGCATTGGGATGAATACCAATCATATTACTGATAATAAATTCTAAGCGGGCTAACCCGATACCATCGTTCGGCAAAAACTGACAAGCAAATGCTTGCTCTGGATTTGCGAGATTCATACAAATTTGTACGGGTAATTTCGGCAAATTTTTTATTTCTGTGCGATCAATATCGAATTTTAATAAACCTGGATAAATATAACCGGATTCCCCCTCCGAACACGAAATGGTAACTTCACGGCCCTCTTTAATGACCGTGGTTGCGTTGCCACATCCCACTACCGCAGGAATGCCCAATTCACGTGCCACAATAGCCGCATGACACGTTCGGCCACCACGATTCGTCACAATGGCCGAAGCACGTTTCATAATCGGTTCCCAATCCGGATCGGTCATATCCGCCACTAAAATTTCCCCTTTTTTAAAGCTGCCTTTTTTATTGGGATTAGAAATAATGCGTGCCACACCGTGCCCGATTTTTTGACCTACGCTGCGCCCTATCAATAAGGGTTGTGCTTTCTCCGTCAAACGATATTGCTCAATATACTGATGTTTTTCATACGATTTTACCGTTTCTGGTCGTGCCTGAGTAATATAAAGCTGTTGATCAATCCCATCTTTAGCCCACTCAATGTCCATGCATTTTCCGTAATGCGCTTCAATAATCAACGCATAGCGGGCCAATTCTAAAATATCGTCATCACTCAATGAAAATTTTTGTCGATCTTTTTCCAACACTTTTATTGTTTTCACCGGTTGATTTTCGGATTTTCCATAAATCATTTTTACCGTTTTTGAACCGAGTTTTCTCGAGATAATCGGGGCCTTATTCGAACGTAACGTAGGTTTATGTACGTAAAATTCATCGGGGTTAACACCGCCTTTCACTAATGCCTCTCCCAACCCGTAAGAAGCGGTAATAAAAATGACTTGATCAAAACCCGATTCCGTGTCTAAGGTAAAAATAACACCGCTGGACGCTTGATCACTGCGAATCATTTGCTGTATTCCGACGGATATGCCCACTTGACGATGATCAAAACCATAATGCACTCGATAAGCGATAGCACGATCCGTGAATAAAGAAGCAAATACCCGTTTAACGGCTAAAAGCACTTGCTTAATGCCGCGAATATTTAAATACGTTTCTTGTTGTCCGGCAAAAGAAGCCTGCGCTAAATCTTCCGCCGTTGCAGAAGACCGCACCGCCACGGATTGTTTTTCCGTTAAATTTAATGCATTGTACGCGTGAGTAATCTCATCAATCAATGCATGAGGAAGTTTGGCATCAACCATCCATTTTCGTATTGTTCTGCTTGCTTTTTTTAATTGATCAATCTTCTCAGTATCCAGTGAAGCCAATAACGTATAGATTTTTTCATCCAGTGCATTTTCTTTTAAAAAAGTGTGGTAAGCTTCAACCGTTGTCGCAAACCCTTTGGGAACTTTAATGCCGGATACCGTTAAATGCCCAATCATTTCACCTAACGACGCATTTTTACCGCCCACTCGAGAAATGTCTTGCAGGCCAATTTCAGTAAAAGGAACAACAACACGCATAGTCCGTCTCTCCCTTACCCTATAAAGCATAGCAATGTTTTTATAAAAACCCCCTGAGCTTGCGCCCGGGACTTGGCTTCGCTATTAATTATAGCGGGATTTGGCTTCACGATTAAAACTGACCTATTTATTCTTTAAAGAATTTTTATGCGCTGAATTCCGCATTTGACTTGTTTGAATCATTAATATACATTGTAAAGCTCCCAATCAATGAGCAACTCCCATGAGCTTCACCTCAGGTATGACCGTCCACAAATTTGGTGGCACGTCTTTGCAGGATGCCAATGCCTACGCCCGTATTCCACGTCTACTGAAAGGGTATAACGAAGCCCTGATCATTTCAGCATCGGCCAACACCACACAAATACTGCAACAATTAATTGATCATGCCAAAATTAAAAAAGAAATTGCAGCATTGCTCACGACATTAAAAAAATTTCAGCAGCAACTCATCGCGGATCTTTTGGAAAAAGAACAGCAAGCGCCACTTTTAAAACAGTTGGAACAAGATATCGTCGATATTCACGATATTCTACATACCATCGATTTTGTTGCTGATTACACTCAAAGTATGTGCGATCGAATTCTTGGTTATGGTGAATTATGGTCAACCCAATTAATGGCCGCCTTTCTCGGTAAAATGCGTAAAGTGATCTATATCGACGCTACGAGCATCATTTTTATTTCCGTCATGAATGGCATTATTAATATTGATTGGCAACGCTCACGCATGGCACTAGAAAATTTCTTACATCATAAAAAATTCGATCAACTGATCATTACAGGATTTATTGCTTCTACAACCGATGGGGTACGAACGACCCTCGGACGCAATGGCAGTGATTTTTCAGCGGCTATTTTTGCAAATTTACTCGATGCTGCTGCTTTAATTAAATGGACGGATGTCGATGGCATTTGCAGCGCTGATCCACACAAAGTAAAATCGGCTTTTACCATCAGATCACTGTCCTATCATGAAGCGCTAGAGCTTGCTTATTTTGGCACAGACATCATTCATCCACGTGCTGTTTATCCGGTGATTGCAAAACAAATTCCGATTTATATTAAAAACACATGGAATCCCGAAGCACCGGGTACTTATATTTCCGCACACAAAAACATTTTGCCACCGGTGGTACGCGGTCTTTCTAGCATTGATCACGTCGCTTTAGTGAATATTGAAGGTTCTGGCATGATTGGTGTTTCTGGCGTGGCGGCACGTGTTTTTCAGCAACTGCATTTAGTGAATATTTCTGTTATTTTAATTTCTCAAGCCAGTTCCGAACATTCGATTTGTTTTGCCGTCTCCACACATCAAGCCGCATTAGCCGTACAAGTTCTTAAAAATCAATTTTTTCACGAGCTCAACCAAAAACAAATTGAAGCGATCTCTGCTGATAATAACTGTGCTATTTTAGCCGCAGTCGGGGACAATATGGTGGGAAATCCCGGGATTGCGGGAAAAATCTTTAGCATGCTGGCGAGAGCAAATATTAACATACGCGCCATTTCACAGGGTTCTTCGGAGCGCAATATTTCTGTCGTTGTTCATCGTCATCAAATTGTCCGTGCATTACGTGTTGTTCACAGTGGGTTTTATCTCTCTAAAAAAACCATTTCCATTGGTGTTATCGGCCCCGGTAATGTCGGTTCCACTTTTCTTTCGCAATTGCAAAAATCCATTCCTATCTTAAATCAAAAATATTCCGTCAATATTTTAATTCGCGGCATTATGAATTCAAAAAAAATGTTGGTCAATGATAATGACATTGATCTTTCGAACTGGAAATCTACGTTCGAGCACAGTCAAACCCCCGCTGATTTTTCTAATTTTATTGAACATATCGTCAGTGACGATATCCCCCATGCTGCCATTATTGATTGTTCTTCAAGCCAAACCGTAACCGAACATTACCCCACTTTTTTTAAAAGAGGCTTACACCTTATTACTCCGAATAAAAAGGGCAATTCCGGAGACTATACGTTTTATCACACCATAAAAACGATCGCTAAAAAAAAGCATTGTCATTATTTATATGAAACGACGGTGTGCGCAGGGTTGCCCATTATCAAAACGTTACAAGATTTAATTCAAACCGGCGATGAAGAAATATCCATTGAAGGGATTGTTTCAGGAACACTCGCTTATATTTTTGATAAGCTTTCTAAAGGGCGGACTTTTTCTCAAGCGGTATTGCAAGCATATCAACTTGGCTATACGGAACCGGACCCCCGCGATGACTTAACGGGACTCGATATCGCACGAAAATTTACGTGCTTAGCAAGAGAGTTGGGTTATTCTATCGCTATAGAAGACATTGCCATTTTCAATTTAGTTCCTCCCGCATTGCGTGACGTTTCTAAAGAACAATTTTTGGAGGAATTACCACAGTTTGATCACGATATTCAACAACAAATGCAAAGTAAATGTAAAAAACACGAAAAATTATATTACGTTGGCTCCATCACCACCGACGGAAAAGTGACGGTTGATATCAAAGCTTACTCTGCCAATCATCCTTTTTTCAATTTAAAGGGGACGGACAATATTATCGTTTTTACAACCAAACGCTATCGTGATTTTCCCCTCGTGATACAAGGTCCAGGTGCAGGAAAAGAAGTCACGGCCGCAGGAGTTTTTGCCGATTTGTTACGATTAATTTCTTTTTTGACGGTGTGACATCATGAAAAATCATTCCGAAAATCATACCGTCAGTGCCTTTGCTCCTGCAACCGTTGCAAATGTTGCGGTTGGTTTTGATATTTTGGGCTTTTCCGTCATGACATTAGGGGATACCGTCACCGTCACTCGGCGCAACGATAAAGAAATTAGCATTGACAACATTCAAAGTGCAGAACCTCTACCACAAGATCCCCAAAAAAATACGGCCACTGTCGCACTTCATGCGATGCAGCAGCAATTGCAATTGCCATATGGATTTTCTGTGCGCCTTTGCAAAGGGATCCCATTAAGCTCTGGACTTGGCGGTTCAGCGGCTTGTGCAGTAGCTGCAGTTGTCGCTGCCAACGCGTTGTTAGATTCGCCCTTAGCAGCGCACGATCTTGTGCCTTTTGCTTTGCAAGGAGAACGTATTTCTAGCGGAACTCCCCACGGCGATAACGTGATTCCTTGTTTATTAGGAGGGATAAAGCTTATTCAATCCATGTGTCCGCTGGCCGTTATTCCGTTGCCATTACCCACCCTTTTCTGTGTTTTGGTGCACCCACAATTAAAAATTGAAACGCGTTATGCTCGACAAATATTACCGGAAAATTTTCCCTTAACCACCATTTCACAGCAAATGGCGCATCTCGCAGGATTTATTGCGGCTCTTTATCAAAAAGACCTGAATTTACTGCGCCGATCCCTGAACGATGTTTTAATTGAGCCTCATCGTGCTACTTTGGTTCCGCATTTTTATGAAGTGAAAGCAGCCGCGCTAGAACAGCAAGCACTCGGTTGTTCATTATCGGGATCAGGACCGACTTTATTTGCGCTGGCGACTGACGAAAAGAATGCTAATAATATTCAAACGGCCATGCGAACCTGCTTTCAAACGCATGGAATAAAAACGGATGCCTGGATATCGTCATTAACAACGCAAGGAGCACACGTTATTTTATGATGAAATTTATCAGCACGCGATCCCATCGAGAAACGGTCAATATCATTGATGCCATCACACAAGGTTTGGCACCCGATGGCGGATTATATGTCCCAACTATTTTCCCTACCTTTCATAAGGAGGAATTTTTATCTGTCGAAAATTATAATGAATTTGCTTTTTCCGTGTTGAAACCTTTTTTCAAAAACACGTCGCTTGAATCTCTATTATGGCCAATCTGTGAAAATGCTTGGTCGTTCCCAACCCTATTGACCCCAATGTCTGAAAATACCTATTTATTGGAACTTTTTCACGGCCCTACGCTCTCTTTTAAAGATTATGGCGCTCAATTTTTAGCGTCTGTGCTTAGCGAATTATCTAAAGAATATTCGCGCACAGTTTTTGTTGCTACCTCTGGGGATACCGGTTCTGCCGTAGCATGTAGTTTTTTTGAAAAACCACATATTCACGTGGTGGTGCTGTTTCCCAAGGGAAAAATCACTGAACGACAGCAAAAACAAATAACGTGTTGGGGTAAAAATATTATTGCAGTCGCCGTTGAAGGAACCTTTGACGATTGCCAAAATCTGGTAAAGCTCGCGTTTCAAAATCCGAGTTGGGAGCGCTATCATCTCACCAGTGCCAACAGCATTAATGTCGGTCGCCTCTTGCCGCAAGTTATTTATTACGCTTATTCCAGTCTGCAATTTTATAATGATCATCACACCAACATGAATTTTATTGTGCCTTCGGGTAATCTCGGTAATGTCACTGCTGCTTATTGGGCTAAACGCATGGGGTTCCCGATCAACAAAATTGCAATTGCGTGCAACGCTAATCGGGTTTTACCTGATTATTTACAGTCGGGGCATTTTCAGCCACAAGCCAGTAAAGCGACGTTAGCCAATGCCATGGATGTGGGTAACCCCAGCAATTTTGAACGATTATCACATTTATTTAAACATCATGTCGATTTTAAAAATAATGTGATCGCTCTTTCTGTTTCGGATCAAGACATTCAAGAAACCATCACCACCGTATATCAACACGATCATCGCTTGATTTGCCCACACACCGCAACCGCTTATTTTATGCGATTACAGTTACCGAAACAGGAACCATGGACGGTGGTTGCCACCGCAGACCCCGCAAAATTCGAAACGGTCATTGAACCGTTACTGAATGTATCCGTTCCTGTTCCACCTCGATTACAGGAAATGCTGTCTCGACCACAACAGGTTGTAACGATTCCACCTTCCTTACAGGAACTCCAAAAGAGGATGATCTGATTCCCTCCCGACCGCGTTTCGCGTTACTTCTGGGTTTTTGTAGTTTTAATTGCTATAGTATCCGCATGAATCGAGTCGATTATAATCATGTCTGGTATTGCAGTGCGCTCATTACCCTTTGTTGGTTTATGACTGCAATGTATTTACCCGCAATCCCTTTTTTAAAAACCGCATTGTCAACCGATGAAATATTCGTAAAAACGGCGATATCTGGCTTTTTTATTGCATTTTGTTTCGGACAATTTTTATGGGGCCCTATTTCCGATAATTTTAAACGCCATGCGATCGTTTTTATTACGCTCGGTATTGCCACCATCGGTACGCTGTTGTGTGCTATTGCAACTAACATTTGGCTTTTTATCGCGGGACGTCTATTACAAGGTGTTGGCATTGGTGCCATACCTGCACTGTCTCGTTCCATTATTAATGATGTGTATGCACCCAACACCGTTTTAAAATTAATGGTCTATCTCACCAGCCTGATTGCTGTGGCCACTTCGCTTGCGCCATTAATGGGCGCTTTTTTTCTCAATCATTGGGGTTGGCGTAGCATTTTTAGTTTTCAACTGTTGGTATGCGTCACTCTTCTTTTTTTTAGTGTGCTCTATCAGCGTCGAGCGTTTCACTTTACTTTAGGTGAAAAAACAGCATTTTTCTCGAGTTATAAAGCCGCCATTCAAAATCGCGTTGTGCTTTTTCATTTGATAACCTATTCACTCGTAATTGGCAGTCTTGTCGCCTTTTATTCTGCCTCACCTTTTTTGCTTATTAAAATTTTTAAATTATCTTCTGAAGATTACGGCGCATTGCTGCTGGCCGCCAGCATATTTTATATTATGGCCGTGGTGGTCGTTCGTTTGTTGCTGGATCGCCTTTCGGAAAACACGTTATTGCTCGTTGGACTGGGGATTAGTTTTTTGGGTGGCTTAACCTTATTTTTATTTGCTGTTTTCAATTTCATGCAATTGTGGAATGTGATTATTCCTCTTTTTATTTATCTTTTTGGCGCCGCATTTATACCCCCTATCACGAATACAAAAGCGATGCAGGCAGTGCCCCGCTTATCGGGAACCATTTCTTCGTTAATGGGTGCTGTACTCGCGTTAAGTTCCGGTCTACTGAGTTATATTCTGATTAATCTACCCATTCATCATCTGATTTTTTTCTCGTTATTTTTTATTGTGATTCCAACCTGCATTATTATTTATTACAGTTTTCACTATCGCTAACCTTCCCGTTGACGGCATACCGACCCCCGCCGTTCGATGTGAAATATCCGGGCTAACCTAATTTGTGACGGTCACATCAAAAAAATGGCGGTGTGCGTTCCTTTACAAAACACACACCGCCACTGAGCATCATCGTTTGATGGCTTTTTTACATCTCATCTCGGCCGCGATGACCACCACCACCATGACCCGAGAAGCGACCGCCACCAGAACGACCACCACCACCGTTTCGGTTATGACGCGGAGGACGACGACCACCACTGCCACCCGAGGAATCTTTATCACGTGCTAAGTTAACATTCATGGCTCGACCCCCTAAATCGTGCCCATTTGCTTCTCTGATTGCCTTCTCGGCATCGCCTGGAGAATCATATTCAACAAAAGCAAACCCTTTCGAACGGCCAGTTTCCCTATCTTTAATCAACGTCAATTCTTTAACGCTGCCAAACTGTTTAAAGTAATCAGAAAGTTGTTCCTCATCGACACTGTAGGATAAGTTTCCCACATAAATTTTGCTGCCGCTTTGGCTCATAAAAGCTACACCTTTTTTTGTTTAAAATTGAATTAGATTCAAAACGTATGGGAAACTATCTACGGACGAGAGAAGCTCCAATGCGAAGTAATCCACCGCTTGAAATTATAGCCAGAATAAAACCGGCTCGCAATACTGGGCAGGCCAACCCCTGAGCAATCTCGGCAATGGGTCATGGCTTCATCATTCGTGTTTGGCCTCTGTGGCAGCCACGGCTTCACTGCGCGGATCCAGTTCCGACATGACAGGGGTAGTTTGTGGCATTGTAATGAAGTGTTCTTCTTGGGGAAACGCCACACGCCGTGTTTTTCGCCATACAAAAAACATCGCTAAAAAACCAGTAATCACAATAAAATAAATAAATAAACCGTTACTGCCAAACACCCCCATAAAAAGCGGCGCGATTAAGGGCCCAAGGGTAGCACCAATGCTATAAGCCAGCAATAAACCTTGCGTACCGGCCACAATATCTTTGGGTGCTAACTGATCGCAGGCATGGCTGATGCTCAAGGGATATAAAGTGAATGTCATCCCACCGAATAAGAAAAAGACTACATAAGACATGACATGATGTTTAAAAAAGGTGATGACCGCCAAACTCAGTACGAGAGCAAGAACGCAAATGATAATTAACACCACACGCCGCTCAATATAATCCGACAAACGCCCGACCGGATATTGCAACGCCATGCCACCCAAAATAGTCACCGCCATAATGATGGAAACTAACGTGGGCGTGCCTGCATTTTCACTCACAAATAAAGGCACTAATCCATACGATGCACCCAATACTAAACCCGAACAAAAACAGCCAATCACACCTGAAGCAGATACATAATACAACTTTCGAAAACTGAGCGTAGAAGGTTCCTCAATTTTTGGTGAACTGATATGGGTCATGGCCAAAGGAATGACCGATAAAGAACACAGCATCGCCGCAATCGCAAATAATAATAACGATTGTGGATCTCCAACATTAATGAAAAACTGCCCCAGCGCTTGCCCACCATACAAACTCACCATGTAAATCGCCAATATCTGGCCTCGTATATTCACCGCACTTTGCACCAGCAACCAACTTTCAATCACAACAAATAAACCTGCCGTTGCGAATCCTCCGATAAATCGCAAGAATAACCACAACCAGGTATTTATGATCATACCTTGAAAAACACTGACCACCGCTAACGTAGAAGCAAAGGCAGCAAACGCACGAATGTGCCCCACTCGCACGATAAAAGGTTCAATGCGAAAAGAGCCGCACCCTAATCCCAAATAATAACTGGCCGTCATCGCGCCAATCATCAGTGATGAGGCGTGATCCATGTGCAAACGAAGCACCACCAAGGTAGTAAATAAACCGTTACCCAGCATAAAAATAAATAAACTGAGTAGAGGCGCGAGTGTTTTTAGGATCGTTGATAGCACGTTTCGCTCCTTGGCTATGCAATAGCGTTCAAATTGGGGAATAAGTTGTGCTAATATAGCTCTTTTAAAAGCGCGAGAATACACGAATTATAGGTGATTTTTTAGAAACAAATTGACACAGGAGGTCTAATGAAAGTCATTGTTATGGGTGGTACCGGAACCATTGGCGGCGCGGTCGTTGCTGCTTTAAAGCAAAAACACGACGTCGTCGTCGTTGGAAAAACCACTGGGGATATCAAAACGGACATGACGAATGTTCGTGAAATTGAAGCCATGTATCGGGAAGTAGGTCGCATTGATGCGGTGGTGATCACCTTAGGCAACGTTCACTTTGACGCACTTCCCGCCATGACCGCCGAAAAATACAACATTGGCCTGCAAAATAAGCTCCTCGGCTCCGTTAATTTAGTATTAACTGGATTGCATTATATGAACGATGGCGGATCCTTCACCCTCACGTCTGGCATATTAAATCGCGAATTCATCGCGATGGGCAGCGGTGCTGCTATGGTGAATGGTGCTCTCGATGGCTTTGTTAAAGCCGCCGCGTGCGAAATGCCACGCGGAATTCGTATCAACATTGTGAGTCCCACCGTGGTAGAGGAAGCCATGGATGTGTACGCAGATTATTTTCCAGGATTTATCCCAGTGCCTGCAGCACGTGTGGCAAAAGCCTATGTGAAAAGTGTGGAAGGGATAGAGACAGGGCGAATTTATTGTGTGGGGTCACTTTGATGAATTTTGCCTGCTCGGGAAACCCTTGCAAACGGGAACCCCAGGAGAAGAATTCGCTTTCTCCCTCTGAGGAGACCTCATGGCGTAAAGTTCCTGAGCTAACGCCCAGGGTTTGAGGATATAAATGAAATCATTATTACAATCGTTGTGTACCGTCGTTGTTGAAAATACTTTAGATGAATTTTTAACATCCTTAGACAAAATTCAAGAGCAAGCCGATTGGATTGAAATTCGTGCTGATTTTATTAAAAATTTAAATACTAAAGCGGTTGAAATATTAAAAAACCATACCCACAAAAAAGCAATCTTCTGCTGTCGTTCGGCTACAGAAGGTGGGCAATTTCTCGGAACACGTGCGGCACAACAAAAAATTCTACAAATTGCCAATGACGTTGGTTTTGAATATATTGATATTGACCTTAGCATCGCTGCAGAAATTAAAATAAAACACAAAAAAGCGCAGCAAATTATTTCTTATCACGATTATCAGCGCACCCCTCACTTCAGCGAATTACAAGAACTGCTCTCCAGAATGCGACAATTTCAACCTGATGTTTTTAAATTCGCCGTCACTACGCATTCACCTGAAGATTGTCATACCTTGATTCGTTTTCTCATTAATAAAGAAAAATACGACCGTTTAATCGTACTCGGCATGGGGAATGAGGGAAAAATGCTACGGATTTTAGCTCCCCTTCTTGGCAGTTATTTAACGTTTACAACGGTGGGTGTTTCTTCAGCGCCGGGTCAAATGGAACTGAATGAAATGCGCGATCTCTATCAACGCATCGAAGCACTGATTCAATCCTTTTAACGCTTTATTTCTGGTAAGAATTGTTTTTCATTCACTATTCGTTATAATTGAGCATCTCAACTTCAATGTGGAGAGGGAAATTTCATGACAAATGGCTTATATTCTAGTAATCAACCCGTTTCCACTGATTTGTCTGCCAGACTCCTCCAACTGCAAGAACCACCCATCACTCAGGTCACTACGCTTGGGTGGCTTATTTTCGCAGTCGGTGTTCTCTACTATTGTTTTGCCTATCTGTTGCGCGTTTATCCCAGTGTTATGGAGTTAGATCTGCGCAGTTATTTCCACATCACGGCGAGTGAATTTGGGTTATTAACTTCCTTTTATTATTTTGCTTACGCACCCATGCAACTTCCTGTCGGTGTATCGGTTGATCGCATTGGTCCTCGCAAATCCTTAATCGTTGCCTGCATCATCAGTACATTTGGCGTATTTTTATTTGCGTATTTTGATCATATTGCCTTTTCTTTATTGGGCCGTTTCCTCGTTGGTTTTGGTGCTGCTTTTGCTTATGTGACTGCATTGAAATTAACAGCGACCTGGCTACCACGAAAATATTTTGCAACGGCCACCGGTATGGTCACCGGTTGTGGCATGGTATCAGCCATCATGACTGATATGTATCTCACCCACCTGATTGAATCCTCTGGATTCAAACATGCGCTGTATTTTCCATTATTAACAGGCTTATTTGTGCTGTGCTTCATTTTTCTCATCGTCCGTGATAAACCCAAAAAAATATCTTCCACACCAACCATCTGTGAAGAGGAAGCTTCTGCACTCAGCTATCAACAATTAGCACATTATCTAAAAACGATTATTCGTAATCCACAGATGTGGCTCATCGGCTCAGTGGGCGCTTTGTTGTATTTGCCCGCATCGGTTTTTTTAGATGTATGGGCCATCCCCTATTTGCGTAACGTTTATCATTTAACGCCACAAGCTGCTGCATTGGGCGTTTCTCTCATGTTAGGCGGTTGGATTTGTTCGAGCTTCACGTCCTGCGCACTGTCCGATTTATTGGGAACACGAAAAAAACCCCTCATGATTTCCAGTTTTATCGGTATCTTTATTTCTGCTGCGCTCATTTTTGCAACGTCCATGCCAACGTATTTATTGTATAGCTTGCTATTTGTTTTTGGTTTGTGCTGTGGTCCTCATCCTTTGTGTTTTACATTAAGTAAAGAAAATAACGCGCATGCGATTTCGGGCACGGCTGTTTCATTTGCTAATTTTGTCATTATGATGGGTGGATTTATTTTTCAACCCACCGTTGGAAAAATTCTCGATTGGCTGTGGGAGGGAGACATGATCAATGGCATCCGCAGCTACTCCGCGCACGATTACCGTCTTGCACTCAGTATCTTACCCATCGGTTTGGCGATTGCAACAGTCTGTACCTTACTGATTAAAGAGACCTACGGGGCTCAAAAATAAAAATCCCTTATCATCCATCAACTCAATCCGGGATTCTGAGCCCGTGGCGAGGGCAAGCGAAGGTGAGCCGCAATCTTTTCTCTTTTTGATATCCTCAAACCCTGGGCGTTAGCCCGGGGATTTTTATCAATTTTTAATCATTGTAGCGTAAAAAATTGGCATTCTACCCGGTTTCGTTCTATATTTTTCCATAGGACGCTTTTTTCTGAGAGACCTACATATGAAAAAATGGATATTATCAACGGTATTGTTATTCAGTCTAACATCACTCTTTGCAGAAAAAGAAAAAGCACCTCCTTCCAGTCCGTACTACGGCGTCGGCTTATGTGGTAAACCAGGTTATGACTGCATCAAAGTCAAGGGGGGGGAATCCTGGGAAAAACTTTTTCCAAACGAACAACAACGCGATGTCGTGCAACGACTGAATCGCAGTAATACCTATTTACATGCGGGAAAAACGCTGGCCGTTCCCAAAAACCTCAGCCAATTAACCCTGTTTGATATTTCCCCATTTCCAAACCACATTGAAAAACGCAACGATAAAATCATTATTGTGGACCAAAATCTTCTCGCATGGGGTGCTTATAACGCTGATGGCGATCTCGTGAAATGGGGCCCCATTTCATCGGGAAAAGATTATTGTCCTGATGTGCATCGAGCATGTAAAACCATTACCGGCGTTTATTACGTATTTCATAAAAAAGACAAGAAATGTCGCTCCAATATTTTTCCCGTTGGACGTGGCGGTTCTATTATGCCGTTCTGCATGTTTTTCTTTAAAGGTTATGCGTTGCATGGTTCTAACGAAGTGTATGGCTTTCGTGACAGCCACGGTTGTGTGCGACTTTTTACAGAAGATGCCGAATGGCTCAACAAAGATTTCGTTGATCCCGCCACCAAAGAAGGCTATGTCGGCACAAAAGTCGTTATCCAACGATTAAAAGAAGATACTTAACAATAGGATGTATTGCAATGAAAAAATACAAACTGTTTTTAATGGCCATGTTAATCGCTGTCATTTTTTCGCAATTTTCTCTCGCGGGAGAGGAGAAAAAAGAAGAAAAACGACAATATCCTTATGATTGCACCCCTGAAGGATTCCAGTTTAGTAATTTTACCGTGCAACTCCATCCTGTTGCAAAATATCATCCGCAAACTATTTACTTTTTTCATAATATTTCAGACAAAACCATTCATATTTTACAAACCAACATGGGTAATGATCCTTATATTATGAATATGCGCACAACCATGAAACCTAAAATGTGGTCCGTTTTAGCAACGGATGAAAAAAATGTTTCTCTGATTTGCACGATGCCAAACGAAAAATTACCCCATGATCAAGTCATCAATTGTAAAGATTTACTGGAGATTTGTGAATTCACGCACACGAAATTTGGAGATAATCACCGTGGTAATTATTGGGTCGTGGAAAATAATACGATGATGGGAGCAAAAAGCGCGACGCGCCATCATGGCGTTTTATTGATTGATCCAGCCAAAACAAAACAAGATAAAGAAGGACAAATGCAATGAAAAAAATAGCCACTGTTCTTTTTACATTAGCTGTTTGTCGCTTTACTTTTGCTGCTGATGCTGCGGATACCTTTCAGAATTATCACGGTGGAAATTATATAGAATCATCCGCTGAATTGAATGTTCTCGCTGAAAAAAATAACAGTGAAGCATTATACTCTTTAGCACAAATGAATCTCTACGGCTTTGGCGTTCAAAAAAATCCAACGAAAGCGTTAGAATTAATGACAAAATCTGCTACTCTGAAATATTTGCCTGCGGAATTGTATTTAGGGAATTATTATTTTCAAGAAAAGCATGATGTGCCAACGGCTTTATTGTGGTATAAACACGCCGCCGATGCGGATCATTCAGACGCGCAAATTTTTGTTGCGCTCGCCTATTTAAATGGGTATGGGACAAAAATCAATAAAGACACTGCACGTAAGTACTTTATTATGGCGGCTAAAAAAAATATTCCCATCGCTCAATATGAATTAGCACAGCTCTTTTTTGAAAATAAACACGCCGTCGATAAAAAAATGGCAAGAATATGGCTTATGAAAGCGGCCGAAAATAATTATCCCGATGCTCAATATCAAGTGGGCGTCATGTTATATACGGGTAATCAATATGATAAAGATGAGAGACAAGGCAAAGAATGGTTGCAAAAAGCGGAAAAAAATGGCCATATGAACGCAAAAAAATTTCTTGCGGATCTCATTACACAAAATACCGTTACTGAACCACAAAAACAAGCGTCATCATTATCACCCGAGCAACAATGGCAAGCGTTAAATACATTACTCAACAATGTACATATTTCATTAAAAAATCCTTTTGTTGCAACGGCAGGCAATGATGCTCTCACTAAAACACCTCAGTTAGTTCCCATCAGTAAAACATCGATTGTTCGAGCAGATTTTTCGGTCATTAAACCCAATGAAATTCCAATGGATTCCGTTATCTCTTATTTATCGAAAATAGATTACATCCAGCAAAAGCCTCCATTTTATTTTCCAATTTATCCTTTTGTTTTTCCGAGCAACACTAGTGACTATCAACAGGCATTTACCACATTGCAACGTCAAATTGAATTCGGGCATCCAAAATCATTTTTCTTACTGGGACAAATGTACGATCAAGGATTAGGCGTTGAGAAAAATGGCCAACACGCATTTGATCTCTTCATGAAATCGGCTGAGTTTGGCTATTTAAAAGCAGAATATATGGTGGGTATTTATTATTTAAAGGGTTGCGTCGTTCAAAAAAATCCTCAAACCGCCATTGCTTGGTTAGCAAAAGCGGCTTTACATGGCAGCCAACCGGCTCAGTTTGTTTTGGGAAGTATTTATGAATTCGGCTGGGGAAAACAGCATCGTCCGGATGCCATTGCCAAAAATCCTATTATTTCACAAGCCATGTATAGTTTAGCGGCACAAACGGGTTCGGCTATCGCTCAATATCGATTGGCACAGCTATATGCCAGCGGAATCCTAAATCCTGATAACAATAACGAAGTAGAAAAAAGTAATATCGCTATGGCTTATCCACTTTTTATTTCCGCAGCAAAGCAAAATATACCACAAGCGAAAATTGCGCTTTCGTATTTTTATGCAAAACCCAATCAACCCAAAAACATTCAAGAAAATGCCTTTGCCATTGCGGAAAAGGCTGCCGATGAAGGAAACAGCAACGCGGCCCTCCTCGCCGCCATCATGTACGACCGTGGCATTGGTATCGATCAAAGTCATCGAAAAGCCATGCGCTATTATAAAAAACTAGCAGACACTCGTAATGCCATTGCTGAGTTTATGTTAGGGACTTATTATTATCTCGACAAAGATAATGCAAAAGCAATCGCATTGCTTGAAAAATCTGCTGAACAAGGTGATGCTTATGCGCTTTACAATTTGGCCGTTTTAAGTCAAAAAAATATTTATCAACCTCCAGGGAAAGATTATCTGACTTTATTGCAAAAAGCATCACAACAAAAATTTAATAAAGCGACTCTTTTACTGGCAGACGATTATCTCATGAACGCACACGATACGGAGTCAATGAAAAAAGCGGCAGATATTTATCATCAATTAGCCGAAAAACAAGAGGCAACCGCTGAATTAAAACTTGGTTATATGTATGAGAACGGTATTTATTTCAATAAAAATATGGCTAAAGCACAAGAATGGTATTTATTGTCAGCTAAGCACAACAATCCGATTGCACAATATCTTATTGGTATGAATTACCAATTAGGAAAAGGAGTTGAACGCAATGTGAATGAAGCCATCACCTATTACACAAGATCAGCCGCACAAAATTACTTACCCGCGCAAGTTGCGTTAGGGTTTGTTTATGAGCTTGACAAACATGATTATCAACAAGCGTTACAATGGTATGTGAAAGCCGCTGATTGCCATAATCCTCAAGCTCAATATAATTTGGGCTTGATGTACGAATACGGTAAAGGCGTTAAAATTGACACCAAAAAATCTCATGCGCTTTTTAAAGAAGCCGTCAAAAATGGCTATACTCCAACAGACGCGAATGCAAAAATGGCCGCACAAAATGCCGGGCCTTCTCGGTGAAGGATCATCCGAAAATTTTTAATATCCTCAAACCCTGGGCGTTAGCCCAGGAACTTTGCGCCATGGGGGTTTCCCAAGGGGGGAGAAAGCGAATTCTCCCCCTTGGGTCGCCGTTCGCGAGGGTTTCCCGAGCAGGCGAAATTCATATAGGAAAAATACCCCGGGCGTCAGCCCGGGGATATATCAAATGTCTGCTTTTAACAAGCCGTAAGCTTTCATTTTCTTGCGTAAGGTACCGCGTGAAATTCCTAAGACTGCGGCGGTTTTTGATTGATTGTAACGCATTTGGTGCAACACGACTTCTAGCATTGGTTTTTCAACCTGTTGTAATACCAAATTGTATACATTGTTTGGCGCGGAATTACCAAGCTCTGAAAAATAACGATCCAGATGCTGTTGTACGTGATCTTGTAATCGCACTGCATTTTGATCCGCTGATTTTGTTTGACTGAGTTCTACGACCGCCATGTGAAGTCCTCCCTAAGTACTGTTTGTTGCTGACGTATCAAGTAAAGCCTTCGCTTTACAAAATGGATGACATGAAAAACGTTCATGCCTTAATTAATATCCCTATTCATTTTTCCTTGCTGTCTCGCTTACAGTACGGAGTCTGCTTGTCATCCAAGACAGTGATACATATCCATGAATAGTGATTCATTCACTCCCTAATGACCGTCCCATTGTGCATCATTAAGACCCCAGAGATTGATCATGTTGTACAACTCACACTCCGAAGTGAATTTATATTAATCGGTATCTGCGACTTGGTCAATTAATTTGTTTAATGATTTAATGAAATGCCTTCATAATCACGGAAAATTCCATATATGGGATTTAGAATTTTTTTAATCGCTCCACCAAATCATGCGATACTAATTTCGAATCGGCTTTTAACGTCAATTGGTATTTTCTTAATTTATCTGAAAAGCTATATCATTTTTTTTTTCATGTTCAATAGCACATCGGCATTATGACAAAGAGACTACTTATATATTGACCAGTTTCTTCGATTAATGTGCTTTTGTTTGAATCGCTAAAGGTAAATTTCACGGTATCGGATTTTATTGTATTCAACACATCTAAGAGGTAACTCACATTAAAGCCAATATCCAATGGCTCTTTGAGGTAGTCCACCATAATTTCTTCTTCCGCAGATTCTTGTTCTGGGTTGTTGGTGGTTATTTTCAATAAATGATTGGCAATTTCAAAACGTATGCCTTTATATTTTTCATTGCACAAAATAGCGGAACGACTGAGGGATTGTTTTAATGGTTCGCGTTCAATAAAAATAGTTTTATTGCCGTTACGCGGAATAACACGTTCATAATCGGGAAAACGACCTTCCACCAATTTTGAGGTAAACATAAAATGCTCGGATGCGATGTGAATGTGCCCATTAGAAAGTGTAACCCCCACTTCTTGTTCTATGTCTTCCAATAAACGTAATAACTCTAATATGGCTTTACGCGGTATGATGACTTGAATTTTTTGTGAAGCGTCAACGGTAATATTGCATGCGTTAAAAGCGAGACGATGCCCATCGGTTGCAATCGTGCGTAATTGATTTTGTAAAATTTCGAATAATAAACCGTTGAGATAATAGCGTACATCTTGTTGTGCCATAGCAAAATACGTACGTTGCAATAATTGTTTTAATTGAAATTGAGGAATCGTAAAGGCGAGATAACCCGTTTGAGATTCTCCGTTTGGAAATTCTTCCACAGGTAGAGTTGATAATGTAAAGCGACTGCGTCCCGAACGTAGCACTATTTTCGCTTTATCTTGATAAAGTTCAATGGGAGCATTTTCAGGTAACGCTCGGCAAATATCCATGAGTTTTCGACCGGGCAGGGTGAAGTCCAACGGTGGGTTCACTTCAGAAATAAAATCCGTGTAGCCGATTAATTCAACTTCCGTATCCGTTCCAGTGATGGACAATTTGTTTTCTTTAATGGAAAGCAACACGTTCGCTAATATGGGCATGCTTTGTTTTCGTTCGACAACACCGATAACCATTTGCAAAGGTTTCAATAAAGTTTCACGTTGAAGGTTAATTTTCATGATTAAAAACTCCGAACAGCGAGAGTTACGCCGAAAGAATACGCAATAAATTTTTCCAGTCTTCTTGAACATCCAGCGTGCTGGATAATAATTCTTTTATTTTTCGGCAAGCGTGCAGAACCGTCGTGTGATCTCTGCCATTAAAGGCATCGCCAATTTCAGGGAGACTGTGATTCGTTAATTCTTTTGCTAATGCCATTGCAATTTGCCGTGGACGCGCAATCGAGCGATTACGGCGTTTCGACAGTAAATCCGCCACTTTTACTTTGTAATATTCAGCGACGGTACGTTGAATATTTTCAATCGTGATTAATTTTGCTTGCAAGGTTAGCAAATCTTTTAATGCTTCACGCGTAAAATCAATGGTGATGGCTTGTCCCGTAAAGTGTGAATTAGCAATCACGCGTTTTAACGCGCCCTCTAATTCGCGCACGTTGGATTGAATATTTTTCGCAATAAAAAAAGCAACTTCCGGCGGTAAGTTTGCTTTGGATTGTTCGGCTTTCGTCATTAAAATAGCAACGCGTGTTTCTAAATCGGGAGGTTCGATCGCAACGGTGAGTCCCCAACCAAATCGAGATTGTAGGCGTTCTTCAAGACCCGTAATTTCTTTTGGGTAACGATCGCACGTTAACACGATTTGTTGTTGAGAATCTAATAACGCATTAAATGTGTGAAAAAATTCCTCTTGAGAACGATCTTTACCCGCAAAAAATTGAATGTCATCAATTAATAATGCGTTGGCAGAGCGATAATAACGTTTAAACTCATTCATCGCATTGCGCTGTAGTGCTTTGATCATGTCGGCAACAAATCGTTCAGAATGTAGATAAAGTACTTTTGCCTCGGGCTTTTGTTGCAAAATATGGTTACCCATCGCGTGCATTAAGTGTGTTTTTCCTAGACCAACGCCACCGTATAAAAACAAGGGATTGTAGGCTTGTCCGGGATTTTGCGCCACTTGCAATGCAGCTGCGCGTGCCAGTTGATTGGATTTACCTTCAACAAACGTTTCAAACGTAAATTGTGGATTAATATTGCTGTGGCTGGGTGCGTTTGTTTTTCCAAAACTAATTTTTGCCTTGGCTTTTGTTTCCGTGATTTCGCTGGCAATGGGTGTTTTGGTGGTTTTGCTTCCAATTTCTAAACTGATCACAGGAGGTGATTGATCCGTAAGTTCAGACATCAATTCGTTAATGCGAGTTAAGAATTGTTTGTTGATCCAATCTAAAACGAAACGATTGGGCGCGAGTAATAAAATATTGTTGGGTTGTGATTCAATGACGTGTAAGGGCCGTATCCATGTATTGAACTGTTGCGGTGAAATTTCCGCTTGTAAATAATCGAGGCATTTTTCCCATAGGGTCAGCGTAGACACGTTTAAATCCTCTTGTTAACACGTCAGAAATAATAAAGGCAATTTGGCTGCTGTTAGACGATGTATTAGTATTAGTACAGGAACATCATGCCGTGCATGTTTTTTTGTTTAAAAAATTTGTCATTATTGTAAATAGGTTTTTCCATGCAATCTATGGCGAAAAGCTGAAAATGTATAACGTTCCCATGAGCGAAGCAAGAACTAAATAAAAATCCCCGTGGCAAGCCACGGGGTATTTTTCCTGTAATAATTTCGCCTGCTCGGGAAACGCTCGCTCCCCTTTGGAAACCCCATGCGAGAAGTCCCGCGGCAAGCCGCGGGGAATCAAGTGAAAAGGGGAATTGCTGTGAAATATTCAGGTTAGCTTAAGAGCAGTTTTAATAATGCCATGCGAATGGCAACACCATTATAAATTTGTTTAAGAATAACGGCGTGGGGTCCATCGGCCACTTCTGAAGAGATTTCAATATTGCGATTCATGGGGCCCGGGTGCATGACGATGACATCGGGCTTTGCCCCTTTGAGCTTATCAGCGGTGATGCCAAATTGCTGATGGAATTCAATTTCATTAATAAAATGCTCTTGCTGCATACGTTCTTTTTGCAATCGCAAACAGACAATCACATCTACTTTATGGATTCCTTCCGCCAGTGTGTTGAAAACACGCGTTGTCGCGTAGACATCCGTTTCTGGCGCAAGAACGTCTGGGCAAACAAGACGAATATCTTCAACACCCATTAACGTTAAGGCGTCTATCAAGGATCGTGAGACCCGAGAGTGACGTAAATCACCCACGATAGCCACAGAAAGCGACCTCCAGTGTGATTTGTATTGCGAGATGGTGAACAAATCGAGTAACGCTTGCGACGGATGTTGTGTCCAACCTTCACCCGCGCTAATGATGTGGGTGGGCGCATTTAAATTTTCGGCTAGCCAAGACAGTATGCCATTTTCAGCGTGGCGTATGATAAAGGCATCAACCCCCATCGCCGCTAAACTGCGTACGGTATCTAACAAACTTTCGCCCTTTAATAGGGATGAAGATGGTAAATGGGGTGTGATCGTGAGAGCACTCAGTCGTTTTGCCGCAATCGTAAATGAATTGCACGTACGAGTACTGGGCTCAAAAAATAAATTCGCAATGACTTTGCCTTGCAGCGCGGAGCTTATGGCTTTTTTAGCCAGAATGGTTGCTTGTAATTCGGTCGCTGTGGTTAAAATGAGATCGATGGTGTCGCGATTGAGCTGCTTAATGCTGATCAAATGCGGTAAGTCAATGCGGTTGCTCATGCGTCATGTACTCGGTGTTATATCCTCAAACCCTTGGTGTAAGCCCGGGGATTTTTATCGCTGTTCTCGCAGCCATGATTCTAAAATAAGCTTAGCGGCATAGCTATCAATTTCATCGGATGACTTTTTCTTGAAAACGGGTTGCAACGCTTTTGCTTCCACGGTGGTTAAACGCTCGTCAACGGGATGTACCGGTAAATTAAATTTTTGCTTCAGTCGATGGGCAAATTTTCGTGCGGCAAAAGTGGTATTTTGTTCCGTGCCATTCATATTGTAGGGAATGCCTACCACGAACGCACTGGGATGCCATGTTGTGATTAAGTTTTCGATGCGTTGCCAATCAGGGATGCCATCCTTTGCCGTGAGGATAGGTAAAGCTTGGGCCGTGTTCGTTAGGGTTTGACCGACGGCAACACCAATGCGTTTCATCCCAAAATCAAAGCCGAGTAGCACTTGGTGTGTTTTTGAATTATCCATGACCGACGTGCGAAGAAATTTTATCAATGTCGACGCCTATTTTCTGTGCAGCAACACGCCATCGATCTTGCAATTGGCAACTAAAAATAACGGTTGCATCAGCAGGAACAATCAGCCAATCGTTGCGGGCAACTTCATTTTCCAGCTGACCCTTTGACCAACCGGCATAGCCTAAGGTTACGATAAAAGAGTCAGGCCCTTTGCCTTGCGCGATTCGCTCCAACATTTCTTTTGATGCCGAAATTTCAATAGCGTCTTGCTGGGCCTTACTGGGTGCTGCCAGGCGATTCTGATAAAGGATAAAACCATGTTCCTGCCCAACGGGGCCGCCCATGAAGACAGGTAAGGCGATCAGGTCTTCCTTTCTCACCTTGATTCCTAGGTGTTGCAGTATATTGCCGAGGTTAATGGGCATAGGTTTGTTAATCAGCACGCCCATGGCACCATTTTCACTGTGCTCGCAAATGTAAACGACGGATTTAGTAAAAGTGGCATCCATCAGCGATGGCATAGCGACTAAAAAGTGATTGGAAAGAAAATCTTGTTTACTCATACGTCCGCCCATTATGCTTTACTAATGTGCAGGGCGCAATAAAAAAATCCGCTTCGTCGAGTTTACGTTATCAAAGAACAACTTATTTCTTTACAGCGACTAAGCATGTTGGCTGTTAAAACGTTGCAGAATTTGCCATAATGCCCGCTACGTTAGCCTGGATATTTCATGTTGGTTTTTGAAGATGACGGCCACACGAAGTGCCCAGCCACCAATGGGAAGGTCTTTTGTTTTCAGGGGCGCACATCCTTGTGCTCGACGCTCCTTACCCTCCCTAGTCGCGACGCCCTTCAAACAAAAGACCTTCCCATTGGTGGCACACCGACCCTCGCCGTTCGGTGTGAAATATCCCGGTTAGATTGTTAGTCGTATAGAAACGTGCACGTTCCCTATTTTGTTTGGAAGGAAAGTCGTTATGCATCTGTCATCAAGTGCCCATCTTCACATTGATTTAACTGAGCAACAACTGATTGATGCTGCACTTAAAAGTGGTGAAGCGCTATTAAGCGCTACAGGCGCGTTGACCGCAAAAACCGGTAAACGTACCGGCCGATCCCCCAACGATCGGTTTATCGTTGAAGATGAGCTGACGCGTAAAACTGTGGACTGGGGTAAGGTCAATCAACCCATCTCTTCCATTATTTTTGCAACCTTATGGGAAACAGCCTGTCGTTATCTTAATGGCCGTACGGCGTATGTCGCCCACTTACAGGTGGGTGCGGATGAAAAATACGCGGTACCGGTCAAAGTGATTACCGAATTGGCTTGGCATAATTTGTTTGTGCGTCATCTTTTTATTCGTCCTGAAAAAAAAGCGTTTAAAGAAGAAATAGCATGGACGATTCTGAGCGTTCCTGGATTAAAAACGAATCCCACGAGGGATCATGTCAACAGTGATGCCGTACTTATTTTAAATTTTTCTGAACGAAAAATTTTAGCCATTGGACTTAAGTATGCGGGTGAAATGAAAAAAGCGATGTTCACCGTATTAAACTTTCTGTTACCCGCGCAAGAGGTATTACCGATGCATTGTTCTGCCAACATGGGCAAAACAGGGGATGTTGCGTTATTTTTTGGATTATCAGGGACGGGTAAAACGACGTTGTCCGCCGATCCAGACCGTTTTTTAATTGGGGATGATGAACACGGTTGGAGCAAACAAGGCGTATTTAATTTTGAAGGTGGCTGTTACGCAAAATGCATCGATTTGTCGAAAGAGCGTGAACCTGTAATCTGGGATGCCATTACTCATGGGGCGATTATGGAAAATGTTGTGTTAAAAGCCAATGGCGATCCCGATTTTACTGATTCCAGTTTGACGGAAAATACGCGTGCGGCGTATCCGCGCGAGCACATTGCTTCGCGCGTAATGGAAAATAAAGGCCCCGTTCCGCGTGCTGTTATTTTCCTAACATGCGATTTATTTGGTGTATTGCCTCCGGTTGCTTTATTGTCGAAAGAGCAAGCCGCGTATTATTTTTTAAGCGGTTATACGGCATTGGTGGGGAGCACTGAAGTGGGTAGCCAAGCAGGAATTAGTTCAACGTTCAGCACCTGTTTTGGAGCGCCGTTTTTTCCACGACCTGCGGCAGAATATGCGGCTTTACTTATCCGTCGCATTGAAGAATCTGGCGCGCGAGTTTATCTTGTCAATACGGGTTGGACGGGGGGGGCTTATGGAAAAGGCGGCGAACGTTTTTCCATTCCCACCACGCGCGCTGTTGTTGCAGCAATCCTTTCTGAAAAAATGCGCGATACTGAAATGGATGTGATGCCGGGTTTTGGTTTTTCAATTCCGAAATCTTTAGCAGGCGTAGAAACCCGATTATTAAATCCACGCAACACCTGGGCTGACCCTCAGGATTTTGATGCGCATGCAAAAAAGCTCGCTTTAAAGTTTACCCAGAATTTTGCACGGTTTTCTGTAGCAAAAGAAATTGTTGAGGCTGGCCCCCATTTCAAATGACGATTGCAAACCATCTTGAAAAAATAAATAAGGAAATGAATCTCGCTCTTGAGCGCGCTGGCCGCGAGGCAGGATCGGTCACGTTAGTTGCGGTTACGAAAAATTGTTCTATTTCTCAAATAGAACAGGCGATGGCTGCGGGTCAATATCATTTTGGTGAAAGTTATTTGCAAGAAGCACTTCCAAAAATAGCGGCGCTCAAGGCCTATGCTTTACAATGGCATTTTATCGGCGCCATTCAATCGAATAAAACACATTTGATTGCGGAAAATTTTTCGTGGGTACATACGATTTGTCGGCAGAAAATTGCAAAACGGTTGCATGCACAACGCCCGGAACATTTACCACCACTCAATGTTTGTGTGCAGATTAATATCAGTCATGAAAAAACAAAATCAGGGTTAGCTCCCGAAGCGGTATTGGATTTTTTTTCGGGTTTTCAGCAGTTATCACGCTTACGTCTGCGAGGGTTGATGGTAATCCCGAAAATAACACGAGATTTTCAACAGCAATTGCAAGTTTACACGCAAGTGACTACTCTTTTTCAACGTTTGATTGATTTGGGCTGGCCGTTGGATACATTATCCATGGGGATGTCTAATGATTTTTGTGCGGCTATTCAAGCAGGAAGCACGATGATCCGAATTGGCAGTGCTATTTTTTCAGAGAAAAAATAAGGGGATGGGGTTGATAACTGCCTGGCTTCAGAATAATCTGATAGGATCAAAAACAATCTAACGAATGCTTAACAGGCCCTAAATTTAAGTAAAAACAAAATATTGGAGAGTGATTCATGAGTAAAAATCTAACTGAAACGACGGATGCTGATTTTGAAGGAGACGTATTAAAATCTAATATTCCTGTATTAGTGGATTTTGGTGCGGAATGGTGTCAACCCTGTCGAATGATTGCACCCATTGTTGAAGAGATTGCGGGACAATATGCCGGTCGTCTAACCGTTTTTACGGTGAATGTGGATAATAACGCTGAAACAGCGGCTAAATATGGTGTGCGTGGCATTCCCAGTTTGTTGATTTTTAAGAACGGAGATGTAGTAGCAACGAAGGTGGGTGCGTTGAGTAAGTCTCAATTAGCCGCTTTCGTTGATGAGCACCTCTAATCGGTCCATCTATCAGCAAACTCGGCGAGTACTTGCCGGGTTTGCTGGGTGGCCTTGCAATTTGCGGTTATTGACTCTACAATCTAGCACTACAGAAGGGATTGAATTCTCTTACTGGATAAGCAATAATAAAGCAAGTCGTTCCTGAAAAGTCTCAATCCAACTAACTCATCCATTCCAAATATCGGATAACTTCTTGTAAAGAAAGGAATATTTTCAGGAGCGATTGATTTGCTACCAATCCGTGATTCCACATCACATCCTAGGCAAATTCCATATGCTTAATCATCATGCCCTCGGGCCAACAACAAACAACGATAGGGTTGAATAAATCACTATGAACTTAACTGAACTGAAGAAGAAATCGGCCACCGAACTGACTGAACTTGCGAACGAACTGAAAATAGAACATGTCTCCCGAATCCGAAAACAAGACATTATTTTTAATGTGTTGAAAGCGCATGCAAAAAAGGGTGAGGATATTTTTGGTGATGGTGTATTAGAAATACTGCAAGATGGTTTTGGATTTTTGCGTTCGGCAGACAGTTCTTATTTGGCAGGTCCGGATGATATTTACGTATCACCCAGTCAAATTCGCCGCTTCAATTTACGCACAGGGGATACCGTTTCTGGGAAAATACGTCCCCCGAAAGAAGGCGAACGTTATTTTGCATTATTGCAGGTGAATGATATTAATTTTGAAAAACCCGAATCGTCGCGCAATAAGATCCTTTTTGAGAACTTAACACCGCTGTTCCCCGATGAACATCTGCGCATGGAGATTGGTAATGGGAGCACAGAAGATATTACGGCGCGTGTCATTGACTTAACCGCACCGATTGGTAAAGGCCAGCGTGGATTAATTGTTTCTCCACCCAAAGCGGGTAAAACCATGATGCTGCAAAACATCGCACACTCCATTACGGCAAATTACCCAGAGTGCACGCTCATCGTATTATTGATTGATGAGCGCCCTGAAGAAGTCACGGAAATGGAACGTTCGGTGAAAGGTGAAGTGGTGGCGAGTACCTTCGATGAACCTGCGGCGCGCCATGTTCAAGTGGCTGAAATGGTTATTGAAAAGGCCAAACGGTTAGTCGAACACAAAAAAGACGTTGTTATTTTATTAGACTCGATTACTCGTTTAGCGCGTGCTTACAATACGGTGATTCCAGCGTCCGGCAAAGTATTAACGGGTGGTGTGGATGCCAACGCATTACAACGCCCAAAACGCTTTTTTGGTGCGGCGAGAAACATAGAAGAAGGCGGTAGTTTAACCATCATTGCGACAGCGCTCGTGGACACCGGTTCGAAGATGGATGACGTGATCTTTGAAGAATTCAAAGGCACGGGTAATATGGAAGTTCATTTAGATCGTCGTATTTCCGAAAAACGCATTTTCCCCGCAATTAATATTAATCGTTCCGGGACCCGTCGCGAAGAACTCATGACAAAACAAGATGAACTGCAAAAAATGTGGATTTTACGCAAAATTCTTCATCCCATGGATGAATTGGCAGCCAGCGAATTCCTCATTGATCGATTGAAATTGACGAAGACCAACAACGATTTCTTCGACTCTATGAAAGGTTAAGTTTTTTCACTCCCGCGAAATATATGTTTTGCTACGAGGATCTTTCGGCTCTGCAAAAAAATGTTTTGTCTCATTGTACTCGATGATTTCGCCTTTACTCATATAAGCCGTGTAATCGGTACATCGTTTCGCTTGTGCCATGTTGTGTGTGACAATGACGACGGTGTAGTGGTGGGAAAGTTCTTTAATGAGGTTTTCAATTTTTTGTGTGGAAATAGGATCAAGTGCAGCGGTAGGTTCATCTAACAAGATCACTTCGGGATTGATGGCGATGGTGCGAGCAATGCACAGTCGCTGTTGCTGTCCTCCCGATAATTTATTGGCGTCCTGACTTAATTTATCTTTAACTTCATCCCATAATGCGGCGTGCTGCAGTGCGCGTTCAACACGAATTTTCAAATCTTGATGAGTCAGATTTTCATGCAATTTAATGGCGAAGGCGATATTGTCGAAAATCGACATAGGAAATGGTGTGGGCTTTTGAAAAACCATACCAATTTGCGCACGTAAGCGACTTAAATCGTGAGAATGAGTTAATAAATTCATACCATTAAACCAAATTTCGCCGTAAGCTTTTTGTTCTGGATAAAGTCGATAAATCAAATTTAGGCTGCGCAGCAGGGTTGATTTTCCTGAGCCTGAGGCGCCAATGAGTGCTGTGATTCGATTTTTTTTAATAAACAAATTAATATTTTTTAAAATTTGTTGTTCAGCATAGTAAAAATCTAAATTTCGAATTTCGATGGCATTGGGCGTTTTATCCTGATTTTCAGAAGGTGTTCCACCCAGTCTAACAATGGTGGGCTTGATTTTTTTATTCGCGACCATTATCTATCGCCCTCATTTTTTAAAATAAATTTCGCCACGATTGATAACGCGCAAACCATTAAGGTGATGAGGAGTGCGCCTCCCCAGGCTAGATGTTGCCAATCCGGATAGGGGCTCATGGCATATTCAAAAATCACAATGGGCAAGCTTGCCATCGGTTTTGTGAGTGAGACACTCCAAAACTGATTGCTGAGTGAAGTAAATAGAAGAGGAGCGGTCTCACCCAAAATGCGTGCAATCGCAAGTAAAACACCCGTGAAAATCCCATGATACACCGATTTGAAAACGATTTTCAGCAACATTTTCCAATAAGGAGCTCCGAGCGCGAGCGCAGATTCACGCAGTGTTTGTGGCACAATCTCCAGCATGTCTTCAGCGGTACGCACGATAATAGGTAATGCAATTAATGCAAGTGCAATACTCGCAGAGAGCGCAGAAAAATGATGAAAAGGCCGTACAAACAGCACATAACAAAATAATCCGATGACAATGGATGGCGCACTGAGTAATACATCGTTAGCAAAACGAATAATTTTCCCCAGGCGTTTGGCGCGCGCAAATTCAGAAAGATAGGTGGCGGTAATGATTCCTATCGGTGTTGCGATAACGATGGCAATTAACGTAATGATCAGTGAACCCACGATGGCATTGGCTAAACCACCTTCCATGCCGGGAGGTGGTGTTAATTGCGTGTAAAAAGAAAGGTGAAATAGCGCAGGCAACCCATTTTTAAAAAGGGTCCATAACAAGCTCGCGATCATGAGAAACACGAAGGCTAATGCCAGTGCGCAGCAGAACGTGAAAAAAACATCGACTGATTTTCTAAAGCCGTACCGCATTATTTTGTATACCTATTTAATAAAATTCGAGCTGCAATCAAAGTTCCAAATGTAATAAACATCAAAATAAAAGCCAGTCCCATGATGGATGAACTATATAGCAGGGTGGTTGCTTCCGTAAATTCATTGGCAATGGTAGAGGCAATGGTGTTACCAGGCATAAATAATGAGGTAAATAGTTGGTGAGAATTACCAATAACAAACGTAACCGCCATTGTCTCACCCAGGGCTCGGCCCAGTCCTAAAATGACACTGCCGATAATTCCAGAACGCAAATAAGGAAGTTGAATTTTTCGTACAACTTCCCACCGTGTGGCTCCTGTTGAGTAACCGGATTCTTTTAGTAAAGGAGGGACTTTATCAAAAAGACTCAACATCATGTTAGTGAGTAAGGGAATAATCATGATCGCGAGAATAAAGCCGGCGGTTAAAATACCCATTCCGATCGGAGGGCCACTAAAAAGTTGGCCCACGAATGGAATTTGACCCAAGGTCATTGCGAGAAAAGGTTCTACATACAGCGCGAAAATCGGCGTGATAATGAATAATCCCCACATGCCATAAATAATGCTTGGGATGCCCGCTAAAATTTGCAGACCTACGCTGATGGGGGCACAGAATTTGCGTGGTACAATATTTGTTGCGAAAACAGCAACGGCTAAACTGATGGGTAGCGCAATAATAGTGGCAATAGTAGAAGTCACCATCGTGCCCAAAATAGAAGTGAGCGCGCCGAATTGCTGTGTGACGGGATTCCATTCAACGTTAAAAATAAAGCGCCAACCAAACGTGTGAAGCGCCAACTTGCTGCTGATGAGGAGTGAAAAGAAAATCGCGACAAAAATAACGAGTAAAATGCTGGCAATCCATTTGCAGCATTTTTTCAGAAGTTTATCTTGCAGTTGCATTCGATGTTAATCCTTTGGTATATGGAGACGTTGTTGCCAATAATTTTTAATTGTCCCCATTAAAGAGGATGATAAAGGGATATAATCCAATTGTTTTGCCGCGGTGACTCCCTGTGTATAACCCCAGTAAATAAATTGTAAAATGAGTGCTGTTTTGGCAGTGTCTTTTGCTTTTATGGGTAATAAAACAAAAGTGGTTGCCATAATAGGCCAACTGTTTGCCCCATTGGGGTTTAGGATAAAGGCATTAAAATCATTCCCACTTTGCCAATCCATGCTTTCAAGTGCCGCTTGAAAATTTTCGATGCAGGGGCTCAAAAAATTTCCCGCTCTATTTTGTAATTGCACGGTGCTGAGCCCTGTTAATTTTGCGAAACTGTATTCTGTATAACTAATACTGCCGGGAATGCGCTGAGTAAACATGGCAACGCCGGTATTTCCTTTTCCGCCGATACCGGTTGGCCAGTTCACGTCTGTATTAGCGCCGACTTCGTTAGCCCACGTAGGACTGACCAGACTTAAATAATGGGTGAAGTTAAACGTCGTTCCTGAGCCGTCTGCGCGATGAATAACGGCAATATTTATCGCCGGCAACTTGAGTGTTGGATTCAGCGCGGTGATCGCAGGATCGTCCCAGCGCGTGATTTTCCCCAGAAAAATATCGGCTATCACGGGCCCTGTTAACTTCAGACGGTTGCTAGCAATTCCGGGGACATTGATCGTAATGACGATGGCGCCCATCGCTAACGGGAATTGAATCCACTGTTGATGATTTAAAAAATGCGGCGATTGTGGCATGTCAACAGCAGCAAAATCGACGGTGCGTTGTCGTAATTGATTTAATCCACCGCCAGAACCAATGGATTGATAATTGATTTCATGTCCAGTTTGTTTTTTAAAAGAGACTGCCCAACGGGCGATTAAAGGATAAACAAAAGTAGAGCCCGCGCCAATGGCACTGGCCTGTGCAAACACTGAGGTTTGCGCTAGAAGTAGGCAGAACAAAAGCAATGATAGGATGTTTCGTAAGAAAATTAATCTGGATACTTCATGCGGGAGGGTAACGGTAACGAGGGGGTGAGAGTTCGTAAAATTCAACGTGCACGTTCCCTATTTTATTACGGTTAAAGGAAAGATAATCCAGCATAATAAATAGAAAAAAGTAAAAATAATAGCACAAACTCGATTAACCAAGGTTGCTAGCGTAAATTTTTTAGCTTCCCATAATCGAGAGGAAATAACAACGCTAAAAATTACGAAGAAAATGAGCACAATAGTACTAATTGATAATTTGTCAGCTAACGTCGTCTCTGTGGTTTCTGGAATATTCGAAATAGTAAATATGCGATTTCCGATCGCGGTGAAAATTGCACCCAAAGAAAGGTTAAAGCGGGAAGGGTAATATCTAATTGGCAATGCGATTACCAGCAAAGCCATGCCTCCGGATATAAATAACGTTATAAATATTTTAAAAAAGTAAACAAAACCGGAGCGTTTTAAGCATATCCCAAAAATATAGCGGGAGTAGCTTGAGATTTTCTTTTTCAGTGTTTCATCGCCAGACGATTTAACGACTTGACTAAAGTTAAAGACTTCACCAAAATTGGTATGGTAAATATGATCTTCGGTTTTTTGAAAATATTCCTTAATGTTCCAGCCTGGTACGTAAACGCTTTTGGACATGGCGGAATTTTCACGATCAATTTCATAAAGTAACTCTTCAACGGGATGAACGCTATCCTCGATGATAATCGCGGCTGATTGATCATCATAGGGGAAATTCTTAACATCCCATAACATATAAATATTGGCGGTAATGTGCGCAGAAGCGTGGTGAACGCCGTTTTCTAGTTTATTCGATAATATATCTTTACTTTTTATACGACCATTGACCAATTCAAAATCACGAATGGGGTTCACCTTATCGCCTTGCCAAATAAACCAAATATAAAAATCGACAGAAAAATCGTTATGTTTAAAATCAACATTAAAAATTTGATTTAAATAAGTTCCTACGGTCACTTTGGTGGGTGCAATGATTCCTGTTTCCGCAGAAACTTGAAAAATACTGAACAAACCGTAAAGAGTCGTCAGCAAGATGCTTAACTTAAAAGATCGTCCAGCCGTATTCTTTTCTTTGGTTAAGCACCAGTGATAAAATCGCTTGGTAATTTTTTTAAAGAACGATGTCATGAGGGGGGCTTTCATCTAGCCTCCTTGTTAAGCGTAGACAGAGACTTTCCCTTATTAAAAGGGTATCTCAATAAATGCATGCTGTCATCAATTAACCCGGATATTTCACAAGGACAAACCCATCAAGATATTATATTTAGTAAACAATCTTAGCTTTTTAGCGTCACATCGTCTCAATCTTATTAAACACTGCCGAGCGCTTGATTATGAAGTGCATATTGTTGCGCCAAAAAGTGAAACAGATAAGTGGGTGTTTGAACAGATGGGTTGTTATGTGCACCCTTGGGATTTGCATCGCAGGAGTCTCAATCCTTTGCGAGAATGGCAGGCCTTGCGTCAACTCGTGCGTCTTTATCGACACGTGAAGCCTGATCTCACGCACCATGTTTCCATTAAGCCGGTGATTTATGGTGGCATTGCCGCAGCGGTGACCCACATTCGTTGCAAAGTGCATGCAATTACTGGCCTGGGAGCGAGTTATATTTCAGAAACATTGCGCGCCAGGCTGATTCGATGGCTCTTACAATATGGTTTTAAATTCATCAGTAGGCAAGCGCGCACCACGTTTATTTTTCAGAACAGAGACGATCAAACGCTATTCATTGCCAATAAATTCATTCGCCGAGAGCAAGCACGTATTATTTACGGAGCAGGTGTTTGCATGCGAGCCTATCACCCGTTACCATTACCAAAAGGTGAATCGGGTGTGGTGGTATTAGCCTCTCGCTTATTAGTCGATAAAGGTGTGATCGAATTCGTGCAAGCTGCCCAACAACTCAGATCAAAAATTAACGTCCGTTGTGTTTTAGTGGGTGAGGTTGATCCGGGCAATCCCGCTTCACTGACGGCACAGCAAATTAACGTTTGGGTCACCGCGGGTTTCGTGGAATGGTGGGGGCACCAAGAGGACATGAATGCTGTCTTTCGGAAATGCCATGTGGTGTGTTTGCCTTCTTATCGGGAAGGCTCGCCGCGGGTGTTAATTGAAGCAGCCGCGGTGGGTCGCCCGATCATTACGACGGATGTACCGGGTTGTCGAGATTTAGTGCTGGAAGGCGTTAACGGTTATTTGGTTCCTGTTAAAAATGCCTGTGCATTGGCCAAAGCGATAGAGAAAATTTTTGAGGGCCACCCTCCATTAGCCATCATGGGGCAAAAGAGCCGAGAATTAGTGGAATTAAAATACGCTGAAACCAAAGTGGTTAGCGATACATTCGATATTTATCAAGAACTCTTAATGGAAGAAGAATGCAAAATTTTCAACGAAAGATAGCAGTGATTGGTTTAGGCTATGTCGGTTTGCCGGTGGCGATCGCTATGGCGGAAAAATTCGACGTGATTGCTTACGATAAAAATCCACAACGCGTTGCCGAATTAAATCAAGGGCATGACAAAACAGGTGAAATCAGCGATGCACAATTACAACGATCCACCGTAAAAATCACGACAGATCCTAATCTATTAAGTACAGCGGATTTTTATATTATTACCGTACCAACACCGATTGATGCCTCTAAGCGTCCAGATTTAAGTTTTTTACTGAATGCCTCGCGCCTAGTCGCACGATATTTGAAAAAGGGCGATATTGTTGTTTACGAATCAACGGTATATCCAGGGGCTACAGAGCAAGATTGTTTACCCGTTTTGGAGCAGCATTCTGGATTGACAGCAGGAGTCGATTTTAAAATCGGGTATTCTCCGGAAAGAGTGAATCCTGGAGATAAAAAGCATACGTTTACACAAATTACTAAAGTTGTGTCGGGACAAGATGCTGAGTCGCTCGATATTATTGCGCATGTGTATGGCGCTGTCGTTGAAGCAGGTATTTATCGTGCTGAAAATATTAAAACGGCAGAAGCTGCAAAAATAATCGAAAACACACAGCGCGATGTGAACATTGCACTGATCAATGAATTAGCCATTATTTTTAATCACATGGGCATTGATACGCAAAGTGTACTCGCTGCTGCAGAAACAAAATGGAATTTTTTAAATTTCAAACCGGGTTTGGTGGGTGGCCATTGCATTGGCGTTGACCCTTACTATTTAACTTATCAAGCAGAACGGTACGGGTATAAGCCCGAAGTTATTTTGGCGGGTCGTCGTATTAACGATCATGTGGGTAAATACATTGCGCAGCAAACCATTAAAAAAATGATTCACGCCGGCTACACGATTAATAATGCACGGGTGGGGATTTTAGGCATTACCTTTAAAGAAAATTGCCCGGATATTCGCAATTCAAAAGTGATCGATATTATCAACGAGCTGAATGAATATGGTGTTGAGTGCTTAGTGCATGACCCCCATGCAGAATCCGTAGATGTACGAGAACAGTATGGATTTGATTTGGTATCATGGTCTGAATTAAAAAATTTGGATACATTTATTATGGCGGTAGCGCATGAAGCTTTTAAACGGTACCCTTTGGCGGAATATCACAAAAAATTACGTCATCATTCTATTTTGATTGATGTTAAAGGGGTTTTTAATGCTCATGAATGCGCGCAAGCAGGGATTGATTTATGGCGATTATAAAATACCCCGGGCGTAAGCCCAGGGTTTGAGGATATATAAAATGCAAATTTTAGTGACTGGAGCGGCGGGTTTTATCGGTTTTCATCTCACAAAAAAATTATGTGAGCGTGGTGATACCGTGACGGGGGTGGATAATCTTAATGATTACTATGACCCCCAATTAAAGCACGCTCGTTTGGAAAAATTGCGAGAGTATCGTCAGTTTGAATTTGTAAAACAGGATATTGCTGATCGTGTTGCAATGGAAAAATTATTTTCACAACATCCAGCGATGCATGTTGTGCATTTGGCAGCACAAGCGGGGGTGCGTTATTCTCTCACGAATCCTTACGCTTATATCGATTCGAATTTGGTTGGTTTTGGAAATATTTTAGAAAATTGTCGTCAAACGAACGTCAAAAATTTAGTATTTGCTTCTTCGAGTTCCGTTTATGGCGCTAACCAAACGTATCCGTTTGCTGAAAATCACACGACTGATCATCCGGTTGCTTTATACGGCGCCACGAAAAAAGCCAACGAAATGATGGCGCACAGCTATGCACATCTGTACCACCTGCCTTGTACGGGGTTGCGATTTTTTACAGTTTATGGTCCTTGGGGGCGTCCGGATATGGCACTTTTTAAATTTACGGAAAATATTTTAGCGGGCAAACCGATCGACGTATTTAATCAAGGTAAAATGGCGCGTGATTTTACCTACATTGACGATATTATTGAAGGAGTGATACGCGCCATCGATCATCCTGCAAAGCCAAATGAAGCATGGGATGGGGTGAACCCCGATTCTGCAACGAGTTACGCTCCTTATCGAATATTTAATATTGGCCGTGGTCATTCGGTGGAATTAATGACATTCATTGAAATTATCGAAAAAGAACTGGGAATGAAGGCCCATAAAAAAATGAGTGCGTTACAAGCGGGGGATGTTCCTCAAACATTTGCGGATACCAAAAATTTGGAAGACGCATTGGGCTATAAGCCGAAAATTTCCGTTGAAGAAGGCGTAAAACGCTTTCTTGCGTGGTATCGTGATTATTATTCGGTTTCGTAGGGGGGGGCGTGCACGATTTTTTAGTCTTGGAACATCCAAAGTGGGTCAAAGGAGTATTTCATGTGTGGTTTCGTCGGGTTTTGGCATTTGCAAAAAGAGCCGCCCATTGCGATGAATGAAATAGCCCGACAAATGTCGGAGCGTATTGCGCATCGAGGGCCTGATGCGTGGGGGCGCTGGCGCGATGACGATGTTCCGCTGATTATTTCCCACCAGCGTTTATCCATTCGTGACCTCTCCGTGCGTGGCGCACAACCCATGTTATCGCACAGCAGTCGTTGGGTCATGGCGTATAACGGTGAAATTTATAATACGCGTGGGCTCAGTGAGGCACTGGCTACCCGCGGTGTTATTTTAAAAGGTCATTCAGATACAGAAGCACTGTTAAATTCAATTGCTGTTTTTGGCTTGCAAGACACACTCACAAAAATCAATGGGATGTTTGCATTTTCGCTGTGGGATCGATTGGAAAAAAAACTTTATTTGGTGCGCGATCGTTTAGGGATTAAGCCGTTGTATTGGGGTTTCAATAGAGGCGTTTTGTATTTTGGTTCACAATTAAAAGCATTCACCGCGCATCCGGATTGGCAATCGGATGTTGATTATTCGGCACTTGCCAATTATTTTCGTTTAAATTATATTGCTGAGCCTTATACCATTTACAAAGGAATTTATAAATTACAACCCGGACATGTGATCACTATCGACCGTGATGGACGTGTTGAAAATAAAGTGTTCTGGTCTTTGCTTGAAAAAGCCAATGCGCCTAAATTAAAAACGGAAGACGTTAAAGAGCATGTTGAAGAATTACATGCTTTGTTGAAAGACGCTGTGAAATGCCGTTTAGTCAGTGATGTCCCTTTGGGGGCATTTTTGTCGGGCGGCGTTGATAGTTCCACTGTCGTTGCATTAATGCAAACGCAACATTCTGCCCCAATCAAAACGTTCACCATTGGCTTTCATGAAGATCATTACAATGAAGCGAAATACGCAAAAGCGGTCGCTCAATACCTAGGTACTGATCATGAAGAGTGGTATTTATCCGTCAATGATGCAACGGCGCTTATTCCTGAATTGCCACAATGGTATGATGAGCCCTTTGCCGATTCATCGCAGCTACCGACGCTGTTGGTTTCTAAATTAGCGCGTCAAAAAGTCATTGTGAGTTTATCGGGAGATGGGGGAGATGAGTTATTTGCGGGATATAATCGCTATTTTTTGACGCGCAAATTATTGCGGCGCGTGGCCATTTTACCGCACAGCATGCGATCATTGCTTTCTAAAATAATATTGTCGATAAAGCCCGAAATGTGGGAGCATGTCGGCAAAATAATTCCCGAAAAAATAAGGCCGAGCATGGTAGGGGATAAAGCGCATAAATTGGCGAATGTGTTGCGACAAGATCAACATAAATTGTATTTGAGTTTAGTCAGCGCGTGGGATGCTCCCACTGACGTGATTCAAAGAGAATCTCAAGAATACGCCTGGCCAGAGGTGGTAGAAGAAGATTTCATCTTTAAAATGCAGTTGCTGGATGCGCTGACTTATTTACCTGGAGATATTTTGACGAAAGTGGATCGAGCGAGTATGGCGGTTGGTTTGGAAGCGCGCGTGCCGTTGTTGGATTATCGTGTTGTGGAATTTGCCTTGCGTTTGCCGATGCAGGAGAAGATCGTAAAAAACGAAGGAAAATGGATTTTGCGACAAGTTCTTAAAAAATATATTCCCGATCCCCTCATCAATCGTCCGAAAATGGGCTTTGGTGTCCCGATTAAAACATGGTTGCGTACTTCTCTGAAAGATTGGGCTCATGATCTATTATCCACTGAAAAATTGACGCAAGCGCAATTAAATGTGGAGCTGATTCAAACGCGTTGGCGGCAACATCAATCGGGTGTGCGCAATTGGGAGAGTTCATTGTGGAGTGTGCTTATGTATCAAGCGTGGCGTGAGAGTATTTAGCATGCTGGATAAAAAGCCAACGATTTTAATCGTCGTTAATGATTTAAATCTGGGTGGCACCGAGCGTCATTTATTGCAGGTATTGCCGGCATTGGTGGCGAGAGGGTTTTCAATGACGGTATATACTCTTTTCGAAAAAGGCCTGTTAGCGGATGTCATGGCCGCGCAGGGTGTAAAACTTATTACGCCACCGCGTATGATCAGGTTTAAGTGGTTCTGTTATGGAGGATCTTTTCTTAAGTTAACGCACTATTTATGGCAAAAAAAACCGGACATCGTGCATTTCTTCTTGCCGCGCGCTTATTTAATAGGGAGCATAGCGAGCCTTATCGCACGTTCACCCATTCGTATCATGAGTCGACGTGTTGTGTATGCCGCTCAGTATCGTCGCGGCTGGTATTTTCGTCTCGAAAAATATTTTCATCAAAAACTGCAGTGTGCTTTAGCGTGTTCTGAGCATATTTACCAAGAATTAGGTGAGGAAGGCTTACCGGAAAATAAGCGTGCCATTATTTATAATGGCGTTGATGGCGATGAATATGCTCATCTGCCAACCAAGTACGACGCACGGAAACCATTAAAAATACCGCAACACAGTTTCGTCATGAGTATCGTTGCTAATTTACACTGTCGTAAAGGACATATGGATTTGTTGCAAGCATTGGGTACGATAAAAGAGATGCTACCCAAAGAGTGGTTGTTGATGGTGGTTGGGCGTGACGATGGCGAACAACAAAAATTGCAATTACTGAGCCAGCAGCTTGGTATTGCAGAAAAAGTGAAGTGGTTGGGACAGGTGAAGGACGTGCGTCCCATTTTGGCTGCAGCGGATATTGGCATTCTATGTTCGCACAGTGAGGGGTTTTCCAATGCGTTATTAGAATCGATGGCCAGTGGGCTGCCCATGGTGGTGACGGCGGTGAGCGGCAGTGTGGAAGCCGTGTGCGATGGGGTCAATGGGTTGGTTGTCCCAGTGGCAAATCCACCGCAATTAGGGCAGGCAATTTTACGGTTGGCAAACGATCATGAATTACGTCGTCGTATGGGATGTGCCAGTCGTGAGCGGGTTGAGCGACTTTTTTCATTGCAAAAAATGATTTCGGATTATGCGAATTTTTACCGAAAATTGGCGTAGAAACAAGCAGTAAACTTAAGATGACGGCCACACGAAGTGACCTGCCCGTTGGTGGCACACCGGCCATCGCCGTTCGATGTGAAACATCGGGGAATTCCTGGCTATACTATCAGTATGATTCCTCAGCTCAAATTTCAAAGTCCTTTATCGTTAGCAACACAAACTTTTTTAAAGGCATTGGCTGCACACGCCTTTTCAGGGGATATCGAACAGGACCCTGCGCAGCGTCTTGTCATGTCAACCGACAATAGTGTTTATCAGATATTACCGCAAGCGGTGTTATTTCCGCGTCAAGCGGACGATATTCAAAAAATTTTTATGCTGGCAACAGACGTGAATTTTAAAACCATTTCTTTTGCAGTTCGTGGTGGTGGTACTGGAACAAACGGTCAGTCGCTTTGCAGCGGAATTATTATTGATTGTTCGCGTTATATGAATGCCATTAAAGAAATTAATCTAGCGGAACAATGGGTCGTGGTTGAGTCAGGCGTGGTGCTCGATCAATTAAATAAGTACCTTAAAAAATTGGGCTATTTTTTTCCCGTCATTATTTCTACCGGTAATCGCGCCACCCTCGCTGGCATGGCAAATACGAATGCCTGCGGCAAAGGGTCCACGTATTATGGCAGAATGAGTGATCATGTATTGGCATTGTCTGCGGTATTGAGTGACGGCACTGTATTGCAAAGCCGAGTGTTTTCAAAAAATGAAGTGACTACGCTTAAGCAAGAGCATTCTCGTGCAGCAGAAATTATTCGCCAAATTGATGAGAGTGTGTTGTCAAATCAGGATGCCATTCGAGCGCTCTATCCCGAGTTGGTGCGCACAGTGACAGGTTATACGTTGGCAGAAGTTTATGATGCTGAGCAACAACATTTTAATTTAAATGCTATTTTGTTAGGTTCAGAAGGAACACTGGCGGCGATCACGGAACTTAAATTAAAAATTCTTCCATTGCCCGTTTATAAATTGCTTTTGGTGGTGCAGTACGCTGATTTTCATGCAGCATTATGTGACGGATATGAATTTACAGAATTGAAACCGACAGCGATTGAAGCCATCGACGAAAAAATTTTAGCGCTTGCAAAAAGCGATATTTTATTTCCCGTGGTAGCGCCGTTTATTATCAATGATCATGCAGAGGTGGGTGCGTTATCGCTCATAGAATTTGTGGCAGATAGTGTTGTTGGATTGCAGAAAATAGAAAATCAAATAATCCAATTTGTGAAACAGCACCCAGCAAGCAGTCGTTTGAGCTACGTTGTCACACGTCAAGTAGAAGAGATGCAGCATCTGTGGGAGTTGCGTAAAAAAAGCGTTGGGCTTTTGGGACGATATCATATTGATGATAAAGTGCCTATTTCTGGTGTCGAAGATACGCTTGTTCCGCCCAGGCAATTAGCTGCTTTTATCACCGATTTTCGCAAAATTTTAGATGAATTAAAATTAAGTTACGGCATGTTTGGACATGTAGACGCTGGTTGTATTCATGTGCGTCCGGCGTTTGATTTATCAAACCCCGAAAATGAAGCGCTTTATTTTCGGGTGATAACAAAAGTTGAAGCATTGGTGCGTCGCTATGGAGGTATTTTATGGGGTGAACACGGTAAAGGATTTCGCAGCCAATTTTCGGCAGATGTTTTTGGGGAAAAATTATTTGCTGAATTATGCAAAATTAAAAAAGTGTTTGATCCTGATAATCGATTAAATCCCGGAAAAATTGCGGTGCCGAGTGGTGTTCCCGGTGAAATTGTCGCTATCGATGCGCCTTCAAGACGAGGCGAATTTAACCGTGAAATTGATCCTAAATGGAGACAGCATTTTCATATCGCGATGCTATGTAATGGGAATGGAGCGTGCTTTAATTTCGATGATCATGAGATGATTTGTCCTTCTTATAAGGTGACGCGAGATCGCGTTCATTCACCCAAAGGACGTGCGAATTTATTGCGGGAATGGTTGCGATTGCTGAGCCTTCGTCAGCCACCCATGACGCGTACGTCTGATTATTCACATGAAGTGTATCGCGCCATGCAGGGCTGTTTAGGATGCCGCTCCTGTGCGACCGAATGTCCTGTGCAAGTGGATATTTCCGCAGTTAAAGCGGAATTTTTAGCGCTTTATCATACGCGTTATCGTCGCACGCTTCGGGATCGTTTGACGGCACGCTCTGAGCGAATGGCCTACTGGCAAAGTAAAATACCACGTTTTAGCAATTTCGTGCTGGGTAATGACGTGACTCGTTTTGTATTTAAATGGTGTTTGGGTTTAGAAGGGCTACCCAAAATCAGTTATCCTTCAATGAAACAGTTATTAAAAAAAACTTCTTTTACTATAAAAAATAAGCCTAAACGAGTGGTTTTATTGCCAGATTGGGTGACCGTTTTTTATGACGCTCCCGTTTTTGCGGCTAGTCATCAATTATTTAAAAAACTAGGATTTGAAGTCGTGTTGCCGGACTGGTTTGAAAATGGAAAAACGTGGCACGTGAAAGGATATTTGAAACAATTTCAAAAAATCGCAGAAAAAAATACCGAGTGGTTATGTCGATTTTCTGATGGTGGTATACCGATTGTGGGCATTGATCCGAGCATAACACTTACCTATCGACATGAATATCCACGTTATGTTCCACAAGCAAAACAACTCCATGTTTTGTTGCCACAGGAATTTTTAGCGAATCAAGAGATCGTACTGAAGAACAATAGATCTGATCAGCCTATTGTGCTGTTGATGCATTGCACCGAAAAAACCAGCAGTCAATTATTGCAAGAAGCGTGGATACAATTATTTAAGAAATTCGGCATCCACCTTACTATTGTCAATACGGGCTGTTGTGGTATGGCGGGAATTTATGGTCATGAACGTGAACACCGTGATTATTCACGGCAATTATTTTATATGAGTTGGATGGAGCATTTGCAAAGGGATGCTATTGTATTAGCAACGGGATTTTCTTGTCGCTCACAGATTCGCCGCTTTACGCAATATGAGGTATCCCATCCGCTTCAGTTCTTGTTAGATTTAATGCCGTCCTAAAACATTGTTGCGCTTTTTGATTTTCATTCAGCATTTCATACAGATTGGCGAGCTTAATATACGCGGTAGCGGAAGGTTTAATAGCGATCGACTGTTGTAGATAATCTTGTGCTTTTCCCCACAATTTTTCGCGCATGCATAAATGACTGAGACAGAGTAGTAACGCCAAATCATGGGGATGCTTTTTAAGCCAATGTTCCGCGATAGGTAGTTGATGAGTGGTGTGGCCGTCACGCACTTGGCCATAAAGCGTAATAAGTTTTGCATTCCATTCTTTTTTTATCGAGTGCTCAATCTGCTCCATGGCCATTTCATCAAGACCTTTAGCGAATAGAATGTTGACATAAGCCATGATGAAGTCCATCTCTTGTTTGTAGTGGCGAGGCAAAGATTTCCAAAAGGCGGTTAAAATGGAGCTTTCTTTATTTCGTGTCTCGTCCAGTAACGTCAAATAAATGTTTCGCTCTAATTGTTGCAGTTCTTTTTCGGGGATGGCGCGATATTTTTTGAGTAGCGGCAATAAATTTTCGCATTTTTTCCATTCATTTAATTCCACAAAAACAGACGCGAGAAGTTTTAAAATATAGCAATGTGTAGGGGCGCGTTGATAAAGATGTTGAAGGGTGGCTAAAGCCTGCTCCCATTGCTTGCCGTCAATTTGTAATTGCGCTTGTGTTAAACCGATAGCAATCGTTGCATTTTTGTCGGCGTGATGCGCCAGTCGCAAATAATTGTCGCGTCTTTCAAAGGCTTGTTGTGCCTGAGCAGCCCGTGCTGCCGACAAGTAATCGATTAACGGCTTTTTGCTGAGTTTTGCGGCGCGCACTAGAATTTCTTCGGCTTGTGACCAATCACCTTCAGCAAGTTCACACAAGCCGCGCTGAGTTAATGTGCGTGCCTTACGATGGCGGCGTGACATTCTCCAGTAGTGATAGCGTTTTGCTGCTGTCGCTGTTCGCGCGAGAAAACGAATAATCCAATAAAGCACGAAAAATAAGACCAGTAAGCACAATACGGCTACCCAAAGAGAAGTTTCGATCATCCAATGATGGTAGGTAATTAATACGTAATTAGGAACTTTAGATACCTCGATACCGAGATAAATGGACATTAACAATAAAACAAAACTAACTAATAAATACCACATGGTCATATTCCCGAAAAATAAAGCTTTTCAAATAAATCAAGATGTGCCATAGACGTTCAGAAAAATAATTTGGGTTGTAACGAAACCGTGAGTAATTGGTCAATGGCATTTTGGATTTGCTGAGATTGGCGGGGTTCCAAAGGAAGTCCCGTTAATATTTTTTTTGCCGTTGTTAGGCTTTGTTGATACGTATCTTGCTGCTTATTGAGCACTGCCCATTGTGCCAGTGATAATTTAATTAAAATGGATTGTTTTATCAGCAACCGTTCATCCGGTGTTAGCGCAAATGGATGGGTATCGTCACTTTTGCGCACGACCACAAATGATTTCATCTTACTAAGACTGTGCTTTACCCTATTCCACCAGGTGGTTTGATCGGTGGTCTCTGTGGAAGCCGTATCTGCAGGGGGCGTAGGCAAGCTAGGGATAGTAGGGATTTTTTCTATCTGCAGCATCATGTTGTCAAGCGCGTTTAATAGGCTAATGGGATTTGTTTGCGGAATTTGTTGTAATTGTTTAATGCGCGCTTTAATGATTTGCTGTAATGGGGTAATGTCAGGCGTATTGAACGGGGTCAGTTGTTGTAGTGCAATTTGCAGCAGTTGTAAAGCATGATCGATGTTAGCGCCATATTTTAAATTAAGCTCAGCGAGATTTGTTAAATATTGTGCTTCTGCTTTTGCCTGTTCTGCAGAAAGATTTGTGCTCTGGGAGATCAACTGATTGAGCTGTGCCTCTTTTTGTTGAAAACGTTCGGTGAATTGATGTTGAAATTGTTGTTGCGCTTGCTGTGTCGCATTGATTTGTTGCACGGCTTGCGTGAGTTGCGATCTTATTTGATGCGTTTGTTGTAACGCAACGCCGGCGGCGATGAGGGCGATAATCGCCAAGAAAACGGCGAAAGAAATTAACCACTTGCATAAAGAAGGGCGGCAAGCGGGTGCTTTATTTTGATCATGGCTCATGGCTCATCTCCCTTTAAAAAAAAACGAAACTTAAACCGTATGTTAGCATCAATGGGAATATGAGCCACTTATTTTATCAGGGACTCCCACGCCTAGCCTGGATATTTCATGTTTCCCCGACTTATACCCAATTCTCAATTTTTAGTTCCGCAATCCGCTTAAATTCTTTTTCATTGTTTGCAACTAAAATGACATCGAGTGATAATGCATGCGCAGCAATCCATAGGTCATTATTTCCAATAGGTATTCCTTTTTTTGCAAAAAGGCTCCTATTCTTTCCATAATAATCAGCCACGTCTGTTGGTAATGGTAAAGGAGGAATATAATGCGTCAATGATTCTAACTGCTTAATAGCTTTTTCACTATATTGACTTTTGTAGACACCATATAATAATTCACCATACGTAATAGTTGACATAGCCATCTCCCCTTGCGACAGCCTGTCAAATCAATCAGTCGGGCAATGATTTGTGCATTCGTTGGGTTGTTTGCGACGACAATATATTGAAAGCCCAGTTGTTTTGCCAGAGCGTCATGGCGGGGATGAGACACCAGCAGAGGTTGATTGAGAAGCCAAGTGAAATTGGCCTCAGTGAGCATTTTATGAAAATTAACGAGGCTTTCTTTGCTGGTGGTAATCGATATAGTTTGATTTTTGGGATTTAATTGTTGCAGCTTATTTTTTTGTAGTCGGGGACGATAACGCTCGTAGCAGATGATGGGAATGACGTTTGCGCCCCGTTGCTTTAATGTTTCTGCCAATAAGGGTCGGCTTTCTGCGCCACTGCAGATAAAAATTCTTCGTCCTGTCACGTGTTGTAGTTCATCGAGTGCAAGTAGACCTTCGCTGGAGTAGTCGAGCGGAATTCCGGTGAGGGGTAATCCCACGGTTTGGAGGGCCTGCGCTGTTCCAGGACCAATGGCAAAAAATTGGGGTAAAGCGGTTTGGGATTTCCAAAACGAGTGGGTGTTTTGCACCGCATTGGCGCTTAAAAAAATAGCAATATCGTGCGAATTAACCGGCGGAGATAACGGCATAGCGTCCGGTTGTAGTGCCTTGCTTTTAATAGCCAGGCTCGGTAATGCAATGACGTCCGCTCCCAATTTTTCAAGTGATTGGCATAATGAAATGTTCTGTGGTTGAGGGCGTGTCACAATAATGGTGGTTTGTGCGAGAGGATATTCGTTTTTGATTTGCATGGAGTTGGCTGCCTCAAACTATGTAACGATCATATTACCGTCAGGCGTTATTTTCCAGTAACCGTAAGCGGGTTTTTCATAGGGATGGGCTTGCCGTAAGGCTTGTAGTACGAGTTGTAGGAAATCATCTTCACACACGGTCTCGACTTTGTATTCACGCACTTTTGCTAATTGATTCAATTGACCTATTGCTGGGTTGCTACCATTGAGCGCGCGAAATTGTCCGGTCCCCAACGTTTGCCAAGCGCAGCAATCGTAATTCCCCATTTTCCCAGCGCCGCAGTGAAATATGGCTTGTTTTACACTTTCCAAGTGGCTTTCAGGAACATAAAAATAAATTTTATACATATTGCTGGCCTGTTTCGTGGAGTGTATTTATTTGAGATTCTGCTATTTTATTCATTTTTTTATGGCTTTGCAAAAACCTGGTGTGTGAAAAATTTGCGACACAGCCACATTCAAGGCTGAAGTAATTTCTTCGCGCCTTGACTGAGAAGGTGCTGGGCGGCTCGATAGCCTAGTTCTGCCGCTTGATGATGAGGGCCTTGCTGTACAGTACTCACCATTTCATGCGTTTTGAGCGAACCAACACGAGCCGATACGGTTATTTGTTGATGTTCAAGCGTCGCATGCGCGGCAATAGGCGTAAAACAATCACCACCCAAGTGGAAATTCACCGCTCTTTCTGCCGTTACGCATAATGCCGTGGGGAGATGATGCAATGGCGCCAACATTTTTTGTAATTCATGATCGTCACGTCGACACTCAATGCCAATAGCCGCTTGACCGATGGCGGGTAGCATATCCGCGGGAGAAAAAACATCGCTGATGTGATTTTGCAAACCCAATCGAATTAATCCGGCGGCCGCGAGGATAATGGCATCGTATTCATGATTCAGTAATTTATTAATACGGGTTTCAACGTTGCCGCGCAGGAGTTTGCACTGCAAATCAGGACGCAACCTTTTTAATTGACATTCGCGACGCGGACTGGACGTGCCAACCACGGCGTGCAGTGGTAATTCCGCTAATGTTTTATAACGAGGTGAAACAAAAACATCGCGCGGATCTTCGCGCTCACAAATCGCGGATAACACAAGGGAGGCATGAGGGGTGCAAGATAAATCTTTGATGGAGTGCACGGCGATATCGGCTTCTCTCGTCAGCAATGCGGATTGTAATTCTTTCACGAAAAGATTTTTTCCACCGATAGCCGATAAAGCAATATGGGTTTTTACATCGCCAGTCGTTGTTACTTCGAGGAAATGAATTTGCAGGTGAGGATGTGCGCGAATCAATAAATTTTTTACGTACTCCGATTGCCACAAAGCGAGTGGACTTTTTCGTGTAGCCATCGTGATTTTATTCATTTCATTAGTAGTTTTGTTAATTGACGGTCTTTTTGCTCCCACAATTGATTTAACCAGTTTTGAAAATCAATACGAAATTGCCGATCATGGTTGTAATCACCCAGCATATTAGTTTCAATCGGCAACACCTGATAGTGGCAAGCAACTTGAGTAAAATGACCGCAGCAAAATTGCCAAAAGCTCACTGTGTCAGGTCGATACGCAATGGTTGCATCGATAAACCCCGCCAAATGGTGGGGCATCTCATTTAACACAATAGCGATGCCGCCGGCTTTTGGTTTTAATAAGTGTTGATAGGGCGAGCCTTTCTGTTCTTTTTTCTTTTCTGTAAAACGCGTTCCTTCGATGTAATTCATGATGGTGGCAGGATATAAGATGAAACGCTGGCAAGCTTTTTGTGTGGTTTTAATGTCTTTATTTTTAAGACCGGGATTTTTACGAATCTGTGCGCTAGTGTGTCGCTCCATAAAAGGGTATCCCAGTAACCAGGCCGCTAAACCACCCAATGGCAGTGTCCATAACAATTCTTTTTTCATGAAAAAGCGTAACGTTGGAACTTTATTATAAAAGGCATAATTTAATAACAAAATATCAATCCAACTGCGATGATTGCATACTAAAATGTAAGATTTATTTTTTAAAAGATTACTTGGGCCTTGAATATCAAATTTGGATTTCATCGTCAGATTTAATATTAATTTGATGCCCCCTGCCCAAAACACAGGAAGATATTGGATAAGGCGCGTGGCAGCGCGATGATATTTTTTATGAGGGACAATCCACACGAAAGGCGCAATCAAATAAACAAGTACGGCGATAATGAACGTCAGTAGTGCAAGACTGGCCATATTGAAAGCTCCGCGTAACGGATAAAGGAGGTAATGCTTCAACAGTGAATTCCTTGTGGTTCAACTTCTTAAAATGCGAGGCCTTGTTGTGGTGCCGAGCGTAGTGATTCTAAATCGGCGTCAGGATCATTGCTAGTTTGTTTTTCGGGAATTTTAACAAGACAATCCGCCAAGTGGGAAGAGATGCAGTTATGTCGACCTTGCTTGTTGATTACCCACTGACTGCCGGTCGGTTCAAAAACCAGGCTGGCATATTGCATAATGACGGGGAAGGTCATTTTATCGCCTTCATAGATGCAAAAAAGGGTGCCAACTTTGACGCCTTGCCATTGCGCGCCGAGAAACTTGTCCAGAGTTGGGGTAAACGAGGCGGCGTAGCTGCGCCAGGACTTCTTTTTACTGTGCCATATGAGGCTGTTTGGATCACGTTGCAGGTCGTTGATCGACGGGCATTGCAAATAACCTTTAGGCGTTGGAGTGGCTTGGTTTGTTGCGGGGGTTGCATCACCCGCCAAGACCCCAGAAGGGAGTCCCAATAAACTAAAAATGAACAAAATTAATACATTTCGCATCGCTTTTCACCGAATTTCGTTGCCCATGGTGTACTATTATAATACTTTTAACGCGAGTTGGAATATTTTTGTTGCAGAAATCACAAATTGACGGCAGGGCACTTCGTGTGGGCATCATTTTCAAAAAGCAGCATGAAATATCCAGGATAAGGGTATGATGCTTGTGCACACGTCCCAAGGAGAAAGGCATGGCAAAATTGTATTTTTATTATTCATCTATGAATGCGGGCAAAACAACGGTCTTATTGCAATCCAGTTATAATTATCGCGAACGTGGGATGAACACGCTGCTATATACTCCAAAAATCGATGATCGGCACGCAATTGGCATTATCAAGGCAAGAATAGGATTGCAGCAAGAGGCGCTCCCAATCGATGAAGATCTCCGCATTTTTTCCGATGTTGAACGCAGATTGGCGCAAGATCCTAAAATACGCTGTGTGCTGGTCGATGAAGCGCAATTTCTCACTAAATCACAGGTGGCCGATCTGGCGAAAGTGACCGATGCGCTGAATATTCCCGTGTTGGCTTATGGAATACGGACGGATTTTAGAGGGGAACCCTTTGAGGGCAGTTTGTATTTGCTGGCGTGGGCCGATAGTTTGGTGGAAATCAAGACGATCTGCCATTGTGGCCGCAAAGCGACGATGAATTTGCGCATTGATGCTCATGGCGCGGTTGTGCGTGAAGGTCAGCAAGTGCATATTGGTGGTAATGAGTCTTACGTGGCAACGTGTCGAAAACATTTCTGGAGGGGAGAGTTCGATTAATTTGACAGGAATTCCCCATCTTCCGATGGGGAATTCCTTCCCTTTCATTGACGTGGGCTGCAGGGGACCTGCATCCTCGCGATCAAGGGGGAGCGCGCAAAGCTCCCCCTGGATAATCCCCCACTGTTTCAACTTGATTCCCCGCGGCTTGCCGCGGGACTTCTCGCGTGGGGTTTCCAAAG